>Ga0075472_10000551_pt1 | contig 15608 bp, 16 predicted proteins | sample DEB19_08_DNA_3_FD_77014 | JGI IMG/M metagenome (GOLD analysis project Ga0075472, IMG submission 77014) | Aqueous microbial communities from the Delaware River and Bay under freshwater to marine salinity gradient to study organic matter... | ecosystem: Environmental > Aquatic > Marine > Coastal ...
AATGTTTCGGGCATGGCTTACAGCCGAGTCATGGTCCCGTCGGGATTCAGCCGGACGCGACCGAGTTTTGGAAGGACCTTGATGACGCCAGCTCCAGAAGACGCAGGAGCTGCCGCAGATGTCTTTTTTACAGCGAGCTGATCGGCTTGCTTGTACAGCTCACTTGCAGCCTTGGCGGATTCGGGGGAGACGACGCCGCCCTGCTGGGCGATCTCGGCCGTCATGAGGGCGGTCTGGGCTCGAAGCTGGTTCTTAGCCTCGACGACCGCCGGAGGGTCGTTGACCTGCGGGAAAAAGGCTTCGCGGTACCAGCTCTCCTCGCGACGGGAGATGGCCGCGCCGGATTCGAGGCGCAGCAAGCCCTGCGAGAACGTGCGGACCGCCTGATCGAACATCTTCTGGTTCCCGGTCTTCAGAATCTCCGGCAGGAAGCTCTGCACCCACGCGGTGGTTGACGTCGGGTCGTACCCCGCTTCCTTAACGGCACTCATCAGGTCGCCAGACTCCGTAAACCGGGTCAACGCGAGCTGAGCGCGCTGCTGAGCCTCGGTGGGGGCCTTAACCCGGTCCGCGGCAGCCGCAGATCCGAGGGAGAAGCCCGCCACGTCAGTCATGGGCGTCCCCGGCGGTGGAGCGCTGGGCGCGGTCACTGTGATGGTCTGCCCAGGGGCCATCGTCTTGGGGTCAAAAAGCTGCTGGGGCGACGGTGTCACGGGAGAGGAGTTTCCACTCGGAGCAACCGCGATGCTGGGCGCAGTCGTCGGAGTCCCCTGTCCCGGGAGTAGACCCGCAGCAGTAAAAAGGTCCTGATTGGCCAGCTCAGTGAGCCGTTTGTGCTCTTCGGGCTTCACTGGGTTACCATACAGGGAGAAAATCACGGCGGTGCCGTCTTTGGTGACGTGCTTCTCCATCGCCGCCAGTTTCTCAGTCGCGGCGAGCTTCTGACTCTGCGCCGAGGCGAGCTTTGAGCCGATGGCCGCCATGCGAGCGTAATCGGGTTCGCCGGTGGTGTCATCGACTGGGACTGTCACCCCAAGCGGGACGGCGAGCTTGTAGAACAGGTCTGCGCCGGGGTGCTTGGCGAGGTTGAGCTGCTGCGTCGCCTGGGTGGTAGCCAGCTGACCGGCAATCGGAGCCACAGGCTTCAGCGCTTCGGAGGTAGCCTTGCCCTGCTCAGCCTTCGAGAGATCCGCGAGCAGCTGCGCCTTGCGTGTGGCGATCGCTTCCGGGGAAACGAGCTCATCGAGGAGCTGGATTCGCGCCTTCTTCTCGGCCTGCGCCTTCTGCCCGTAGCGATCAATGATGTCGTCCACAGAAATCTGCCCTTGGCGGACTCCTTGGATCATGAGTGCGGTGGCGTCAGTCGCCTTGGCGGAGCGATCCGGTCCGCCGGCGATGGCCAGAGAATCGATCGCGAACGGAATCGTAGCTTTGCTGGTTTCGAAACCCATAAATTAGAATCGGGGCATCGTCGGGGTCCAGCCGGACGTAGTCCGGGGCACCGAGGAGTATCCCTTTTGCTGCATCATCAGGTTGATGATCTGGTTGTCGATTTTCCCGGCCTCACTCGGACCAAAGCTGAGTGTTCCGGCGTTCTTCGCCGCCGCCTCATCGCGCTTTTTCCGCAGCGCCTGGATCTGCTGCTGCAGATCGAGTGCGCCCCGCGTCACCGCGGTGTTCGCATCGAGGTTAGCCGCGAAGGCGTTCGACTGGGTCTGATACCCCTTCCCGAACCGAGGATCAGTCACCGCAGAACCAAAATTGATGTTGGCCCCAGGAGTCGCCGCAGCGGCCCGGAGCGCCTCGGCGAGCATGTAGGCGTTCTCTCCACCACCCTCGACGCCGCGAAACAGCTTGTTGATGAGGTCCTGCTGCGCCGAGTAGCGCTCCAGTTGGGTGGCGTTGATCCGATCGACGGCGCCAGCGAGAAAAGCCGGCACGTTTGGGTTTGAGTAGACCGATGCGGACACGAGCGGCTGCGCGTAGTTCGACGGCAGGTTCATGTATCCCCGCGAGGCGATGCTCGGATCGGTGATGTTGGGGTTCGACTGATTGGTCACGAAGTCGGTCACTAACGAGAACTGCCGCTTCGTGGCCTCGGGAGCCCCAGGGATTGGAGAAGCCGGAGCGCCAGACGCCGCAGCGGCCAAGGCTCCGGCCGGGTTCCCCACGCCGCTCGCGGCTCCTTGATTCGGCGTGACGCCGAGGACGCCAGCGAGAAAGTTCTGCTGAGCCGAGGTGGCACTGGTGGTCACCCGGTTCATGTCCGGTCCGATGGTTGCGGCGCTCCAGGGCATACGTCAGAATTTGATTTCGCTGCCGACTTTACCGAGCGCCTGCGACGCTGCTCCGATGGCGGGCGTCCACACCTGGGTGGCTGCGATCCGGCCTTCCTTGCCGGCCGCTGCCTGTTCTTTGGCCAACGTGTTCGTTGCGCCGACCCGGGCGAGCCAGAGATTGGCGACATCCGTTCCGGTGAGACCGGCCGATGCCGGCATGAGCTCGTTGGACTGCCCGAGCACCGCCTGCTGAGCGCCAAGCTGAGCGATCTGCTTGTTGGCGAGTGTCGGGAAAAGCTGCGTGAGGAGCGTCTGCCGCTGGGTCTGGAGGTCTTGAGCACGAGCTAGAAGGTTCTGGGCGTTTTCCAGCCGCTGCTGGCGCAGTTTGAGTCCCGCCTGCCCGATGAGCTCTCGGGCCATCCGGCCGCCAAAGCCTCGGGTGGCCGCGGATCCAACGGTCATTCCAGAGCGTTCGAGGCCGGCCTTCACCAGTTCAGACTGGACATCGGACGGGAGTGTGGCACCCGCCGCCAGCTCCCCGAGAGCGGCATCGATCAGCGCCTGCTGGCCTTTCTTAGTGCTCCCGCCTCCGAGCGCCTCGCTGACGGCGGCCTGCTGAACAGCGGCGACGTCCCCCTTACCCAGCTCGCCGAGACCGCCAAGGATCTGCTGCTGGGCCTGATAGCGAGCTGCCACCAGGGCGGGATCGAGCTGAGATTGGAGCGCGAGACGGTCCTGGGCGCTACGGATGTCCGCCGCCTCGGCCGCCGCCCCGATTTTACCGGGCTCCAACTCGTCGTAGACGAACTTCTTCTGCTTTTCGAGAGCCTCGATCTGCAGCTTCGTTGCGTCTTTGATGGCTTTCGCCTGGATGGCCGCGCCGGCGATTTGCCCGACTGCGCCAAAGATGCCGCCAAAATCCATAGTCTGTTCCTCTTAGAAGTGCGTGGTTTTCCGGGTTTTGGCAATCACAGTTTGGTCAGGAACCAGAGCGCGATTTCCGGAGGGTAGGGAATGCTGGAGCTGCTGTCAGCCGCGATGCCCTGCCCTTCGCCAAAGGTTTCGAACGCAGCGCGCTGCGCCACCCCGGCCGGAACCGTCACGGGATCGGTCCCGTCAGAGTTCTTGGCCGCCATGAGCGGAATACGCCCGCGCAAGCTGACGTTGCTGCTGCCGAAAAGGTCCCAGCCCGGATTCGCGGTGAGTGCTTCCGACAAAGTCGGGTAAGCCACGAATTTGCAGTCCCCGGGGACGCCGTCCACGGTCCGCCACGCACCCCGCTCATACCAGATGAGGCAGGCGATTGTGGTGTCGTAGTATTGCTGGTAGGCTACCGGGGCGGCTGGGCGGTTCGCCGTAGTGCCCGAGAGCACGATGTTGTTGAACGGAGCCCACTCGGTGCCATTGTAGACATACCAGCTCAGCGGATTGCCGATCGAGGGGCTCGCCTCGGTGGGATCCTTGTCGGTCTTGAGCCACACCGCCGGCGTGGTGCCAGAGGGAGTGCTCGTCCCGATCCAAAACCAAGTGGTCTCGCTCTCGGAGATGTCGAGCGGGACGTAGCGCTTGGTGTCTTCATCCCAAACCCACCACTGGGTGCCGCCCTTGAGCCAAGGGCCGACGTTCGAGGTCGGTTCGTTGTCGCCGATGAAAATGAAGTTGGTCCCCGTGGGGGAGACGATTTTCATCCGCCGGAGCATCGCGGCAGCGAGGTCTACCGGTCCGCCCGCAAACGTCTGCGGGATCGGCGCCATTTGAATGATGAGGTTGGTGTCTTGCAGTGCCATAAATTTTACGAGGTTACGGTGATCGACGCCGGGATCTTCACCCAGTCTTGGTCAGTGGTCCCAACCACGACGCTCGGAGTGACCATACGGTAGTAGCAGCCTTCATTTTCGGTTCCCGCGGTGACTTTCACGAACTTCCCTTGCAGCGTCTCTGCGTCGGCGTCCCAGTCGGTCGCCCGCGTGAGCACCCAGGGGGTTCCGGCGGATCCAAGGCTGGTGATTGTGTAGACTCCGTTCTTGCTGGGGAAAAACTCGTTCTTCACCAGGATTCGGTCGTTGACGATGGGACTCACGCCGTCGATGTTCCCTAGCGCGCCGACATTGTCCGCCACGAGTGTCAGTCCGACCTGGGTGTTGCAGGGAAGCGAGATCACGGTGGCCACGTCCACATCTGCCAGCTGATCTGCGGTCATCTCGAAGCTCGATAGCTCCGGGCTGAAGTAATAGGTCCCGACAGCGTCGGCCCCATTGCCGCCGTAGCCGGTCCACAGATAAAGGCCTCCCGAGTTGCCGTTCACGAGGACCGTGAGGATCCACCAGCAGCCGCTGGGCGTGGGCAACACCGGGAAACAGTTGTGCTGAATGTAGGTGAACGTCGCGTTGAGCTCCTGCTCGTTGACCTTGAGGTTCGTGTCCGCATCCCACTCCCAGCTGGAAAAGAGTAGCCCGCGGCAGAAATTGGGGAAGGAGCCATCCCATGCGATCTCGCCACCAGTGGCGGGAACTGCATCGTAGTGAAAGAGGCACGCTTCCAAGTCCGGGAACTCTCCTGCGCTCACATACAGTTGATTCGGAGGAGTAACGGTGTCGGTCTTGACAAGCGTGACATCGAACGTGGGGTCTGCTGCGCCGGCTCCGCCGCCACTGATCGTAGGTTCGAAGTGCAGCTTTAGCTCGCCGCCGTAATGCTGCACCGGGCACGGGGGAGTTAGATTCTGGACGTTATCATCGGCTTTTACCGTCGCCACAAAGGTTGCCAGTGAAACGGGGTTGCAGCCTGGAGGAGCCCCAGAAACATCTGCAATATATCCGAACGATGCGCAGCAGATGAATGGGTCAAGCACAGGGACGTCGGATGTTCCGCCCGTGCAATCACTCACCGCAACAACCCAATAGCCAAGCCCGCTCCCAAAGGGATCGGATTCCAAATAGTAGGCGTCGTAGTTGTTCGCGTCGAACCCGCAGTTCAGGATGATGTTGAGCGCGCCGCTTACATACTCGAACGAATATATGCCTGGGTCAACAATACCGAGCGAGGCATCATTCGCGACACCAGTCGACGGCTGCAGCGAACCCATCGAAACAGACGTATCAGAGCCAAGATCACTGGGGGTCTCCGGGGGAGCTGGGACCGCCGCGCAGTTGCCGTAAGGCCCGGGCGTGCCAGTGTCGCATCCGCCGCCACCACAAGTGGGCGTAGCCACCGTGACGATGCTTCCGCGGACAGTTCCAAGCGCAGTCTGGTAGGCGAGCCGGTAGTAGTAGGTCGCGCTGTCGTAGAGCCCGGTGAGATTTTCGGTGATGTGGACGAAGGCGTTCCCCTTCGGCACAGCCTGGGGCGTCGTCGAGGAGCCGAGATCCGACGTCAGACCATACTCGAAAAAGGCGAAGCCGGGAACGCTCATTGGGTGAACGCTTCCGCGGAATGTTGCTGTTGCGTTTTGAGCCATGTTATGCGCAGGCGGTCGATCCCGCTTCGGTGATCACCACCGGTGGGAAGATACAAAGAGGAGCACTCAAGGGAGTCTCGCCCTGGGGAGTGATGGCGGATACCTTGTAACACCCGAACTCCTCGGGAACCCAGCAGAAAACGGTGCACGCGGTTGGGTCTGGATCGCAGCTGCAGTCTGTGCATCCGGGCACGTTGCGCTCGCAGCAGCACGGCGGCAAACACTCGGCCACGATCTCATACGCACCAAACGGATCCAGCGCGTCGAGGGCCTTGTAAATTGTGTAGCAGATCACGCCCGGGATGTTGGGGAACGTGAGATTCGGGTCGTCCGGATAGTCGGGTGGTTTGAGCGGTCCGGGCGAATCGAGGATGCCAAATGGCGTCAGATCAATGTCCGGAAACCCAGACCCCGATAGCACGACTTCGCAGATCGGCGGCGAGACGTATTCGATCGCCGGCTTCCGCAGCTTGAGAATGTCAATCAGTGTGCTCATCCGACTCCGTTGCTATAGATTGGGGGCACCTGCGCCGCGAGTTCCTTTTCCGCCTGCTTGGTGGCGATGATCTGAGCAACGCGATCCGCCGCGGCCTGCGAGACGATGCTGCTGGAGGTCCCGCTCCCCACCCCAACGTATTCCCCGGACCGCAGGGTCTCGGTAGCCACCCCGGTGTATTTCGTGATGGGATATTCTGCCAGGGCGAGCATGAGTGCCTCGATGTCGTCGGAATCGGTGAGACCGATGCCATCGAAACGGACGCCACGAAAATCTTCCTCAGGTTCGCACGCTTTGTCGTTGCCCGTGTCGTCGTCCATGTCGATCCACGCAAACGGGCGAATCCATTTGATGGTCGCCGGACCGTGCCCGACAACCAAGAGCTGGTGGCTTTCGTCCAGGTTATCGACGGCTGGAGTTTCCGCAGGGCAAGAGCCCACGGCATCGTTGGGTTCCAATTTGTCTGCGTCCTGAGTGCGGAAGATACGACTTTGCGCCTTGAGCTGGACCAGCGTCGTGTCGAGTGTGATCTCGCTGTCTGGCTGCATACTGCCTCGCGCGACGTTGAACTTGGTAGACGCGATCTTTCGAAAGGCTCCGCGCGTCCCGGCCGCTACAAAGGCTCCGAGATCGAGGTCTTCGTCGATCGCCGTCAGAGCGATGTCGGCGTAGCCAAATCGACACGGCAGCCCGGGCAGTTTTTGCGACTGACCGGTGAGACCGAAATAACCCCGGGTGAATAGCGCCCAGGTAATAGGGCACTCGTTGTCCAGACGGTCCGTTGTGAAGGATTCCCATAGCCGATTGACGTCGTCTTTGTCTCGCGAGACGTGGAAAATACGCTCAGTGCCGGCGATCACGCCGTAGGCCCACTCAACCGGGCGCGTCCCCGTCCAGACGCCAGACCACGTAGGGCCGCCTTGGTCGGAGATAGTCTCCCAGCTGTTGTTGTTCATCACCCAGGTGTGTTCGTTGAAGATGTCCTCGTAGGGGACGCTCGCCAGGAACCACTGGCCGAAAATACCGACAGCGACCCCGCTGAGATCGCTGAAGAGGCCGGACTTGCTCTCCATCTGCTCAGTGTCGCGGAGCGGGGAGCGGGAGGTCCATGCGGTGGACGTCGCCGGATCATACCACACGAGACCGGACGAAGAGAACCAAGTGACTCGGCCAAACTGACTCGCGACCGCCCGGCTGGACGAGCATCCGATCTGCAGGATCTCGCGCTGCATCCCTTCGGTCTCGGTCCACTTGTCGCGCTCCCGGATGTTCGCCTGGATGATACTCATCGACTCCTCGGTGAAGACGACGAGCTGAGGGAACTGGATCGACGGCGTCCGCTCCATCGCGGTGACTTCGCGGCTGAAATTGAACGACTGCGAGCCGCCCAGGTAAATCTGCTCAGTGAAATTGAACGGGTCGGCGATGTTCGACGCGTAAACGTCGGCGCCAACAGCAACCCAGAGACGATCGCCAACCCACGCCATCGGACCGCCGGCAGGAGTCTGGTAGGGCAGATCCCGGATGTGTCCGGAGTTTGAGCCGTCATAGTAGGCGGGTGCGGTGTTGCCGCCGTCCTGCATGAACATGACCTCCTTAGGCGCCAAAACTTGGCGGGCAGAGGTGAGCGATCCGGGAGTGATGAGATCCGCGCTCTGTGTGGCCTGCTCCCAAAAGATTTGCCGGGCCGACGCGGAAAAAAGCACGTTGGGGAGGAACCGGAAAACCTTGAACGGATAACTCGCGACGTAGATCACCCCGTCGACAGCGACCATGATCTGCTCCAGCCCGGAGTTGGGCCGGAACACCGCCATGCCTTGCAGCTTGCCGGCCGGAAGCTCGGCGATGCAGCGGTGGCCCGGGCGGCACGAGAGCACGCCGGACACGTTGATCATGTTGAGCGTGGACCACGCGTATCCCAGCGGCAACGCCGAGGGGTCCATGCTGTTGTTGGAGCCTTTGATCCACGAGGAATCAAAGTCCATGATTTTCGTGCCTGTGGGCAGCGGAGGCATCAGTTGATCCAGTAATCGGACTTGTCGCGAAGGTTGTTCCGGTCGTCAACCTGGAGCGGGAACATGAGCGGGGCCTCCTTCTTCATCTGCGCCTCTACTTCGAGTCGCGCGGCGTCAGCTTCGTAGGCGTGGGCCTTTTCGATTTCCTGCTCAGCATAGAAGCGCCGGGCCTGCATTCCCATGAGGAAAGACAGCCGGGAGTTCAGCGGAATGTGGTCCCATCGGGATTGAAAAACGGGATTGGTCTTCAGGTAGGCCACTCGAACCCAGTTGCACGCGCGGTTCAGCTTGATCCGACGATACTGCGGGACCGTCTCGTCCGGCTCGTAGATCCCGAGAACCACACCGGTGCCCCCGCCGGCGTCGGTGGTAGCGAGTCGGATCTGACCAACGGTGGGCTCCTTGTAGACTGCGGTGATGCGCGCGATCGTCGGTGCGTCAGCCTCCGGGATGGCGTAACCGTAGATCGTGGGAACTTGGTAGCCGTCGAGCCAGCTCCCGTTCACCTGCCGGCGTAGCTTGTTTCCGTTCGTGTCGTAGCCGTAGACGACGAGTTTCTTGCCGTTGTCCTCCTCCGACTGGAGGTAGGCCACGAGCTGAGCCGGCGTGATCAAATCGCGCTGCACGGGAAAATTGGCGCCCTGATCATACCACGACCAGTCGCAGGAGCGCTTGAAGTCGCCGGGTCCGTTGAGGTGGAAGCTGAAAAGTTGACCGAACCCCATCGCGGGGGTCCCGCCGATGTTGACCGCAATGACCGTCTCGACCTCGCGCGGGAGCGTGATGCACACGCGACCACATCCGCTGGAGCACGGGGTGTCTCCGGTGCACCCGCACCCAGTGGTGCAGATGTCCAGGTATCCCTTAAACGCTTCGGTGTCGGTCTTGTTGGCGATCATCGCCACAACATCTCCGGACCAAGCAAACAGCTTTTCATCGGAGCACGCCCCGATGATTTTCTTCGCCTCGTCGTAGATCGAATCAACGGTGAACATCAGTCTTCCATCTCCTCTTTGGCCAGTTTGTCCAGCGCGTCAGAGGTCTCCTTGCTGCCAGACTTGGCTGGCGCCTCGGGGTCCTCCTTGATCTCCTTGGCTGAGACGATCTCACACACGCAGATGGTGCACGAGTATTTCGTGTCGTGCTTGCGGTTGGACTCCCGCTCCTCCATCACCCGGTAGCGGATGGTCATGGTCCCATATTCCGGGACCTCAAGCTCCTCTTCACCTCGCACGGTGAACTCGGGGCAACAATCAGAACCAGGCATCACTGGGTTGATGGGCGCCGGCCCGTTGTCACTCATCCCGCCCTTATCGAATACCATTCCAACTTTCATGCTCGTTGAACCTCTCCGTTTACCAGGACGGGGGATCCGTCCTGGTTGCGCAGGATGTCATCCGGCGCGTTGACGATGGCCACCTCATACTGCGGGTTGCCGATCACCGGCGTGCTCCCAGACACCTGGGCGCAGTCGTGAACATAGGCGTCATCCGTATTCCGCAGCACCGGCGTGCACCCACCGCGAGTGCTGTCCACCTCTTCGGTGCTGGTGGTGCAGCTGTTGCCGCACGTATTGCAGCCACAGAGACCGATCGGGGTCCCGCAGCCACCACAGCATGTGCAATCGTCGCAGCTCATTCAATGCGGACGAAAGTGATTGTGGTCGACGCGTAAAGGATCTCGAAAACGCTTCCAGCGGTCGCGTCCGCGTAAAGCGAGATCGACGTATTGTCAGCCGACGAGGTGTAGATCACATCCATTACCACCGAGTCGTTGACATTCGCCGCGTAACCATTCATAGGCGGCGATAGTGACCCAGGAACATCCGAGCTCGCCGTGTCGTCCCGCAACTTCACCTGGAGTTCGTCGGAGGTAGCCACCGCGCCGACTGCTTTGAACCCGACGACGGCCGTGATCTTATACTTGCCCGCAGTGGGCAAAATGACCGAGGGCGTGTAGGCTGTGAAGGTAACGGCGCCAAAAGTGGCTGCCACCGGAAAATCAGTTCCGGACGGGGCGTAGAAAAAGCCGTTGGTGGTCGAATAGGTGTCTCCCTGCGGGCCGGTTGGGCCGGTTGGGCCTTGTGGCCCGGTCGGGCCGACAACCGAGGAGCCCGGGAACCCGGAGGGCACGATGAACTTCCCAGAGGTCACTGTCCCGGACACGCTGGAGAGTGCCTTGACGAGGGTGAGCGAGAGTGATCCGTTGGTGTCCGCGGTATTGACCAGATACCAGCCAGAGCCAGTGATGAACACGTAAAGGCCGGCCTGGATGATCGGGTTGTAGTAGCTGACGACGTTGATGTTGGGGTTCGAGAGCGTGGGCTGCTCGAAACTGGTCAGTAGGATCGTGAACGCGTCGCGACCGTTGTCTCCGGCCTCTCCGGTGGCGCCTGTCGGGCCGGTTAGGCCGATGATTCCCTCCTCGAAGAGACGCAGGAAATAACACGCGAGCCCCTCGTCCGTCAATCGAGGGTTGTTTGGTAGCCCCACGTTGAGATCGCACGGGAGCGTCCAGGTGACGACGCCGTCGACCTCAGTCTTGGTCACCTCCCCAAAGAATTGGAGGGTGAAATTGGTGATTTGGCTCGGGACCGATTCACAGGCCGCCGAGTTGCTCACGGTCACGTTGCATGGATTGCTGCCGCAGCTCATAGTCTCCTTAAAAGTGCAGGGTTGCCGTTACTTTGTCAGGTGCCGAATTAGGGCCTGAACATCCTCGTCCTGGGAGGTCTCATGAGAGGTCCGGAATACCCCCAGGACCCGTTTTTGGAGCTCGGGGTCGTTGATCTCGGCCTGCAGGCGCTCTTTGAAGCGCTCGCCACCCTTCAGAACCTGGGCGAAGCCCTTCGAGACCACCTTAGCGCCGGCAGAAGCCACCGAAAGCCCGAGACCGACCCCGGGGTTGGCTGCCGCGGCCACCGCGGTGACCAATTTGAGCACGATCGCGCCGATAAACAGCAGCGCGAAGATCCCGAACAGGTAGACGAAGTAGGGGATCTGCAGAAAACCGGTCCCCTCGATCTTTTTCCCGGCGAGTTCGTCGTTTCGCTCGCTGAATTTGTGCAAGAGCTCGTTGTATTTGGCCGTCTGGGCGTCCAGGCGCTGCTTCAGAGCCTCAACTTCACCTTTCCAGGGCTCCGAGGGCGGCCCCAGGCTCCGAGAAGCAGCCTCCGCGAGCTCCGCGGCCTCGCCGGCGGGAACCGCGGCGGTGGAGTTGTCGAGCGTCGCGATCTTTTCAGCCTCGCGCGCCTTGTCCGCGGCGAGCGCAACCGCTTGCCGAGTGGATTCATCCTGTTTCCTAGGGTGGTCTGGGAACTCCTGGACCTTTTTCTGGCCGAACTCGACAGTTTTTGGGATCAGGGAACAGCTCGTGACGCCCAGGAGGAGCGCCATGACGGCGATCATGGTGAAAATTTTCTTAGTCATGCTTGTGCTTTCGGTGGCGGCGCTTCGATTCCTTCATGGCGCGCGTCTTGGTCCAGATATAGTAAACCGTGACGACGGCGATCGCAAACTGACCGAGCGGAACAAATGCCCGGAAGATAGGTTCCATGTGTGTTGCCCAACGTTCGAGTGCCGTGAGACTGATGTTGAGACCCAATAGCGCGAGAATTTTCTCGGTCGAGGTCACCACCCCTGTAATGCTTCCCTGGTCGACCATCTTAGGTGTTGGTTTGAACGCGACGTTCGCGGTAGCCATAGGAATCGAACGACTTTGCTGTGCCGGCCAGTCTGGTGGTCACCTGCATGCCGTAGCAGAAGGTGGTCACCGACGTGCGCGGGAGGTTTTGGGTGTGCTGCACGTAGCGCTTCCCGTTGATGTAGTAGGTGATCTTCGCCGTGCTCCAGTAGATTTGGAGGTAGTAAAGCCCGCCGGCGAAAACAGAGACGCCGGAATTCGTGATCTTCTGGGTGACGTTGTCCTTGTTGGCGCACTGCCAAGTAGAATCCGAGGCCGTCGTGGAAAAACGGAACCCCATGTAATCTCCCGTTGGGTTGTCGCTGTTGACGAAATTGCCAGGGCTATTCGAGAGACCCGCCCAGAAAGTGATGTTGGTGATGCTCGGGAGCGAAACGATGAACGTCACAAGCCCCACGGCAGCGAAACACCCGATGAGCTGGCCAACCACACCGCCACCAGTGTTGACCGAGGTGGACGTAGTCAACCGCTGGGACACCAGCCGAGTAGTGCTATTCGCATTGAACGAGCGCGTGATGCCTGTGCCCTGACCTTCGCCAAAGGAATCGATGGTGGTGACGTTCGAAGTCATCTGAGCCGACTTCGGCTGATACATATCGAACAGGGTGTCCCCCGCGAAGTAATCGTATTGTGGGTTCTTCAGGCCCATATCACGTCGCTTTCACCCGGGTGTTGACGTAGCGCCAAGTCAGCGTTTTCGAAGATCCCCCAGCCAGCAGCGTCAGGCAGAGGACCGGGAAAAGTGTCGTAGTGGAGGTGTCGACCTTCGTGGTCGTGGTGGCTACTTGGACCGAGTTGATGTAGAATCGAACTAGCCCGGTGCCAGCATCTGTGCGGAGGCCGAAAAGGAAGTCGGAGGTGGTTGCCGCAACCCCACTATCGATGACGTTGGGTGTTCCGCTACCATTGTCAGTGCAGCACGTCCAATTCGAATTGCCGCCGGCTCCGGTCGAGAACCGAAATGCGGCGTAGCTGGTGGAGGGTGTGAGGCTGGCACCCTGTGTGCCCCCGTCGGCGCTGCAGATTCCACACCATACCCGGACTGAAGTGATAGAACTGATCGCCATCTGCGCAACAAACTGCACATTATGGTTGAAACAGAAATACCGGAAGTTCGCGCCATAATCCAGCCGGCAAATGTTGCCGTTTGTCGTGTTTGTCGTCGCAGACCACCCCTGCAGCGCAGTCGCCGAGGCGCCGACAGTAGCGTTGGAGCTTGCAGTGATTCCTCCGACGTTAGCGACGCCACCAAACCCATTGACGCCATCAGGACCGCACCAGATGTTGGCCTCGCGCCAGAGTTGCTCAGAGGACGCGCCCGCGACGAGCCCCAGGTCAGCCCCGTAGAAATCGATTGGAACAGGTTGGGAGATCATAGCAAGCGGGTCCTCCCGAACCCGTGATGCACGTTGACCACACGAGTCGCGGCTGTAAGCGTGGTGACTACAACCATCGGAGCCAAGAGAGTTCCGGTAGTTGGTAGAGTAGTCGAAAGTATCTGCCGAAAATTGCCGTTGATGTAAAAGCTGATCGTCCCAAGAATCGGGTCTATATAAAGCTGCAGGTTGTAGTAGGTGTTGGCCGCAACATTAGGGCCTCCCGCGCTGACAACTGTCGGCGACCCACTGCCGCTGTCGGTGCAGCACATCCACTTGGTGTCCGACGCCCCCGTCGAGAACCGAAACGCTGCGTAACTTTGAGCCGGAGTGTCGCTGGCTCCCTGGTTGGCGAGCGTCGTCGCAGAGAGTCCACACCACACTCGAACGCTCGTGATCGTGGGGATCTCGATGGCGATGCAGTGTCGGTAATAGTGCGCGCGACTGTGGTAGGCATTCAGGTTCCAGCCGGCCACGTTTCCCGAGACGCCGCCAGTGGTATAGCTGTTGCCGTTGGTGCTGATCGACGACGTGACCGTGATCGTGCCCTCACTTCCGGTCGTGGTCGCAGAGCCGCCACCGTATTGCATGCGGTTGGACGCGCCGCCGGGAGCGCTGGCCCACCAACGCTTCCATCGCACATACTCCATCGTGGAGTCGGCGAAAACCTGATATGGTGCAAGGTCTAGCCCCATTGATCAACCTTCCTTCGCCGCAAACGCAGACCCGGTGGTCGCACCGATGATCGACACTGCTTCAGTGGAGACGAAGGACCCCTCCATCACAAAGCTGCCATTGGGCAGCAGGAGGAGCGACGGTTGACCTTGGACTGCAGTCGTGGTGAAATTGATGTAGAGGTTTTCTGCGGAGAGATTCTGAATGATCAGATATTTCCGGCTCGTATTTGCGTTCGCGAGAGTTTGCGCGACGCCGCCAGATGAGATGGTCCCGCTGCGATCCGTAACTGTCGATTGCGCCGGTGAAATGACACTCTGTTGGAACGGGGGAGAAAACGCGGCAATATGCCATGAAGAGAAACACTGGACACCTGTGGTCGTTCCAGTGATTCCAGTGCTGATGCGCGCTCGAAAAAACCGGCGCGCGACCTGCCCCGCGAAAAAACGCACAGTGCTAGCGGCCACGTTGTAGCTGGTGACCGGGGTTGCGGTTGGGGACGCCGCATCGTAAAGAGGGACAGTCGTCCAGTTGACGTTGTCGTTAGATGACTCGAAAGTGATCGTCCCGGCGGTTACTGTCCCTGCTGCAGGAACGATCTGAATAGACACTGCCCCATAACCAAGGGCGTCAGCAGGACCAGACCCAGCTGTGTCGAGGATGACGTTATTGTTGAGGCTCGTCTGCGATGGTGCCCCGACGATGTTTCGGTCCTGAAGCGATGCCGTATTTCCAGCAGCCCAGCACCCAGTGATCGCTGTATAGTTGGTAGCACCGGCTCCGGTTTTCTGGAGATCGAGTGTAAATGGGAGATCAGCGTTGCGGATCGATGGAGCGGTGAGCAAGTTGGGGGCTCGAACTTGGTGGAAAAGCACCCAGTTACCGTCGGGTGACAGCACTTCGTAGTTGATCTGAGCTCCACCAACCCATCCAAAGCGAATCCGGAAGACATTGAACTTGGTAAAGTCGATGGCTTCGGGAGTTCCCCCGCGAGTAAACTGACTCGATGCTGAGCCGGTCAACGTGTCGACGTTGAAGCTGCCTTGCGGAGTCTGGGTGTTCGCCGCATTATTCCGGTAGCTGGCGTTGAAGGTCGTCCCTTCGAACCCAAGAAACACACCATTGGATGCGTCATACAAACCAACACGACTGTAGGAATTAGCCAGACCAGCCACCGAAAAGGCGAGTGTGAAGTATGCGTAGATTTCCGCTCCGCCATGATACGTCACGTAGGTAGGGGAGACCGACTTGATGCCGCCGTTGGTGTTGGTGTTCGTCTCGAAGAGCGCCCCACCCAAACTGGAGGAAGCTGTGCCACCGTTGGACGTGGTGACCGTAGTCAGTGCTTGCGGCGTGTCCCGGTAGAACTGAATATCGATCGTGTTCCGCTGTTCAGCAACGCGGACCGATCCGAAAATATCGCGGGCGCCGTATCCTAGGAGGCCCGCCAGCGGAGCTGGAGAGTTGGTCGCCAAAACAACACGTTGAGTTCCGGCAGAGGCGTTGCCAGAGTTCGTATCGATCGTGGTGCCGTTGATCTGCTTCAGATTGGTGGGGACATTGACATCGGTCGGGAGCGTCACTCGCTGCGTCCCCGCGTCGACAGTG
>Ga0075472_10000552_pt1 | contig 15596 bp, 30 predicted proteins | sample DEB19_08_DNA_3_FD_77014 | JGI IMG/M metagenome (GOLD analysis project Ga0075472, IMG submission 77014) | Aqueous microbial communities from the Delaware River and Bay under freshwater to marine salinity gradient to study organic matter... | ecosystem: Environmental > Aquatic > Marine > Coastal ...
ATATGGCATTCGTTATCACACCTAAGGAGAACATCAAGTGAACAATCACTTCACACATGCTTGTCTTGCAATGGTCTTAGGTGTTGGTTCAGGCATACTTTTGTCTGTAGCAGGACAGAAGATGTTGAATCAACACACTATCAAGACCTGTCCCGGCAAACCTGGTCATCAACTTGTGATGATTTCAGGGTTTGTTGGTGACGCATTTTATTGCATGGACAAGCGTTATATCTGACTCCTGCACTTTCCCATCGGCAACGATGGGTTTCTGCAGGACTCAATATCCTGCACACATTCAATTTAATTCACACCACCAGGATTCAATCATGACTCCTAAAGCTGTCGAATATTTGCTCACGCAAGATGCCCGCTTGCTTGCCAGGAGGGATGCCCCGATCATTGACCAAGATCTTGAGCAACAGCGTCAAGCTGCACTCGAAATCTTTTTTCAATGGCAGGATGGCATGCGTGAGTTTCAGGATCTTATTCCGTTCTGCATGGTGCTCCAACGACAGGTAAATCTCAACCGAGAGTTACTTAAGTGGGAGTACCAGCACGCAGACTGACTTCTGCACTGAGGGCCTTCGGGCCTTCTCTGCAGGACTCAATATCTTGCACACCAATTACCCAACATCTCAACAGATGCGCAAATTCATTGACAAGATCTTCTATGCATTGGGTTACATCCCAATAGCAGACTACGAGAAGGTTTGTTACCACCGTAAGAACCTTCAAGAACTGGTCATTAAGTACCAGGATGGAGAAATTCAACCTCAACGTGATTATTATCGATGAAACACACAGTACGCCTTAGCAAGAACCAGTACATCAATCTGGATTCTTACGGTGAGTCTGATAAGACTCGACGGATCAACAACCTGATGGTCGCGTTCCTCGCTGTACTCATCAGTGCTATCACTGTCCCAGCCATGCTGGGCATCGACATCACCTCACCCAACACCACAACTCAACATGAGCATCCACATCGCACTCGTCACTGACGCATCCAGTCGTTACGCCCACGTTTGGGGCGAGGCTCCAAGCTGGGGCAAGTTCCTCAATCAACTCGAAGACGTTGGCTGCGAGGTGATCGAGGAACAAACAGAAGACTGGGAAGACAGTACGCAAGACGAGATCGCTGAAGACTGCTTGTCAGTCCATCAGCTGCTCAACGACACTGACTTCATACCCCACGACTAGTGTCCTGTACCTGAACAATGGCTAGTGGTGGTACTTGCCACTTGGCTCACCGCCGCTAGCCTGCATACGATTCCAACTCAACCAATGGAAGCACTCTCTCAACTCGACGTCCAATCACCTGATCATGTCAGCGTGATTACCAGGGATGGCAAGGTCACAATCTCTGTCGTCAAAGACGGAACATCAGTGACCCTTGGTTTTCCACTCAAGAACCAAGCCTTCAACACAACCCCCAGACCCCCTCTGCAGCAGCCGGTACCACAGGTGATGGCTGTTAAGGAAGCTAAGGATTCCACTGCAGAACAAATGGATCAACCAGTAAGTTCCGGGTGGATTAAACATTCGCCCGTTGGTAACCGCAAGTTAACTTCATCGAAAGTGCGTCAGATCAGGGTTATCCTGAACGATGCGCAATTCATGAATGCATTTAATTCTAGGCAACAAGCTTACGAAGCAATTGCTGCTAAGTTCAACGTCAGTTACCACACGATCTCCAACATTCACAAAGGACTTGCGTGGAGGAACGTAAGTATCTGACACCGCACTAGTACATAAGTACTACGACTGGACCTGGATACACGCAGTGTGGATTCAATAGGATCAAAGAGTTATCTTTGCATTCCTTTGGATCCACCTACGGCGTCCTTAAACTGTCCAATGCACCACTGCAATTCAACTCGTGAAAGACATTGATTTCATTGATGAACAACGCAACGCTGACTTGCTGGATGCAATGGCTGACATTGCATACGAACAAGAGCAAGCCATGCGTGAAAGCAATCAATCTGACTGGGATGGTATCGAAGATATCAGCTCAGCAGAACGCAACGCCTGTGACCACTACAACGAAAGGTATGTAATCAATGACTACCGCTAACTACACACTGAAACAAGCATGGGAGGACGGTGACATCATCGTCATCCTGATCACCATCATTTCAATCATTATCACGGAGTTTGCATCATGTCTTACATCTCAAAACTCAAGAAGTTCTACCCCAGCACCTACAAAGCCCGTTACGCAATCAACGCCTACAACACACACAAGTACTTCGAACACGAAGATCCAACGGTCATCACCATCCACGAAACCACGCTCAACTACGGTGGGCCTGAAGAAGGTGGATGGTGGTACGAAGCAGGATACCCAGTCCGAAGCCACTGTATCTTCTCCAAGAAGCAGGCGATCCAAACCTTCATCCAGTACTTCGAAGAGTACGAAATCGAAAGCCAGCCGTCTCTTGGAGATTCAACAACTTACTCCAACATCGACCTTAGCTTCTCCAACGCCTTAGCGGAACGCTATCCTAAGACCCGTCCACACTACTGCTGAGCACGCACCCAGCACACTATGCCATTAACCAAAGAACAGATCCGTGATCAAGGTACTTTACGTTTAAGCATTACACAACGCAATCTTTACATGTATTACTTGAACTTCCGCAAGAAGTACAAGGACCAACCATGTTATGTCCCTAAAATGCCAATGCAATCAAGTCGGATCAAAGAATATCTGACTGCATTAAGAGCATTGGAGGACAAGAAGCTTATTATTGTGGATCGAAGTAATGTTCCTTACACCAAGTGGATCTTGAAAGATCCAGAGGAAGTATTGGCTGGCACAGAGAATGTGCCAATACATGCCAATACTTCAACGCCAAGTAAACAATAGCGTTATATCGTTATATTCCATGAGGCAATGTCGGATAACTACTGACCTGCCTCAACCACACAACACAACACCATGGCTAAAACCAAATCAGCTTCAAGTAAATCACAGCCATCACCAGATTATCCTCAAGGCAAACACAATGTCACATGGCTTGACTTGGAAGAGGATGACTGGTGGCTAATCGCCAATATGTTTCATGGTCGTATTCAATATTTGACTCAGCGTTTAGCTGAAATCAAACGAACGAATGATCCTGACATTATTCACAACCAATCTGATTGGTATGTAGAATCAATCGAACGATTGACTACAAGACTTGAAGAGTTTGAAAACCAGATTAGTCCTGTGTATTTCAAACGTAAACGAGCAGAACATGCTGCTCGCAACAAACAACAGAACAAGTAATACCTGGGCATCCGCAAGGTGTAAGTCCCAGGTTTAACACACAATCAACTTAACACAGACCCATGGCACAAACTGAACTTCATTTTGAAGCAACTGTGTACCAACGTGTAGATGGTACAGAAGTTGTATATCAAATGTCCGATGACAAGCGCATTGACATGATCATCAATGAACTTAAAGCCATTTGCCAGCGAGAAGACAAACGTCCAATGAAATACAGCCAACTCCCATGGGATGCTACCGAGAAAATCATGGAAGCTGTGTGCCTACTTGATGAAGCAACTGAGTGGCCTGAACCAACAGATGAGGATCTGTGTGGTGAGCCGTCCATGACTGCTGACGAGATGCACAGCGCAGCTTGGAAGCAGCACCAGGAGCTTCACTCATGACATACGAAATCACATGGTCTAGTCCACATGGTGACATTGGCTGGACACAGATCCAGGACTGCACATGCATTGACGATGCTGTGGATTACTGGATGACATATCTTCTTGGACAAGAAGATATTCCAATCGAATCTCAGATCGATGAGGTGAGGCTACTCAGTAATTGAGTGGCACCACCCCAGATCTGAGTAGAGGGTGTACCCCCCAGACCCCCGAGGGAGTACCAGGGGGGCACCCTTATTTCTATCAGTATTCCTTATAAATTACATTTATCAATATTCCAAGTAATCCTTTACATACCTGATAGACTTCAACCACTCACCTGAGTACCAACCTTTAATTCACTTCAATCATGCCTGACAACATCCGTATTCCTGATTCAACTGACATGCAACGTTTAGCAGCAATGCGTCTCGTTGCACAAATGAAAGAATCAGCTGATCGAAATGGAATTGGATTCATCGGTGGCTTTGTGGCCCCCGATGGACAGAAATTTGTAATGACAAATCTAGAAGATGAAGACATGCAACGTATGCTTCCGGAGGAACTTGCGTGATCACATGGCCCATTGCATTGATTGTTATTACAACAATCATTTGCTCAACAATTGTTATTACTGAAGTCATTCACAAATCATGACTGACAAATCACCAATCAATTTTGACAAGACAATCGCAGGATTTAACATCACTCAACATGGTGTTAAATCCTATACCAAATCGTTTCAGCTAGGGCCTATCCAATTTACGGTTAACGCCCGTCAATCTGGATTGCTTGGATCAATTAGTATTCCAGGCACTGGCATTAGCAAACGGAACATTAAATTATTCTAAAGATCTGGGCATTCGAAAGCAACGTTACGTCCGGGACACGCCGTAGATGTAAGCCCCAGATCTACTCACTCAACCCAATGCAATCATGTACGAAACCACACTGTCATTATTCGATCGTCTCAACATTGCTAACTGCGCGGCTCAACGCGCACGCAACAATTTGATGAACGACGAACAATTTACCGGTGAGTACCGAACTGTTAAGTGCTGGATGAAATACCGGTGTTATATCAGCAAACGTATCAACGGTGAACAGTTCCATTATGTGGAACCTGATGGTATCTGATCTGATTTAACTTGACACCATGACTACAACACGTTGTTCAGTTCTTGCAATTGAAGACACATTCATTGAAGGATCCAATGTCACAGTTACAGCAGTTGTTGACGACATGCGCCTGCTCTATCGGGCAACTCGCTTTGACCCTGAAGAGTGGGCTCCTGCATTGTGCACAACAACTATTGAGCTGGATCCAGAGGAACAAATCCCTCTTGACGAAGATGGCTTCTGCAGCTATCTTGATCAGCTCGATCCTCACTGGCAACTCGTTGACACCTCTGACTACGATCTAGATTCATGATTGGTTTCTCAATTGAATTCAAGCGCTGGTACTTTGTACTGCGTGGTCCCAAAGGTCGAGTGTATCTGGCAACTGGTTTTGCTAAACGCATGCCAGTCATAACACCGACCGATACGTACACACTGGACCAGTGCATTGGCACATGGCCTGGTGATGAAACCGATGAAGAACTTCTTGACACCTTAAGAAGTACACGTTAAAGAAAGCTTAGTTCTTTAACACATCGTCCTGGACATGACGTTAAACTGTCCTTTCCACTTACTCATTTAACCCAATGGAAATCAATTCTCCAACACCTCCTTTAGATCTTGTCAATGATTGGATGACACATTGGTATGACGATAACCAAACAGATGACACACAACCGATGTACATTGCAACTAAAGCTGCAATGTGGGGTGCTATCTGGGGTGCTACTAATGCTTTGGAATCAGCTATTAAAGACACGGCACCTGTTCATTGGCGTGTAGCAGGTGGCGCAGAAGATGGCCAGCAGATAGTACGTGTTGCCGATCTAATGGAATGGCTTGCTACATTTCGTAAAGAATATGAGGAAAAACTTTGACACGGCAACACTTCATCACGCCACCGCCGTTAGATCTAGTGCGCAAGTGGATGGAACAAACCAAGTACGACGAAGACACATGTTTTTATGAATGCTACATAGCAGAGCAATCAGCTCTATGGGGTGCAGACCAGCAACTTTTAAAAGATGCAAAATGGTTGGATCACAATGTTTTAAATGAATCACATCTGAGAATTATTCCAGTGGGCGAGTCTTTAATTGAAGCAATGCGCCCCAGGCCTTTAAGTCTGAAAGTGCAAGCATTAGCAGCTCTTGAGACAGAGCCAGAAGATGCTAAAGAACTAATTGTGTTTGATACAGATCAAGTCAACATTATTCGCCGCGCATTGGAGCAACTTAATGAATGATTACCAAGCAACACTGTCGTACTATCCAACGGCGCCGGGGCAATGGGCCAATGTGCAGAAATTCGCCGCCATTGCCAGTGAGTCTTGCATCCTCGAACTCCGCACCAGGGTCGAGGCGCTAGAGGCTGCGGCGCACAAGCACATTGTCGAAACCAGCGCCAACATCTTGGCTCTGGCGAGCCGGGTTGAGGCGCTGGAAGCTGCCAAACGCCAAGCGTCAAAAGTCCTAAATGTTAGTGATCTGCCACAGTGGACGCCAGAACAAGCGCAGCAGATTGCTGACCTGCTCACGCTCAACCCATCAGCGACGCTTACAAGTTACAACTATCCGGCCAAGCCAGATAGTTCGCTGGTAAAGCGGGTCGCGCTTGCTATCAGCGGCATCGAATACGGATTGGAACGGGACGAGGAGGCGGTCAACTGGGCATCCGAAGCCCGCGCCGCGATCCGCGAGGTGGCCGCGTGGATGCATGACAACAATGTTGGCTACAATGCCGTTAAGTGGTTAGAACTAGAACTCAAGTAATAATTGTTGTAAACTTTGATCAACCGTCCTGGACATGACGCTAAACTGTCCATTCCACTTACCTACACCACACAATGCAGTTCCAACTTCCGTCCAACTTGCAAACTGAACTGATTGCTTATGATCCAAAGCTCAAGGTGTTGGCTAAGCAAGCTAACAAACCAGCAGCCAAGAAACCTACGTATCCACTTGGCAAGATCCCTTGCTTGATACCAACGCACATTGTGCGTGAAGCTGATCAGCAAGATGCAATTGCTCAGATCAATCAGCGTCCAGCACCACAGCGTTACCAAGTGTTTACTACGCCTGTAGATGTAGCGACACCACAGGCTAGGCTCAAGGTCATTGCTATCTTGTATCACTATGAACAAGTGTGGTATGCAGCATGGCTACCTTCTAAACAAGAGAAGGATCAGTATGTGTATGGCCATGCATATGCATTCAAGAACACATCAACTACTCAGAAGGTTGCGCCAACTTGGATATGGCGTAGCAAAGATGATTGCGTAGTCCATGACATTGGTCGTGGCTCACAACTATTTGTCTATACAAAGACAGCAACCATAGAAGATATCCGTGGGAAAGATTACGATAGCTGGCGTAGTTATCCATGGCGAGCAGGTAACCTTTATTGCCAGAAGGGTTATATAATTCGTGATACTGTTGTCAATGAATTTGATAACAGCCTGAGGGAAGATCTCCCAACATGGGAGGATTCACGTGGATTGTTTGATCGTATACGCTGCAAGAATATCTTTGATGCAACAAACATCCCATCAATGATGTCGAAACATCTTGATGAAAGTCAAGGCTTAACTGTTGATAACTTTATTGCTGCTTCACTTGCATTCAAAGAAGAACATGGCTATAGCTCAATGACATACTCCGTTGTCACAAGAATCCAGCACATTGTTACTAAGCCTGCCATCAAGAAATTATTGCAAGCAGAGTTGAACCGTAGTGTTGATGCATACAATGATCCTAATAACAAACAACAGCAACCCATTAGCCAAGGCTTTGCAGCCTTTGTTCAGATCATTAACTCAATTGAATGGATCAATAACATCTGGCCAGACTGTCCTATCGATTACTATCAGACTTACTTTAAGGAGCTTAAGTATCTTCGATTAACTGAAGTGCGCGTACGCAGCACATTTACACAAGATATGTCTTTACACAACTGGCTGCGTGAACACATGCCCATTGCATCGCTGTTTACAATCATGCGTAAGTACTTGGATAGACAACTTACTGAATACAATGGTCGCTGGGTTGATAGTGATGTTGGTTACCAGCGTCAACGCTTTGGTGAACTCAATGATACATTCTCCATGATGCTCAAGATTCTGGAGGCAGGCAAGACGTTGGAGCCACCGAAGCGTTGGCGTCTGACTGAGTTCCATGACTATGTACAAACTGAAGCATGGAAAATTGAGAATCCAAAGGAGTCTCTACGTCAAGATCTATTCCCTGAACCCATCAAAGTCACACGTCTTGATAAAGTGTGGACATTCTTCCAGCCTGTTGACACACATCAACTATCCATGTGGGGTCAAGCCGTACGTAATTGCGTGGGCTCTGCATCCCACTATGCCAATGACATCAAGAAACGTAAGCACTTCATTGTGTTATGTATGATTGATAACAAGCCCACTTTCACAATTCAATTGTCTGTGGACCAGGGTATGATGTCCGTCAAGCAAATTGCTGGCGTTGGCAACAGGAGTCTTACGTCAGAAGAACGCGACGATTACACAGAAGCTTTCCGTGAGGTTTTGCAGCAACGCGAGAACCAACTAGGAGGTCTTGCGGCAACACAAGAAACAGCTAGCATGTAGCTGAGTCCGCACGGCTTACCAGCCTTAGCCTCGATACTAGGGCTGGCTTCTACCCATGACTGACTACACCGATGACCAACTGCTTGCCATGGCCATGGCCAATATTGGTGAGTACATCCATGACAATTCACCACAGTATGTATTGATTGAAAAAGATCCTCGTAATGAGGATGACTATGATAGCTGGACTTACGGAATGGAAGTCCTACCTCAAGATCACACTTGGCAGTCAGATTCAATTGATGTAAGTCCAAGTGATGCAGACGTGACGGAATAGGTATACGTAACGCACTTAAAATGCGTCGGCCATTGGCCTTGCGAGTTCGACTCTCGCCGTCTGCACCAACCCACACATTTAACTCAACACCATGTCTATCTTTTCCTGCTTTAAGCACATCATCCCTGAGTTCCATGCATACTCAGATGATGAGCAGCGCTACAACCTAGGCGCCACATGGACGGCACCTGACGGCCTCAAGGACTACCACAACCTTGAGCTGCGGTATGTCCACAACTCAGAGCGTCTTGCGCTCCAGGGCGATCCTCAGCCTGATGGCAGCTGGCGTTACGTCGAACCTACTGGCGCAGTCCACGTCATCTCAGCCGAGCGTGCCAAGCAGTTCATGGAGCAGACCCAATCGCATGCATCCATCATGGTTGGCATGCTTGAAAAGTTAAAAGATGCTGGAGTCTTGGACACCACCATCGACACCAGCGCACAACCTGCGTAACCTACACCTGGAATGTTCAGGCCCCGGCATTGCCGGGGTCTTTCTCTATGCCAGAAGAACTTGATCTTGACATTGTCGATAAGATCATGGATCACATCCCTCACTGGACTTGGTCCGTAATAAGGGATCGATTTATTGAGATCTTTGTTGACAACATGACGTCTGATATTCTTCAGCGTCTGACAGGATCAGTTGATGGCTTTGATGAAGCAGAAGAAATCCTGCGCAATCATTACATCATGCCTGGCTATGAACGTGAACTTCTAATTGATGCAATCAAGATCCTTAACATTGAACAAGTTGTTGAGGTTCTTGATCGCATGGAACTTGATAAATACAAAGAACCTACTGATGCAACCCCATGTTCAATTGAACCTCAATGAAATGTGTTGATTGCAAAAGCACCAATACTCGTGTTACATCAACAGATCATGTTAATGACACAACAACTTGGCGTTACAATCGCTGCTTAGATTGTGGCGCCAGATTTAAAACTCAAGAGACTTATGCGCCACGTTTAACAACTGGTCCTAAGCAAAACAACAAACCATCTTTCAAAGCACATGATCAGGTATGTGGTGAACACGTTCACACTGCAGTGCTAACTGAAACAAATGTCAAACATCTGCGTCAACTAGCTGAAACCGGGTACACTCGGTTGGTTCTTGCCAAACGTTTTGGTATTAACCCATCAACAGTTGATCGCATCATCAAACGCAAAACCTGGAAACACATTTAGTTCATGACAACACAACACCCCATCACCCCACCGCCGGAGCTGGTGCAGCAGTGGATGTTCGAGTTCTACGGCTCACACATTGTGCCGGGCGAGGCTTGTACTGACCTTGCCAACCGCGCTTCCCAGTGGGGCGCCGACCAGGAGCTGGAGGCGTGTTTTGATTTCGTTTACGACAAGTACGAGAAATTTGCTGAAAAAATGCAAGCCGCTCGCCGCCCCAAGCCGCCGAGCTTGAAGGAGCAGGCTTTAATCGAGCTCAGTGACGTTTACAACAGAGATAAAATTGACGACATTGTTTACGACACCATTCGTCGCGCTTTGGAGCAACTCGATGACTAAACCTCAACGCAAGTTTGCTATTGGTGATCGCGTAGCAGAACGTCCCAAGAATCACGGTATGTTTGCTGTACGCAAAGAAGTGCAAGAACGCATTGCCAAGTACCGCAACCAGAGGTACGGCACTGTCCTTGCAATTCAGCACAAGGCTGATGCCAAGGGGCGTAAGCGTGCATTCCTTATGGTGCAATGGGATCACCTTGCTACACCATGTGAACATTCACAAATGCGTATCTGTCACATCGATGACTTCGAACGTATCATGAACGAATCCTGTGCTGCTATTGGTGCTTGATTAAATGATTGAAGTAAAACAATGTACAAAATGCAACCAAATGAAGCCACTTGATTTATTTCCATGTGTATCAAAAACAAATCGCAAACCTAGATCACAGTGTAAAAAATGTTGTTCAGAATCACAGCGTAATTACTATGCTGATAAGCCTGATCAATATAGAAATTACGTAAAGAAGCGTAGGTATAAATACAAGGGAATACATAAGCGAGTTGCAAACTTAAAAACTTTTGGTTTGACAATTAAAGAATATGAAGAAATGTTATTCACGCAGAACAATCAATGTGCAATTTGCGGAACATTTCAATGTTCATCTGGACGTCGTTTTGCCATTGACCACTGTCATCAAACTGGTAGGATACGTGGGCTTCTTTGCTTGAGATGCAACCAAGCAATTGGTAAGTTTCACGACAATTACTTTCTTTTACAACAAGCAGCAGATTATGTCTCAGGTCGAATTAGTGTGGGTCACCCCGAACGCAGAAAACCTAATTGTGGAAATGGCCAGAGTGTCAAACCCAAAGAACGCAAAGAACACTGAAACAGCTCCTCGTTTGTTGTCTTATTTACTAAAACATAAACACTACTCACCGTACGAAATGGCAAACATGTGTGTTGAAATCAACACAACACGTGCCATATCAGCGCAGATTATTCGCCATCGTTCATTCAGTTTCCAGGAATTTAGTCAGCGTTACGCTGATGTCAACGAGTTGGGCTCTGCTGTTATCCCACACCTGCGTCGTCAGGATGTAAAGAACAGGCAGAACAGCATCGATGACTTCCACCCAGAGGAGATCGGTGGTTTTTACCGCCGCATCAGTCAGCTCTTTGAAGACTCAGAACATCTTTATCGCGAGATGGTCAGTCACGGTATCGCCAAAGAGTGCGCCAGGAACATCTTGCCGATGGGTACCCAGACTAAGATCTATATGAACGGTTCACTCCGTTCGTGGATTCATTACTTACAACTTCGTTGTGACCCAAGCACACAAATCGAACACAGGCACATCGCAGAAGAAATCAAACGTATCTTCTGTCAACAATTCCCAGTCATTGCAGAAGCCGCCTTCCAAGCGATGACAAATACAGCGCACGTGAAATCAAGCGTGTCGAACGAATGAGATTGCGTGCCCAATTCCTTGCCATCGCTGATGAACTAGAGGGTGTGACCTCACGGTGATCACTCCGCAAGGTCATTCACTTTCCAGTCAGGGGAAGCAGCAGAAACCCTGACTCCCTCGGGGTTGACGCTGCTCTACTTCACCCTATATAATCATAGCCCGTCCTGAACACGACGTTAAACTGTTCGTTATTCCAACTCAACTCAACCAATGAAACTTCTTAAGTTTTCTACTGGCAACAATAAGCTCAAGAACCGTCTTATCTTCTCGTTACCAGCGGGGTATGCATGCCCTCATGCTGGTGTCTGCAAGACTTTTGCTGACCGTGTCACAGGTGCCATCACTGATTTGCCTCAGCACTCTGGTACCACAGCAGATGAGTATCGCTGTTTTGCTGCCATGGCAGAGGTTAGGCCAAACGTTCGTGAGGCACGTTGGCACAACTGGGATCTGTTACGTGAAGCCATTCACCTCAATGGGAACCAGGCCGTGTTACTGCGTGACCTAATTGACATGTCACTCAGCATGCAACCACCTAAAAAACTGGTACGCATCCATGAGTCGGGTGACTTCTGGACAGAGAACTACATGCGTGCATGGGTAATGGTTGCGGCACAGCGACCACAACAACAGTTCTACGCCTATACCAAATCTCTTGGTATGTGGCTAAACCTTAAAGATCAGATGCCATCCAACTTTTATCTGACTGCATCATACGGTGGTACTCTTGACTACTTGATTCCCAAATATCCCAATGTGTTCCAGCGTATTGCTTACGTTGTGTACACAGAAGAACAAGCAGCTGAACATGGTCTTGAAATTGACCATGACGACAGTCATTGCTTAGGTGACAAGCCGTTTGCACTGCTAGTCCACGGCAGTCAGCGTGCTGGTTCCGAAGCAATGGCTGCGTTGTCTCAACGTAAGAAACAAGGTAGCTTCGTTGGATACGGCAAGACATTCAGGAAAAAAGCTGAAGTCCCTTGCACAACTAAATAAATCCACTACCATCTGTTCGTCTTAATCAACAACAGATGTCTTATCTCCTGGCTTGTTGGAAGTCTGGTATGCCATACGGCATTCGGGCTTCCAACAATTCTTTTGTCCTTATTCCGTTAGACTCGGAAACAGCATTGGGCAAAGTCTTTACCCATCCGTATCGCTCGGGTGCACAAAAGATCTTGTCCTGGATCCAGGAGAATGACAGTGGTCTTGCCAGTGAAAACATCACAATTCAAGATAGTGCCCGCTTCCAAAAGTGAACGTTGGTTAATCTTTGACCTGGAATCCGATGGATTGTATGACGCTGTAACTGTTATCTATTGCATCGTCATCCATGACATTGGATCCCAACAAACTTTTACTTATGGCCCTGATCACATTGCTGATGCTCTTGCTCATCTGGCAACCGCTGATGTTTTAATTGGTCACAACATTATTTTTTATGACATCCCAGTGCTCCAAAAACTACATTCATTTGTAGCCAAAGCACGCATTATTGACACGCTTATTTGTACACGTTTGATCTGGCCTAAGGAGGTGCTTGATGTCCTTGACACAGAACAATATCCGCAGGTTCCACCGGCCAATCGTGGATCTGCATCGCTTAAGGCCTGGGGATGGCGCTTGGCCAGCCATAAGATCGACTTCAAAGACTTCACGCAATACAGTCAAGAAATGCTTGACTACTGCGTCCAAGACGTTGTTGTTACCTTTAACCTTTGGCAATTCATTGCTGCACAAAACTATCCGGAAGCCGCTCTTAAACTTGAGCACGACTTTGCTCTTGCCATTAACAAACAAATTAGAGCTGGTATTCCATTTGATGTTGATGCATGCCTTGATCTTGTGGATGTACTGCGAGCAAAACAACAAGAACTCGAAGCTCATCTAAAGCAAATCTTCCCACCAATCAAACATGAAAAAACGTTCATCCCAAAGGTTAATAACTCCAAGAGGGGTTATGTTAAGGGTCAAGCTTTTACTAAAACCCATTGGGAGGAATTTAATCCTGGCTCTCGCGAGCAAATTGTGCAGCGTTTACAAGACAAGTACGGATGGCAACCTGAAGCTCTTACTGAGAAAGGTAATTGTATTCTTAATGACGATGTACTTGGATCACTTCCTTATCCAGAAGCAGCACCTCTATCCGAATACATGTTGGTTAAGAAACGTCTTGGCCAAATAGCAGACGGACGTAACGCTTGGCTCAAGCTGGTAAACAACACCACCGGTCGTATGCACGGTGACTTGGTTACCAACGGATGCATCACGGGCCGCGCAGCGCACCGCAATCCCAACATGGGTCAGGTCCCAGCAGGCTATTCGCCCTATGGCCATGAGTGCCGCAATCTGTTTCAGGCACCTCAAGGCTGGGATCTGATTGGTATTGATGCGAAAGCATTAGAGCTGCGTTGTCTGGCTGGATACCTAGCACTGTGGGATGACGGTGAGTATGCATCACTTGTCATCAATCCAGAGATTGATATCCATAGCTTTAACCAAGAACAATTTGGTGTAGATACCAGGGACATCAGCAAGCGTTTGCTCTACGGCCTGCTCTATGGATGTGGTGCAGTCAAGGCTGGTACAATTATTGATCCGGATGAAAAAGATACAGAGAAACTGGCATCCATTGGCCGTACAGCTATCGATGGTTTTATGCGTGGTGTTCCAGCATTGAAAAAATTAAAACAAAAGATTGAGGAAACAATTGGAACTCGTGGTTATCTTATCGGCTTGGATGGTCGCACATTACATTGTCGTTCCGCTTTTAAAGGATTGAATGTTCTGTTGCAATCCAGTGGTGCCATCATCATGAAGCAAGTTGTTATCACCACTCATGACAAGATTACTCAGAACCTTGACTTGCCCCACGGCAACGGTTGGGAACAAATGCTGATGATCCATGACGAAATCCAACTGGCTTGTGATCCTCAATACACAGAGCAGATCCGTGAACAAGCATTGCAAGCGTTCCCGGAAGCCGGTGAGTTCTTTGGATTCCGTTGTCCTATCCAAGGAGATAGTAAAGTTGGAAAAACATGGGCGGAGACGCACTGATTTACCCGTCCCAGGTATGACGTTAAACTGCCTTACACATCTACTTCTGTACTCATGAACTTTGTTACAGTCTGTGCTCAAACCAACGAAACCCCACGGGAGGTTTACACCAGTGCAACATCAACAGCAACACGTTGTTTAGTGACACTGCCTCCTGTTGGCAAGAAAGCTCCAACCGTACTTGAATACAATGTCTACGGCAAAAACGCAGAACGTTTTACACGAGCACCAAAAGGATCCCACATCTACATTCACGGCGCAAAGCTACGTTTCGATATCGACAGCAAAGCGTTCTCGTTACATGGAGGAATTATTACTCCGGTTACAGAACAATTCCCGATCTTCAATAACGTCATCTTGACCGGGCGTTGCATCAAAGACATCTCTCATGATGATGGCCGTGCATTTAAAACAACTGCAGATGGTTTGATGATTGCAAACCAAACACTATCTGTGAATACTGGCCGCAATCAAGCTGACCTTTTTAACTTTTATGCAATGAATTCTGTTGAGGACAAACTCAACAATGCTGAGCTGCTTGTCAACTTCACACGCAAAGGAACTGGGATTACCATCAATGGTCGCCTGGTAACTGACGCATGGTTTGATAAGGAGACCAAGGAGAAGCGGACTAATACCAAGATTCAATTGGTATCCATGACCTTGGCGCCTAAGGGATCCAGCGAACCGCAGCCAATTACACCGCAAACAACCGTTGCATCCAGCGATAATGTCGCAACCTTATGGGGAGGACGGACCGTTGAAGAAGCTCCTGATCCCTGGAACCAAGCCTCAGGTGGTGGTCTGCCTGATCTCCCCGGACACTATGGCCCGGCTCCAACTGAAGATGAAGAAATGGTTCCCTTCTGATCCAGGAGCAGATCCGGATTTAGACTGAGTGCCCGTCCTGGGATGACGTTAAAAGCATCCA
>Ga0075472_10000560_pt1 | contig 15529 bp, 11 predicted proteins | sample DEB19_08_DNA_3_FD_77014 | JGI IMG/M metagenome (GOLD analysis project Ga0075472, IMG submission 77014) | Aqueous microbial communities from the Delaware River and Bay under freshwater to marine salinity gradient to study organic matter... | ecosystem: Environmental > Aquatic > Marine > Coastal ...
CGCGCGTTACCGCTTCGATGTGATCGCGACCCTTGGTTTCCATGGCTGTTCCTAACTCCCCGGACCTTCGCTGGCAGACGAATTGGTCAGCGCTTTCCGCCGTGGTCCAGATTAAGGCCGGACAGTCGAGCGTATTGCTTTTTCGTGCCACTCAATTGATAGTATGCGCTAGCCGGAAAGAAGGATTCAGGGTGACCGAACCGTTAGGGCGCAGCCGGGCCTTGTTGGGCCTCACCGAAGCGGTGGCGCGCCATGGCGTTGATCCGGCCGCAATCCTCGCCAAGGCCGGCATCGGCTTCAATCCCGCTCACGATCCCGAACGATGGGTACCATTCCGGGGAATTCTGGCCTGCTATGAACTGGCGGCGCGTGAAGCGAACCTGCCCAGTTTCGGGCTGGAACTGGCCCGTTCGCGCGATTTCGCCTTTTTCGGGCCGCTCAATCTGATCCTGAAGTATGCGCCGGACTTCCAGACTGCGCTGCTAGAGATCAAACGGTTCTCGTCCGTGCATGTTGCCGGGGCCTACGAGGCCGATATCGTCGATATGGACGGGTCGTTCATCTATCAGTTTTTCCTCAACGAGGCGCTCCGGCCGATATCAAACCAGTGGGTTGAGGAATCGCTGCTGACAACCTTGAAGGTCGCGCGGATTTTCATCGGCAACGGTTTCACGCCGGGTTCCGTCCGCTTCAAACACTCTCCAATCAGCCCGATCCGGAAATATGCCGAGTATTTCGGCATGGTGCCGGAGTTTGATACCGAGATCGACGGCATCGAGTTTTCCGACGAGGTTCTGCAGGCCAAGAACCGCAATGAAGATCACGATGTTCTGGCCCTGGTAACCTCGGTACTGGGCGAGCAAACCGGTTGGGGCAGGAAGAACCTGCCGGACAATGTCCGCAGCCTGATCCGCCGATTTTTGCCGACGGGGCAGTTCTCGATCGAGATCATTGCCGACCAGATCTGTTCGAACAAGCGAACCCTGCAGCGCCGCCTTTCGCGCGAAGGAATGACCTACGAAAAGCTGCTGGAAGACACGCGCAAAATGATGGCTACCGAATTGCTCGAAGATGGAAACCTGCAGCTGTCCACGATCGCCTATCACCTTGGGTACCGTGAACAGAGCACATTCAACCATGCCTTCAAACGCTGGTACGGGGTGACACCGGGCGATTGGCGAAAGAACTGCCGAAACGAAGAGCAGCATTGATGTCGCGCCCCGCCAAAGGCTGTCGCGGCCATGAATCTGGCGCAATTAAGCAAGAGCGTGTCACGAAAAGACAATACCAGACAGCTGGGCGTGACTAACACTCGTCCATCGCTATCATGGTCGAATTCCTCGGTCAAGATGCGGTTGAGTGGAGGGGGCGCGGTTCTATGCGCGTGGGAACGGTCCGAGAAATCAAGAACCACGAATATCGTGTCGGCCTGACGCCCGAAAGCGTCGCCGAACTGCGCGCACATGGTCACGAGGTATTGGTCGAGACGAATGCCGGCATGGGCATCGGAGCGAGTGATGAGGCCTTTTTGAAAGCGGGTGCGCAAATCGTCGCAACCGCCAAGGAGGTTTTCGAGCGGGCCGACCTGATCGTAAAGGTGAAAGAGCCGCAAGCTGCCGAGCGAGCCATGCTGCGCGAGGGCCAGGTACTCTTCACCTATTTGCATCTTGCACCAGACCCCGAACAGGCGCGCGATCTGCTCACCTCGGGGGCGACCTGCATTGCCTATGAGACGGTTACAGACCGAACGAATGGTTTGCCACTGCTCAAGCCGATGAGCCAAGTTGCCGGTCGCTTGGCGATCCAGGCCGGCGCAACGGCGCTTGAGAAAGCCCACGGAGGCCGCGGCGTTTTGCTTGGCGGTGTTCCGGGGGTTCTTCCGGCGAAGGTTGCCATCATCGGTGGCGGAGTTGTCGGGTTCAATGCAGCGCAAATGGCCGTTGGCCTGGGTGCTGACGTAACGATCCTGGATCGCAATCCAGATGTGCTTGAACGTTTGGCTGTACATTTCGCCGCCAGTGCGAAGACGCGCTTTGCCAATCAGGCCAACATCGCCGAATGTGTCGCCCAGGCAGACCTGGTCATTGGAGCCGTGCTTATTCCAGGAGCATCGGCTCCCAAGTTAGTGACGCGGGCCATGCTCGGGACAATGCAACCCGGGGCTGTGCTAGTGGATGTGGCGATTGACCAGGGCGGCTGCTTCGAAACGTCCAAGCCGACAACACACGCAGAGCCTACATATGTTGTCGATCAGATCGTTCATTACTGCGTTGCCAATATGCCAGGCGCGGTTGCTCGCACCAGCACCTATGCATTAAACAACGTTACTTTGCCCCATGCGCTGCGCATCGCGGATCTTGGCTGGGGCGAAGCACTTCGGTCCGATCATCACCTGGCCGCAGGTCTGAACGTCTGGAATGGCAGGATTACCTGCGGCCCGGTCGCCGATGCGCTAGGGCTGAAGCATACGCCGTCAGCTGAAGCTTTGGGCAACTAAGCATCTGCTGGGCTGACAGGGCGCCGCAACATGCGAATGAGGTGCGTCGCCGCAAATTGAACTTGCATCACACAGGCAAACAGTTTGTCGCCTTAATACAATAAAATGACGCACAAACACAATTTATATCCCCGGACCGGCCATAGGTTGCCTGTTCAGGGAGAATATTGAGACATGGTGGAACCGCCTGCCAAGCGTGAAATGGATCCCCGTTGGCAGTCATTGCCAGCCGGGCGTCTTTGATCATGTTCGAAGGCGCGCGCCAGACGATTGCCAATCGCGTTCTGGATATCTGGCCCGGCTTTGTTCTGGCTTGCGTGATTGCGGTTGCGGCTACCTTCGTTGCGGGCACCTACGGCGGGTCGGTGATGCTGCTTGCGCTCCTTCTGGGATTGGCGCTTCATCCGCTCAGTGCAGAAGGCAAAGCCTGTGCTGGCGTCAGCTTTGCTGGCAAGCGGGTGCTGCGGCTGGGCGTCGCCCTGCTGGGAGCCCGGATCACCATGGATCAGATCGGCGGCCTGGGGTGGTTCAATGGCGGGCTGGTCATTGCGGGTGTTTTCACCACCATTGCCTTCGGTATCGTCATGAGCCGAATCCTGGGTCTTGATCGCAACCTTGGGATCCTCACAGGCGGCGCGACTGCGATCTGCGGTGCATCGGCGGCCATGGCGATCGCGGCGGTCTTGCCCCGCGATGAATCATCCGAGCGGCAACTGAGTTTTACTATAGCCGGGATCACCGTGCTTTCGACATTAGCGATGATCCTCTACCCGGTCATAGCGAAGCATCTGGGGCTATCTGCCTCTCAGTCCGGGGTCTTTATCGGCGGGACGATTCACGACGTTGCCCAAGTGGCGGGAGCGGGATACAGCATTTCCCATGAAGCCGGTGACTATGCCGTTCTGACGAAAATGCTGCGGGTAGCCATGCTGCTCCCGGTAGTATTGGGACTTGGTGCCGCATTTCGGGCTCGCCACCCGGCTGACAGCATTGCGAACCGGGAGCCGCTTGTCCCGCTGTTCCTGGTTGGCTTCGTTGCACTCGTGGTCATGGCAAGCCTCTGATGGGTTCCGGCCAATGTTCAGTCTGCACTGGGTCATGCTTCGCGCGCATGCCTCATCGTCGCGATTTCCGCCGTCGGCCTGAAGACTTCGTTGCTCGAAATTCGCCAGGTCGGCCGGAAAGCCGCAATCCTTCTTGGGGCCGAAGCCGCGTTCCTTGTTGCGATCATGTTGCTTGCTGAAATGCTTAATGGAATGACCATTGACTGGCCAGTATCTTGAAAATCAAACTGAGGGGATCGACGCGGTGAACCCGGACACACAGGAACAGGCCATTGAGGTCGATCGGACCGTCAGCATAGTCGCAGCACTGTTCGTCTTCGTCATGGGGTCGATCAGTTTTCCGCTGCTGCCGATGGTGGTGGGGGCCGTCACCGACCATCTCGACTTTTCCACCCGAGAGGTCGGGCTGATCGCTTCGGCCGACATGTTCGGCATGTTTCTGGCTGCGATTGCCGCGATCTATTGGATCCGGCGGGCGAATTGGAGGCGCCTTGCCATCGGACTGGCGCTCTGCCTGTGCCTGTGCCACGTCGTTTCCTCGCAATTGCAGCACTTTGCGCCGCTGCTCGCGGTCAGACTGCTGGCGGGTTTCTGCGGCGGATCGATGATGGCGCTGGGCGGAACTGCGCTGACCGACGGCTCGCGCCCGGAACGCAACACGGCCCTGTTTATCGGCATGCAGATGGCGGTTGCCTCTGCGGGCTTCCTGGTCATGCCGCGCTTCATCGAAGGCTATGGCGTAGCAGGTGCCTATGGCTTCCTGGCGGCGCTTGCCATGCCAGCCGTGATTGCTGCCTTCTGGATGCCATCGGCTGGCAAGTGGCCCCGTGAAAGCGAAGAAGGTAGCGTCGCCAAAAGCGGTTTGACGGGCTCTGCACTGACTCGCGCGGTGCTGGTAGTGCTGTTCGCGACCCTTCCGGCGTTCTGGTTCCATGTCGCCTATGCTGCCAGTTGGGCCTATATCGAACGTCTTGGCGTGGCATCGGGCATGTCGGTCGAAGCGGTCGGCCAGACGCTCTCGCTGTCGTTCCTGGCGGGGATTGGCGGGTCGGTTGTGGCGTGGTTGCTCAGCGACCGGATCGGCCGCCTGTGGCCCTGTGTCATTACCCTGGCCTTGCAGCTCGCTTCGCTGGGCGTACTGGCATTTTACCTCACTGGGCCAACCGCCTATGTGCTGGCGCTAATGGTCTACGTGTTCTGCATCACGTTTCCCTTTCCCTACCTTCTGGCCTTCGCGATCGAAATGGACCGGACCGGACGCGCTGCGGTGCTGTTTCTGTTGATGGTCAAGGCCGGGATCGCGATCGGCCCCTTCTTCGCTTCCAACTTCGTATCGAAAACCGATTTCACCCTGCCGCTCCTGATCGCAGCGATTTTCTACTCGGTTTGTCTGGTCAACATGTGGGGCGTCGGCTTGCTCAATCGCGCCATCAGCCGTGATGCAGCAGCGAAAGCCTAGCGCCAGGTCTGGCCGGTTTCGGCTCGCAAGAAGTGGCGCATAAACACAAATGATAGTCACGTTCGAGCAATTCCGTCGGCAAACCTGCTGATATCACTACCATCACAAATTTCCGTCTGCAGCGAACGGACAGTCAAGGCCGATCGCGCGGCGGCGAATAAGTAGCAGCCATGCCATTGGCCTATAAGGGAGGGTAGAATGAACGAACGGCGCATTCTCGTCGGAAACGGAATTGAACGGGCTCGAATCGCTGGGGCATCCCGCGGTCTTGCCAAGGCGCTCTTGCTTACGGGCAGCCTCCTGATCTGGCCGGCCTCACAGGCCTCGGCGCAAGAGGCGGCACAGGCGGAAACCCAGGTCGGGCAGCTTGAAGAGATTGTGGTTACCGCCCAAAAGCGCGAACAATCCGCCCAGTCGACGCCGATCGCCATCACCGCCATTTCGGGTGACGCGCTGGTGCGGGCCGGGATCAAGAGCAGCAACGACCTGGCTGATCTGACCCCGGGCCTCAGGATCTCGCCGGTGTTCGGCGCGGGTAACATCCCGAACATTGCCATTCGCGGCGTGGGCCTCAACGATTTTCGCGACTACCACGAAAGCCCCTCGGCGGTTTACGTCGATGAAGCCTACAAGGGCGCGCTCGCGAGCCTCGACTTCCAGCTGTTCGATATCAACCGGGTCGAAGTTCTCAAGGGGCCGCAGGGTACCCTGTTCGGACGCAACGCGACCGGCGGCCTGATTCATTACATCACCAAGAAGCCGACCGATGAACTCGATGGTGTCCTGCGCGCCGGCGGCGGATCGTTTGGCGATGTCAATCTTGAAGGCGCAGTCGGCGGTCCGCTCGGGACCGGCGTTTCAGCGCGCATTTCGGCAATGTATCATCGCAACAGCGGTATCCAGCAGAACCAGAATACGGCGGCGGGCGCAGAGGATGGCAACAAGGTCGATCTCTATGCGTTCCGCGGCCAGTTGAAGTTCAAGATGTCTGACAATGCGACGTTGCTGCTGTCCGGTGAAACTTCGCACAACCGCAACAACGGCGGCAACCCCTATCGCTATGCGCCCTCGTTCTTCGGTGCGGATGGCCTTGCACGGGTCGATACGGCACATCGCGATATCGTCGTCGGCACGAGCGACCTCAACGACATCAATGTCAGCCCGGGCCTGTTCGTGAATTCGGACTACAACGCCGAAACCGCGCGGCTGGATGTCGATCTTGGCGGGGTGGAGCTGGTTTCGATCAGCAACTACCAGCATTTCAAGAAGAACCAGCAGCAGGACTGTGACAGCGCTCCGGCGGTGTTCTGCATCACCCAGTACACCTCCAATACCAAGCAATACAGCCAGGAGCTGCGGCTGCAGGGCAAGGGCGATGCCATTACGTGGAACCTGGGAGCCTACTACTTCAACCTTCAAACCGACGGAACGCAGACCCTTGCCGGACCTGTTGCCAGATTCTTCTTCGGCACGGCCTCGGGAACTACCGCCTTTGACACCCAGACGAAGAGCTGGGCGCTGTTCGGCCAGTTCGAATACAAGTTGGCACCGACGCTCACCTTCAACGGCGGTCTGCGGTATACCCAGGACAAGAAGGACATGTCGCAAACCTTCCTGCTGGGTGTCGTGCCGGGCGGGATTGTCTACGACAGCAAGACAATAGGCGCGCTGGCCAAGCAGGACACCGACAACGTTTCCTACCTCGCCAAGCTGGTCTGGGAGCCGAGTGACAACGTGCTGCTCTACGGCGGCGTTTCCAGCGGCTACAAGGCAGGCACTTTCAACAGCGGCTTTGGTCCGGTTGCGCCCGCGAACTATTCGGTTAAGCCGGAAAAGCTGACCAGCTATGAAGTGGGCTCCAAGATAGAATTTGGCGATCGCCGCCACCGCCTCAACGGGGCCGTCTTCTATTACGACTACAACGACAGCCAGGCATTTGTTTACCGCAACCTGAACCAGCTGCTGTTCAATGCCGATGCCAAGGTCACGGGCGGCGAGCTCGAGTATAGCGGCTACTGGACCGACGCCCTGCTGATCACTGCTGGGGTTTCGGTGCTCGATACCAAAGTCAAGAACGTCCAGGATGGCTCGGGAGCAATCCGTGACCGCAAGATGGTGCTTGCCCCCGATTTCACAGCGAATGCCTCGGCGCGCTACACCGTCGACCTTTCGAACAGTGGTTCGCTGGCGTTCCAGGTCGATGGCAATTACAGTTCGTCGATCTTCTTCGACAATCTCAACCAGCCGGGCCTTGCGGAAGGGTCAACCTTGCTGCTCAACGGGCGTGTCGCCTGGACATCGCCCAACAAGGATTTCGAAGTCGCGGCCTTCGTCAAGAATATCACCGACAAGGTCAATCTGATCTACGCATTCGATCTCACCGGAGACCTGGGTTATATCCAGCAGTCCTATCGCACTCCGCGCACGTTTGGCGCTTCGCTGACCGTCAATTTCTGAGCAACGGCGCAAGAATTGTAACCGGCTCAAATTGTCTCGCTCCGCTCCCTTGGTTTTTCAGGGGGGCGGAGAACCGGACCGACATTTGTGATCGCATGGGTGGAGCGATTCGTCGTATTTCTATCGGGTCGGCGCTCGATTTAGACAGCTATGGCCGCAGAGGCTCAGGATAGAACATGCGCTATTCGGCATGGGAAGTGTTCCGCAACGGGCTGACCGGCAACAAGGCCTGGAAACCGGTCTGGCGTGATCCGGAGCCGAAGCAGCGCTATGACGTGGTGATCGTTGGCGGCGGCGGGCATGGCCTTGCAACGGCATATTACCTCGCCAGGGTGCATGGCATCCGCAACGTCGCGGTGCTTGAACGCGGCTACATCGGTGGTGGAAATTCAGGCCGAAACACCACCATCATTCGCGCGAATTACATGAGTACGGCCAATGTGAAATTCTATTCGCATTGCATCAAGCTGTGGGAAAATCTCGAGCAGGAACTGAACTACAACGTGATGTTCAGCCAGCGCGGTCTGGTCGCGCTGGGGCACAGCGACGGGCAGATGGAAGCCATGGCCCGCCGTGCCAATTTCTGCCAGCTGGAGGGCGACGGCGGCGAGGTGTGGAGCCTGGAGGAATGCCGCCGCCAGATGCCCTACCTCAATTACGACGATCCCCGCTTCCCGATCTATGGCGCGCACTGGCACCCGAATGGCGGCACGGCGCGGCACGATGCGGTGGTCTGGGGCTATGCCCGCGGCGCGGATCGGCTGGGGGTCGACATTATCCAGAACTGCGCGGTCCAGGGGTTCAGGGTCGAAGGTGGCAAGGTCGTCGGGGTAGAGACTTCGCGCGGCTTCATCGGGACGACCAAGGTCGGCATGGCTGTCGCGGGAAGATCGGGCGAGGTGGCGGCGATGGCAGGCTTCCGCCTGCCGATTGAAAGCCATGTCCTGCAAGCGTTCGTCACCGAAGGTCTGAAGCCCGTGCTGCCGACGGTGATCGGTTTCGGCATGGGCCATTTCTACATCAGTCAGTCGGACAAGGGCGGGCTGGTGTTCGGCGGCGATCTCGATGGTTACAACAGCTATGCCCAGCGCGGCAATCTGCCGATGATGGAACATGTCGCCGAGGCCGGCATGGCGCTGATGCCGATGATCGGCAAGTCCAAACTATTGCGCTCGTGGGGCGGGATCAACGACATGACGATGGACGGTTCGCCGATCATCGATCGCTCGCCGGTAGAGAATTTCTTCATCAACACCGGTTGGTGTTACGGCGGGTTCAAGGCGATTACCGGCGGCGGCGATGCCTTTGCCCACCTGATCGCCACCGGCAATTACCACCCCGCCGCCGACAAGTTCACGCTGAAGCGGTTCGAAACCGGCGAACTGATCGACGAGACCGGTGCCGGCCCGCGGCCCGGACGGCATTGATGGGGACGAACCATGCGTATTGATTGTCCCAACTGCGGCAGCCGCGACCGGCGCGAGTTCCAGTATCTCGGCGCGGCGGTACTGATGGACCGGCCTGCGCCCGATGCGGGCGAACAGGCCTTTGTCGAATATGTCTATTTTCGTGAGAACCCCGCCGGCGCGCACCGCGAATTGTGGCTGCACGAAATGGGGTGCCGGTCCTGGATCGTCGCCGAACGGAACATGGGCTCGCACGAATTTGCCTCGACCCGCCTGGCCGCCGACGTGAAGCGAGGTGCGAAATGAGCCGCCTGACATCCGGCGGTCAGATCGATCGCACCCAGCCGCTCAGGTTCAGCTTCGATGGCAAGAGCCTTGCCGGATTCAAGGGCGATACGCTGGCCTCTGCCCTGCTGGCCAACGATATCCGTCTGGTCGGGCGCAGCTTCAAATATCACCGCCCGCGCGGGATCCTCTCCGCCGGTTCCGAAGAGCCCAATGCGCTGATGCAACTCGGGCTGGGGGACCAGACTACGCCGAATGTGCGCGCTACGACTCAAGAGCTTTACGAAGGCTTGATCGCTGCTTCGCAGAACCGCTTTCCGTCGCTCGCTTTTGATCTGCTGAGCGTGAACGATCTGATGGCACCGTTCTTCGGCGCGGGCTTCTACTACAAGACCTTCATGTGGCCCAAGTCGTTCTGGGAGAAGGTCTATGAACCCTTCATCCGCCGTGCCGCCGGACTTGGGCGGCTCAGCGGCAAGGCCGATCGGGCGCTCTACGACAAGGCATTTGCCCACTGCGACCTTCTGGTGATCGGCGGCGGGCCCGCCGGACTGATGGCTGCGCTGACTGGGGCACGCGGCGGGCTCGATGTCATCCTTGCCGACGAGGATTTTGCTTTTGGCGGCCGCCTCAACTCTGAAACCGTCGAAATTGCCGGTCAACCCGGGGCTGGCTGGGCTGCGCAGGTGGTGACCGAACTAGCGGGCATGGCCAATGTCCGCCTGATGCCGCGTACCACGGTGACCGGCGCCTATGATGGCGGCACCTATGCGGCGTTGCAGCGGGTTTCGCATCATCTTGCCGATCCGGCGGACCATCTTCCGCTCGAGACATTCTGGCGGATCGCGGCACGGCGGACGATCCTGGCCGGCGGCGCGATCGAACGGCCGATCGCCTTTGCGAACAACGATCGCCCCGGAGTGATGATGGCGAGCGCGGTGCGCAGCTATGCCAACCGCTTCGCCGTGTTGCCGGGGCAGCGGATCAGCCTGTTCACCAACAACGATGATGGCCACCGCACCGCGCTTGATCTGCTGCGGCTCGGTGCGGATATCGCCACGGTCGTCGATACCCGCAGCGATGTGGTGGCGATGGGCGACTATCCGCTGATCACCGGGGGGCAGGTCACCGGGACCTCAGGCCGCCTCGGCCTGAAATCAATCACGGTCAGCAGAGCCTCGGGAACGCTGAAGGTGGCCACAGACTGTCTCGCGGTCAGCGGTGGCTGGAACCCGTCGGTGCATCTCACTTGCCACATGAACGGCCGTCCGGTCTGGCGTGAGGACATTGCCGCTTTCGTTCCGGCCGACAATGCCATTCCGGGGATGCGGGTAGCCGGCGCTGCAAACGGTGATTTCTCCACCCACGCCGCGCTTTCCGCTGGAGCGGAGGCTGCGGCGGAGGTGCTGGGCGATCTTGGAAAGACTGCGCCCGCCACCGTCATTCCCGCAGCCGAAGATGCCCCGATCCGGCTTGAGCCGTTCTGGCATGTCACAGCCAGCAAGGGCCGCGCCTGGCTTGACCTGCAAAACGATGTGACGACCAAGGATGTCGCGCTGGCCCACCGTGAGAACTTCCGTTCGGTCGAACACATGAAGCGTTACACCACGCTGGGCATGGCGACCGACCAGGGCAAGACTTCGAACGTCGGCGGGCTGGCGGTCATGGCCGACCTTACTCAGCGCTCGATCCCCGAAACCGGCACGACAACCTTCCGCCCACCCTATTCCCCCGTAGCTCTGGGGGCCCTGGGCGCGCACGGTGCGGGCAAGGATTTCGCGCCATCGCGCTACCTGCCGTCCGATGCATTGGCGCGCGAACTGGGAGCGCATTTCATCGAAATGGGCGTCTGGTATAGGCCGAGCCTGTTTCCGCAGCCCGGCGAAACCCATTGGCGGCAAACCTGCGACCGGGAAATGCGCATGGTGCGCTCGACCGTGGGGATCACCGACATCACGCCCTTCGGCAAGATCGACGTGCAGGGTGCGGATGCCGCAGTTTTGCTCGACCTCGTCTACGCCAACACCATGTCCAGCCTCAAGCAGGGCCGGGTCCGCTATGGGGTGATGCTGCGCGAAGACGGCATGGCGCTCGACGACGGGACCTGCGCGCGGCTTGGCGAGGATCACTTTGTGCTGACGACCACCGCAGGGGCCGCCAGCGATGTGTTCGCCCATCTCGAATTCTGCACGCAGGTGCTGCGGCCAGAACTCGACGTGCAATTCTTCTCGGTCACCGACCAGTGGGCGCAGTTCTCGATTGCCGGGCCGCGATCGCGCGAATTGGTGAGTGGGTTGTGCGACGAGGACATATCGAACGAACGCATCCCGTATATGGCATGCGCCGAGGTGACAATCGGCGGGATTGGCTGCCGGTTGTTCCGTATCTCGTTCTCTGGCGAGCAAAGCTATGAAATCGCCATTCCGGCGCGTTATGGCGAGGCCCTGGCGCGGGAACTCGGCCAGCGAGCGGCGGCGCTTGGCGGCGGCTGGTACGGGCTGGAGGCGCTCAACGCGCTTCGGATTGAGAAGGGCTACCTCACCCACGCCGAGATGACTGGCCAGTACACCGCCGATGCTCTGGGGATCGGGGGCATGGTCTCGGCCAAGAAGGATTGTATCGGCAAGGTTTTGAGCCAGCGTTCGGCACTGGTCGGTCCGGGCAAGATGGAACTGATCGGGTTGAAACCGGTGTCGCCGCTCAAGCAGTTCAGCGGTGGGGCATTCCTGTTCAGCCAGGGGGCAAGGCAGGTGCTCGGCAACGAGGAAGGCCATGTGACAAGCCATTGCCATTCGCCCTCGCTGGATCATGTCATCGCAATGGCTTTCCTCAGGGACGGCCGATCGAGGCTGGGCGAACATATCATCATGAAAGACAATGCCCGCGGCATCGAGGCTGTCTGCGAGGTTTGTGCGATGGTGCATGTCGATCCGGACGGGGAGAGGCTGCATGGTTGATCTGGTCGCAAAGAGCCCGCTTTCCGGGCTGCTTCCGCGAAGCGCCGGGCAAGTGACATTGACCGAAGCTGCGCCGGCTTTCGTCAGTTCGATCCAGGCACGCCAGGGCAAGTCTTCGGCTCTGGCCAAGGCGCTTCAGGCGAGCCATGGGCTTACTCTGCCCGAAGTCGGCAAGGTGACTGCGGCGGCAGACCATCGGCTGTTGTGGTTCGGTACCGATCAATATCTGCTGATTGGTGCAACGCCTGCAGCCCCTTCGCTTCCAGAATTTGCGGCTCTCACCGACCAGGGCGACGCCTGGGCGGTGATGCATCTGGTCGGTGCGGGCGCGGCGGAGGTGCTTGCGCGGTACTGCCCGCTTGATCTGCGGACCGAACGCTTCGGAATCGGCCAAACCGCCCGTGCGCCGCTGGCAGACATGCCCGCGATCATCACCCCGATCGCGCAAGGTTTTGAAATCATGGTCCTGCAGAGCCTGTCGCGCACTGCCGTGCACCACCTTCATCAGGCCATGCTCTCACTTGCCGCGCAAGCCAGTCTGATCTGACGCCCGACGTTAGCTCGCAGTCGTGAGTGCTGCGTTCCGACTGATCGCAGGCACCTATTCTTCAATTCTTCAAGGACTTTCTCATGTCGCAATCGTTTACCCTGACAATCACATGCCCCGACCGGCCGGGAATCGTGCAACGTGTGAGCGGGATGATTCTCGACAATGGCGGCAACATTCTTGATTCGAGCCAGTTTGGCGATTGCGAGACCGGCATGTTCTTCATGCGGGTCGTTTTCGAAACGAATGCCGCTGAATCGAATCTGGTTACCGCGCTAGGAGCGATTGCCGCTGAAATCGAGCTGGACTGGAAGCTGGCGCCCAGTGACCGGCGTGCGCGCGTGCTTTTGCTCGTGTCCAAATTCGATCACTGCCTTGGCGATCTGCTCTATCGCAGCCGAACGGGTGACCTCGCGATGGATGTCGTCGGGGTGGTCTGCAACCATCCGAAGGAGGTTCTCAACATCACCATCCTGGGCGATGTGCCCTTTCATTATCTGCCCGTCACGCCGGCGACCAAACCGGCGCAAGAAGCCGCAATCCGGACGCTCATTGAGGAAAGCGGTGCCGATCTGATCGTGCTCGCGCGCTACATGCAGATCCTTTCGGATGAGATGGCCGGGTTTCTCAGCGGGCGCTGCATCAACATTCATCACAGCTTCCTGCCCAGTTTCAAGGGCGCGAAGCCCTATCATCAGGCGCATGCACGAGGGGTCAAGATGATCGGTGCCACCGCCCATTATGTGACCGGCGATCTGGATGAAGGGCCGATCATTCACCAGGACGCAGAGGCGATCACGCATGCCGACTCGCCTGACGATCTGGTCCGGCTTGGTCGTGACGTGGAGCGGAGGGTACTGGCGCGGGCGGTGCGGTACCATTTGCAACACCGGGTGTTGCTCAATGGGCGCAAGACTGTGGTATTCGCGGGATAGGTTTTGAAATACGGGTCGCGAATGAGCCAGGATGAATACGACTATGTGGTGATTGGCGCAGGCTCATCGGGTGCAGTCGTTGCGGCACGTCTGAGCGAGCGTCCAGACCTGAAGGTGCTGCTGCTCGAAGCCGGTGAAGTAGACCGGGGTCTTTGGATTCATGTGCCGCTCGGTGTAGGCAAGATACTCACCGATCCCCGCTATGTCTGGCAGTACTTTACCGAAGAGACCCAAGATCCTCCGCACAAGCCGGTCTATTGGCCCAAGGGCCGCCTGCTCGGCGGCTCCAGCTCCGTCAACGGCATGGTGTTCGTCCGCGGTTCCAAGGCCAGCTGGGACGAGTGGCGCGACTTGGGGTGCGAGGGGTGGGGCTATAACGATATCTTGCCCAGCTTTCGCCGCATGGAGCATCGTGCGGGCGGCGACCCGGCCTTTCGCGGTCAGAACGGGCCGATCACTGTCACCAATGTGGCGCATCGCTCGGCAGTGTCCGAGGCTTTCAAGCAGGCCTGCGAAGTGCTCGGGGCACAGCCGCTTGAAGACTATAACGCCGTTGACAATGTCGGTGTCGCCGATCTGCAAATGTCGATCCGCAAGGGCCGCCGTTGTTCAACCGCGGTCGGCTACCTGAGGCCGGCCAAGCGGCGCCGCAATCTCACCCTGTTGACAGGGGCCTTGGCCGACACGCTGACCTTTGATGGCACGCGGTGCACCGGCGTTGCCTATCTGCATGGCGGCATGCGAAAACGGGTCCGTGCGCGGCGTGAAGTGATCCTGTGCGCGGGTTCGATCGAATCGCCGGCGATCCTTGAACGGTCCGGGGTCGGCAACCCAGCCATCCTGGCTGCCGCCGGGGTGACGCCGCACCATGCACTGGCGCAGGTCGGGGAGAACCTCCACGACCACCTGCAGGTGCGGATGTCCTTCGAAGTAGAGGGCGAGCGGACAGTCAACGACATTCTCGGCAGCCCGTTGCATGGTGCCTTCGAACTGCTGAAATATCTCGTTACCCGCAAAGGCCTGTTCGCTACCTCAACCGTTGTCTCGCACGCCATCATGAAATCCCGTCCAGACAGCGAGACCGCCGATACCAAGATCCAGATTGCCATGATGAGCGGCGCGGATCGCTACAGCGGCAACGGCAAGGGGACAGATAGTTGCCCGGGCATGACACTGGGGACTTTCCAGATCCGCCCGCTCTCGCGCGGATCGGTGCATATCGCCTCTGCGGATCCACGAAAGCCACCCGTGATCGTGGCCAATTATCTCCAACACTCCCAGGATCAGCGCGATACCATTTCAGGTCTGCGCCTGATCCGCGACGTAGCTGCAAAAATGGGGCCGGAAGGGCACGTCGTGCGCGAACTGCTGCCTGGCCCAGACGTGATATCCGACGAAGCCCTGCTCGCCTATGCGCGGGAAACCGGGCAAACTTCGTGGCACCCGATCAGCACCTGCCGGATGGGCAGTGATCCTGACGCAGTGGTTGACCCGCGCCTGCGCGTGCGTGGCCTTCAGGGATTGCGGGTGGCTGATGCGTCGATCATGCCAACCATGGTCTCGACCAACACCAATGCCCCCTGCATCCTGATCGGTGAACGTGCAGCGGAAATGATCCTGGAGGATGCCGGCTGAACCTGCTTTCGTCGAGCGACTAACGACGCGCGAGCGCCGAGAACACGCTGCCGTTTGATTGATCGATCCGAGGAGGCTTTGGGCTGCACGCGTGACTTGGATCGCGGCGCGATACTCACTCGCTGGTCCTCGGTTGGGGGGGCCGCCTTCCAAACTGGGCGTCTTATGGAGCCTTGCCGGCTAGGCGGACGTAGCTGACTTAGTAGTGACCGACGCAAAGTGGGGAAGATGTGGGGGCGGTTCGTCCAGAAATCTGAAATGAGGCGGTTATTCAGCTTGTTGTTCAA
>Ga0075472_10000561_pt1 | contig 15497 bp, 27 predicted proteins | sample DEB19_08_DNA_3_FD_77014 | JGI IMG/M metagenome (GOLD analysis project Ga0075472, IMG submission 77014) | Aqueous microbial communities from the Delaware River and Bay under freshwater to marine salinity gradient to study organic matter... | ecosystem: Environmental > Aquatic > Marine > Coastal ...
CACATGCCGTCTACGACAAGAGGGCCATGTCCTTCCTGGTGAGGATTCGTGCCGGGGACGGCCGGAGCGTGGTTCGCGGCTCCGATCTTCGCTACGCGCTCCGCGATCAGGAGCGCGTGGAACTTGTTGGTTTGGCGGCGCTGCTCGGCGAGCTCGGCGCGCAACCACCGGTTCGCGGCTAGCAGGTCGGCGATGCGCCGTTCCCGGTCGACCTTGAACAGCGGCCGGGCGGTCATGCGGCTTCGTCCTGGGCGAGCACGACAGCTTCGTTCTCGTCCGTCCGTAGCTTCGCGATCCGCTCTGTCTCTTCGCGGTCGAGGTCAGCGACGAAACGGCAGTGGCGGCACAGGTCGTCGCCGGGTGCGGCCAGGTCGTACAGGCAGCGCGGGCACATGCCGCTCATGCGGCGCTCCTGTTCCGCTTCTCGATCCGCTCGGCCATCGCACCCAACGCAGCAGCGGCTTCGGTCAGCTGGTGGACGGCGTTCACGAACGACTCATCCTCGTCGTCGCCGTCGTCACCCATCAGCGTCTCGACCGACACACCCAGGGCGACGGCGAGATCGGCGGCGACACGCGCGGTCGGCTTCTGGTTGCCGGTGATGTACCGGTACAGGTTCCGCCGGCCCGACTCGGAGTTGTCCGGACGCCACGTTGCGGCGAAGCTACGAACGCTGTGGCCGTTGTCGTGGATCAGCTTCGACAGGTGCGCACCGAACTGCATGTGCGGCAGTATGGACGCACTGTGCGGAATTGTCAAGGCACTGTGCGGATTCGTCTACGCACCTTACAAATGGGTCATACTGTGGACGAGAATCCAGGCACTGTGACGGCGGTCTTCGACACTCTTCGGCCGGCGCTCGTGCATCGATACCCGCCTCACCGCCGGTCGTCGGTGTTCAACGTCCAGAAGGCCGCGGCCGAGTTGCGTGAGAAGACGGGCCGGAAAGACCCGCGTGCGGAGCTCTACCGTCTGATCCGCGGCGAGCGCGTGTCGATGCCGTTCCTACGCGACCTGTGCGCGCTGCTCGACGTTGACGTGCCGTCGCAGCAGCCGAAACCGACGAAGGCCGAACTGGAGGAGATGGTCAGCGAGCTTGGACGAGCCTTAGCACGGTCGCGGGAGGAGCTGGAACAGGCTCGCCGTCAGCTAGCCAAGCAGGCCACTCTGCAACGTCAGCCTCAAGAGCTTCCGAAGCCTGGGTCACAGCGGAGAGGAGGCGGTCGGTCGTGACGAAGTCGTTGATCTCCAGCCCGAACACCGGGCGGCTGGTTACCTCCTGGTTGTCGCCGACCATGCGGAAGTACGACTCCCACACCTTGGCGACGCAGAACACGCGGCGGACGGCGGGCTCGCCGGTCGCGAAGACAAGGTCGCATGTCGGCTTGAACACCTCGGACACGCCGGCCTTCTCGAGCATGCTGTACCCGACCGACTGTGGCCTGTGATGCGACCTCAGAATGGTGTAGTTACGGTCGAACAGCACTTGCTCCCATCCCTGGGGGATCGATCGGGTATAGGCTATCGCCATCCGGCGCTTCCTCCTCTGTGTCGTGTTCGGGCGGCGCCGGTGATTTTCACACGGTGCCGCTGTGCGGTCAATACCTCGCACATCATTCGGTCTGGTATGTGAACACGTCAGGAGGCTGTCGTGAATGACTTCGCGTGGACGTTCATGGTTGCGACGACGGCGGTCGGGGTGTACTTCGCACCGACGATCGTGGCGTTCGAGCGGAAGGTTTCGTCGCCGTGGTCGGTTGCGGTGATCAACGTTCTGCTCGGCTTGACGCTTATCGGATGGGCTGTAGCTCTGGCGTTGGCTGTGCGGGATCCGAAGCCCCGTGCCAGTGGTGTGTGAGCGCCGACCTGTCCAGGCACGTGTTGACGAACCGGACGGCGTCGTCGCGCAGCTCCGGACCGTACCCTTCCAGCCGCAACTGCGTGTCGATCGTGGAGTCGGAAAGTCCGGCTTTCCGCATTCCGTACGCTGACCGGCAAGCGTGCTCGAGCCGCTCCCGGTAGCGGCAGCAGGGACAGTCGCGGTGGTGGCTGAGGCCGTTGGTGCCGTACGGCGGGTCGGCGAGAACGTGGACGCTGTAGAACCTCACCGTACGCACAGCAGCCATTTGCGGCCGGCGGCGCGGAACATCACGAACGAGCCGCGGTAGTAGTCGGCGACGGTCGCTGCGGCCATGTAGTCGACCGGGCTCACGGCTTCCACATCCGCGGTGCTTGCAGCCAGCCGCGGGCCCGCATCTGTTCGCGGATCGTCTTGTGCATCCGCACGTCGGACACGCACCGCTCCCGCACCGTCTTCATGTCCGGTTCGCCGTACGCGTTCTCCCACGCCGCCCAATGCAAAGGCATCTTCGGCTCCTTCACATGCAACGTCGTGCCGAGGTTGTCCTGCCCCTTCTTGAACCCCTTCGTGCGGCCCAACCGGATCGTGTCCTGCACCAGCATCGGCTCGAGAGGCGGCAGCAGCAGGTTCCGGGTTTCGGCGAGCAGCACCGGCAGGTCGAAGCGGGCGATGTTGTGGCCCGTCAGCACGTCCGCGGACTCGATGACGGCGAGCAGCGGCAGCAGGAACCGGCGGCGCGCGTCCTTGTCGTAGAAGCACGCAACCGGCAGCGCGTCGGAATACACGTGGTCGTCGCCGACCCACGAGTACGCCCAGCAGACGACCCGTTGCGGCACCCACTCAGGGTCAGCGAACCCGGCCGCGACCGTCTCGAGGTCGAAGTCGAGGGTGCGCCGCGACCGGCGCCCGATCGTTTCAGGCTTCGAGAGCCGGAACGTCGACGGGGGCTTCGACGGCTGTGACTCCGTACGCGGTGAGCGCACGATTGGCCGAAGCGGCGCCAACCGCGGACCAGTCGATGTCGTCTCCGAGGTCACTGGTAGCTACCTCCTCGATGTGCGCGTAGGCGGCCTCTGTGAGCCGGCGGATGTAGCGGCCCATCGCTATCGCGATCGTGGCCCTCGCGGCGTGCTGTGCGTCCCTGCGGTCATGGTCGGTACGGGCTGGCACGTTCCCTCCCGGTTAGCTGACACGGATGCGGGTGAGCTGGTACAGCGCCTTCGACGACTTCGACGCGTCGGTCGCGTTCGAGCGCCGCTTCGACTCGCGGCCTTCCTCGGTGCGGTCCCAGCGGCGGTTCGCCCGCCGGTGGCTGTCGGGGCAGCGCCACCAGTCTCCCGCCTTGTGCGCCCACCCGTGCACGCACCGGGGCCGCCCTTCCGCGTCACGATCAATCCATACGCAACGCGACATGAACGGCACTATTGGGACGGCGGGGACAGCAATATTTGGGTGGCGATCCGGCGCCCACCGAGCGGTTCACCGGCGTCAGGATCTCGACGGCGGCCCACAGCGCCGCGGTCGCGGCTCCAAGCAGCGTTGCTTTCCCGAGCGGGTCGTCGGCGGCCTGCAACGTCGCCAGGAACACTGCGGCAGCGGCCAGGGCAGCGCGGGCGAGCAGCCGTGACCATGCGGAGTGAAGCATGTGGGGCTCCTTTACTCGAGGACGATGTCTAGGACGCGTTCGGCTGGGCAGCCGGCGTCAAGCATCCGCTTACAGTCGTGCCAGTCAGCCCCCGACACGGACAGACGGAACGACTGGAACTCGGTGAACCCTGCTTGTTGCAGCATCCGCATCCGCCACTCGTGCTCCGGGTCGATGTCGACGGAAACGTCGAGGTCGCCCGGTGCGAGATCGGGTTCACGGTCGGTTTTCCGGCGCAGCGGCATGTCATGTGGCCGATCCGCGCCGCAACTCGTCGATCAGCCTGCGCAGCTCGAGCTCGCGGGCGTTCAAGGCGCTGATCTCTGCCTGCATCGCTTTCCGCTGCTTCTCCCATTCGGCTCGTGCTTCTGCCAGCTCGAGCTGGGTTGCGGCAAGCTCCCGCTGCGTCTCGTTGAGCGCGGCCTGGAGCGCCATCACGGCCTGCCCCGCCGCCGACGTGAGGAGGTTGTCACGCTCAGGCCGAGCCTTGTAGAGCGTCGCGAGGCCGCCCGCGAGGAGCGCGGAGACAGCGGCGACGGCGACGTTGAACCAGCCACTCATGGCCGCCAGCCGTCGCGAGGGCCGAGCGCTCGGTCGATACGGTCGTTGAAGGTCGCTGCGGCTACCAGCATGATCGCGGTCGGGGTCGCCCAGTACGTTGCCGCGTCGACGACCCACGGGGTGACGTGGATGCCGGCGTTGGAGAACGCGAAAATCGACGACGACACGGTCGCCATCCCGAACCCGACGACCATGAGTACGTGCCTGTGCCGCCACCCGTACCAGACGCCGTACGCGAACGCCGCCACTCTGATCGCTCCGACGACGAGGAGCGCCACCGACACCGGGTCTTTGCCGCTCATGGCCCGGGCACCCGCAGGTACACCTGGGCGCCGTTCACCCACCGCCACCTGATCTGCACCTCGCCGCCGTTGCTGTCCGAGGACCCGGACGTGTTCCCTTCGCAGGAGCGCACCCAGCCGACGAACCGGCCGCCCTTCCAGCGGACGGCCAGGACGCGGTCGACGATGCCGATGTGGTCGCGCCACCCGTCTGCGCCCCAGTCGAAGCAGCACACGTCGCCGCGCAACGGACGAGAGACGACGTAGCCCTTGTCTCTCCCCCACCTCACCCAGTTCTCGACGAGCGCCGGGCCCACGAGCCCTTGCTTCTTCAGGTCGAGACCTGAGCCGGCAAACATGCAGTACAGGAACGCGGCGCACCACGGGTAGCCGCCGGGGATGCCGTTCGTGTTCTCGCACCACTGGTCGATCAGGCGGCCGTGGTTGGAGCCTGTCGGGTTCTCTTTGACGCCGACGTAGCGTTTCGCACGCTCGAGCGCGGCGAGACGGAATGCTTTCACCATGCGGCTGCCTCCCGGTTCGGGTTAGGTGTCATCAGCTGAAGGTGGGATCAGAGGTCGAAGGTGAGCGCTTTGCCGGTCTTGCCGTGCAGGTCGCCGTCTTCGTCGACGCGGAAGATCGGGTTGCCGCCCGAGTCGAGCACCGTAAACGACGACCCCGACGCGATCCTGATCGTTGTGCCCGCCGCCCCGGTCGTTTGGATCGCCAGCGCGGCGCCGTAGATTTCGGATTGCGACTCGTTGACGAGCAGGTACGCGGTGCCGGACGTGAACAGGAACTCGTACGACGAGCTGACGGTCGCGTGCAGGTCGTCGGTGCCGGTGTTGCTGCCGAAATGGAGGTAGCCGACGATCGGGTCGGACCCGTCGGGGCCGTGGTCGCGACCGTGATTCTGTCCCGTCTTCGACGCCATCAGAACGGGTTGCTCGACCAGTAGCCCGCCGGGGACACGTCCAACGTCAACGTCACGTTTGTCACCGCTGTACCTCCCGATGTGTTCGCGTCGTAGTGGACGCCCTCGATGAAGAAGTAGTCGCCCGCGAAGCCGCCTCCGCCTCCGTGCGTGGTCGTCAGCGACACCCGGTCGGAGATGTCGACGCCACACATCAGCGCCCACGTCACCGGCCCGTGCGTTCCCGCCGGCGGCTGCGGACGCACCGTCAGCTGGCCGACGCGGGTGCGTGGCGTCGAGTAGTTGTTGACGTAGTAGGTCGCGAACAGCTTCGTTTCCTGAGCCGCCGTGTTCGCGGTGCCCCCGGCGGTCAGCAGCCCCTCGGCCGACCATGTGCGCAGCCCGTACGTTGCCGTCGCGGCCGACGACACCGTGTGCTGGCCTGCAATGTCCGCGTCGGCGATGCCGTTGTAGGTCGCGAGCGCGTCCGAGTAGAGGTTCGAGTCGTCGCGGCTGACAGTGATCGGGGGCGAGATCGGCACCACCGTCGACGCTGACGCGTTCGCGGCTGCTTGGTCGCCGAGATACCACGTTGTGATCCCGTACGACGGATCAGTCGGGTTGAAGCGTGCGAGACGACCGCGGAACGTGACCTTGCCGTCGCGGCTCATGTACAGGTTCGCGACCCCGGGAAACTCGGAGTCGGCGGCGTCCTGCATCACTGTCAGCGGCGAGGTGCGCGGCGGATACGTCGTCGCCTGCAACTTCACGTTGCCGGTGAAGATCGACCGCAGCGTCGTCGGCCACTTGATGTCGGACAGGATGCCGCCGTAGTGGGTGCCGTCGCCGATCCGACGTTGTACCGCGTCAGAGAACGCAAGTGCGGGGAACGACAGGTTGCCGGCCACGAGCGACACCGTCGACCCTGACAGCGCGGCCGGAGGAAGCTCCATCGCGGCGAACACCGCGAACGCGTCGACCAGCTCGAGCTTGACGTTTGCGACCTGCTCGTTGGTGTACGGCTCGTAGTGCAGCGCCGACACGTAGCCGCGGAACAGGGTGGCGGTCGCCCCGGTGACCGGGTTGAGCATCGCGATTGCGGCGTGGTACATCACGTCGGCGGTCGACCCGATCGTCGGGTCGAAGTAGCCCGACCAGTCCACGATCGACACCGACGCTGTACCGACTCCGGTCTTGTCGAGCTCGTAGGAGCGGCCACGGTCGATCGTCCAGCCGGTGACGGAGAAGTACGGCCCGTACACGTCGGGGTCGAGGAACGTCCAGGCGGGGCTGCCGGTCATCACGGGATCGTCCGAGATGTTGATGCCAGGCTGGATCGCCACTGTGTCAGTTCCCTACGTTGTTGTTGCGTCCCGCAATGGTGCCGCGCGTCTGGGTGGCGCCACGTCGCGACGCTTTGAGCTGGTGTCCGGTCACGATGGACGCGAGCGTCTTGCCGTCCACGACAAGGTTGACGACCTGCGGGTTGCGCTCCCCGTGAACCACACCATCCGGGGCCGGCGCTGATGCGCCAGAAGCGGAGGGCCCGCCGCCGCCAACGGCGCCGACGGTGGGCAGGTTAGGAGCCAACGGGATCTTGTTATACGCCCTAATCGCCTTGTTGATCAGACTGATGATCCGGTTCAGCGCCGCCGTGAACGCCTTCTCAATGCCCGCGAAAGCGGCCTTGCCAAGAGCTTTCAGCATCATCATCGGGAGCTTGGCGAAGGCCAGGTACATCTCCTTGACAGCGCCGACGACGACCTCCTTTAGCCCCTTCCACGCCATCGACCACTCGCCGTTTTTGATCCCCTCAATTACGTTTACAACCCCTCGAATCACGGTCGCAATCGCCTGGATCCGCTGGTTCAGATTGTCGATGAACGGCTTGGCCGTCCTGTAGGCGTCTTCTATCGCTTTCGCGAACTTCGGCCAGTTCTTCTCCGACCAGTCGATGAAGTCGATCAGCTTCAACGACAGCTTGGTGATGATCGGCAGCAGTTTGGTGCCGAGGCGCTCACGGACGTTCTCAAACGCAACGTTGAGTCTGTCCTGTGCGCCGGCTGCCGTGCGGCCGTACGCTTCAGCCGAACCGGCGAACTTCTTTTGGGCTTGCTCGATCGCCTCCGTAGACGTTGTGTTCTTGTCGATCTGCACGCCCAACGACTTCAGACCGCGCAGCTGACCGTTCTCTGCTTTCTCAACAACCTTTGTTGCGGCTGCGAGCGAAATCTTCCGGGCGCGAGCGATGTTCGCGGCCAGTGCGATGTCGCGGGTCGCCTTTGCGACGCTGCCGGTCGTACGCAGCAGGTTTGCGAACTGGTTGGAGACGAGCTCATCGTCGAGGCCCGCCAGCTTGGACGTTGACTGGATCGCGTTGTCGATCTGGTCGCCGTACTTCTTTGTCGACACACCGGCAGCGGAGAACGCCTGGGACAGGTTTGCCTGCGCAACCTCCGCCTCTTTCGCTGCGGCGACAAGCGACTTAATTGTCTTGACGCCGACCGCGCCCGCGACTGCGATCCCGGCTCCGACGGCACCTGCCTTTCCCACCGAGCCGAACAGAGCTCCGCCGAGGATACCTCCTCCTCCGCCGCGGCCGGCGTTCCTGGAGATGTCACGGCCGAACGACCGCGCCGACCTGTTCGCCGACTTGAACGCCTTGTCGAGCTTGGTCGAGTCGCCGACGATCTCGACTTCGAGCCTTCTCCGCGCCATCAGCTACCGCCGTTCTTGGAAGCAAACTCGTGCATGGACACGTACTGCGACAACGACAGCTCCCCCATCCGCTCGGGGGTGAACCCGGGAAACCAGTGGCCGACCCACGGCTGCCACATCAAACAGGGCTCGCGTACAACTGTTCGGAGGTCGTCGACTCCTGCGATGGTTCGGGCTCTGCCGATGATGTAGGCGGACTCGCGGGCTTGTCTGCGGGCGCGTCGCCCGCGTTCGGAGGGGGCACTTCATCGCCACCTTCGCCCTCGAGGAACGTCACGTCGGAGAGGCTGAGTCCGTCGACGAGTCGTGCGATCCGTTCCACGCTCCACTCCTGCTTCTTGTGCCGGATCGACGTTGCGATCAGAGCGAGCAGGATCGGCCCGCGGCCGTTGTCGAACGAGTCCTCCACCGACCGGAAGAACTCCGCGACCGGCAGTCCTGTGAAGTGGTCGATCAGCCGCAGGTCCTTGCCGACGTCTGAAACATGCCAGGGGTAGAACGTTCCGTCGTACTCGAAGCCGTCTTCGTTCACGGTCTGCCCCACTTTCGCTCGAGGTCGTCCAGTACGGCGTCGACCCGGTTGACTATCTCCCGCTCGTTGCTGTCCAGTGCCGGTATCAGCACGTCGGCCATCTGCAACTTGGCGAAGTCGAGACGTTTGCCGGTCGTGCGTCGTTTCCGCTGCTCGACCGAGATCGTTCCGACCTTGCGGACGCTGATCCCGAACCTGCTAGCTCCTTCGCGGCCGGGAAACGTCGTGCGGAAGTTGAGCTCCGCCGTTTGACGCACTGGCTCGGCGGAACTACGGAGCGCGTCGCGTACCTCCCGCTTGGCGTGCTTCGGCAGCTTGTCCGTGACGGCGAGGAGTTCCCGCAGCCCCTTGACTCGAACCGCTTCAGCCAAGCTACGACGTGGCCCTTGTGATGCTCTGGCCCGCGACGGGCTTGAACGTCACCGACGTGGTGGACGCCTCGCCGACCGCTGCGTTAAGCGGCTCGTACGTGAACGGCGACGACACGACGGTCCACTTCGGGTTTGTCGCCGACACCGTTGACCCGGACGACTGGATCACGAGCGTGGCGCCCGACGTCGATCCGAGGTAGCTGTTGAGGGTCACGTCGACGGACGATGCGGCGAAGTCCTGGTAGAACTCGAGCGTGACCGAGTCGTCACGGAGACCCGGGATGACGGCGTGCGCGACGGCGCCCATCGCGGTCACGTCGACCTCGTCGTAGGCCATGTTGATCGTCACCGACCGGACGTGGTCGGTCAGCGTGGTGCCGGCGTAAGTGACAAGGAACGAGCTTGCGCCGACGCCCTGCAAGTAGATAGCCACTAGGGCTCCCTTCGGTTCGGGTTTACGGGGTGCCCGGTTGTCACAGGGCCGTGGCCCACACTTCGACTGTCCATTCCGCGCCCAGCACAGGGGGCGTGTCGCCGAACAGGGTGTAGCCCGACACGCGCGTCACCTGGACGTTCTGCACCTTGCCGCCTAGGGTGCGGTCTGACTCGAGCGCGGCCCGGATCGACGTCGACCCGGTCGGGGCAAGGTACGAGTCGAGCAGCTGTTGGCCGTTCTGGTCGACAGACGCCGACACGATCGCTTGCACCGTGAACGTCCACTTGTCGAGTCCGCGCGCCATCGCTTGGTTGTAGTCGACGCCTGCAGGGAACACCGCGATCGACGGTGTCGTCGGGTTCGACAGCTGGTACGACACGATTTGGGTGCCGGTGATGGTCGCGAGGTTGGCGGCTAGGCCGGCGCGGATTTCGGAGACGGTGACGCTCACAGCAGCAGCCGCGCCTTGTTGTATGGCTTGATCAGCATCGCGACGTCGGGGTCGGTGCGGGAGATACGGACGGTGGTGCCGTCTGCGCCGAGGCCGAACACGCCGAGCGGCGCTTCCCGCTGCCGCTTGAAAAGGCGGGCGGCGAGGATGCCTGTTGCTTCGCTGATCGCGGCGGGGACGGCGGGCCAGCCGAACTGGCCGGTGACCTTGACCGATTTGGTGTAGCCGGGCAGGTAGGCGCCTGACTGGGTGCGCAACTCGATCGTGTCGTACGGCCAGCCGTCTTCGGCTGCGTTGTAGGGGGCCAGGTGGAAGTGGGTGCCTTGCGTCCAGGCGGTGGTGTAGTTGCCGGCGCCTGCAGGGTCGATGTAGACGGATGTGAGGGTGGCGAGGTCGTCGATCGCGACAGAGCGGGAGGTGTCGGGGGTGTAGTAGCGGACGGCGGTGGCGCCGCTGTCGAGGTAGAAGCGTCGGCCACATTCTTCGTCGATGGCGCGCGACGCGGCGGTGATCGCGACGGTGAGGTCGTCGTCCCAGGTTGTGGCGCTGATCGACAGTGTTGCTTTCAGTTCGGTGAGGGTGACGTAGAGGTTGCCGCTGCCGATCGTGCCGGCGGATCGGTCGGAGGTGACGAGGAGGTCTTCGGTGGCGACGTGGCCGACTGCGGCGGTGCCTCCGTCGTCGTCGTAGACGAGGGTGTATTGGCCTGCGACGGAGGGGGCGGTGTTGCTGCCGCGGTAGTAGATGCCTGAGCCGGTGGGGTATTCGGTGAACCCCGTGACGCGGGCGACGGTGGTGTTTCCGGCGTTGTCGACGACGCGCATGCCAACCGTTGCGCCGCTTGAGCCCCAGTCGATGACGGCTTCGTAGGTCGCAGAGGGCGCGACGTTCATGCGGCTGCTCCTTCCGGCAGACTAAGGGCCGCTGTTGCGGCCCTTGTCGAGTTGCTGGTGGAGATCGGGGACGATCTCGCTGTGGGCGTTGGCGCGTGGGTCATGCTCGACGATTTGTTCGGCAGGGGTTCACGATTCGCATCCCTACGTTCCGCTGGTGGAGTCGAGGAGCCCGAGCGCGAGCCGGATCAGCGCGTTGCACTCCTTCGTCAACGACTGCACCTGGGCGAGCGTCTGCGCGTTCGTCGGGGAAGCAAGGGCGAGGAACGTTGCGTTGGTGGCGAGCGCCTGCGTTGCTTTCGTGCGGAGGTTGTCGCCGTTGACCTTCTGCGCGACTGTGGCTAGCGGCACGCTCGCCGTCACCGTGTTCCCGTCTCCGGCGTCAGCGGTGACGACGAACGCGCCGTTGACCAGGCCCATGCTGGCGTAAGTTTCCATGCTCACCGCCCGTAGATGATTAGTCGGGAACCGACCTTGAGCTTCTGTGCTCCAGCGCCCGCTGCCGCGATCTTCAGCCGCGAAATCGCCGTCGTTGACCGATACAGCAACCCGTTCGATGCGACCACACATGAGGCGGCAGCGGAGTCGGGTGCTGATATGTCGCACGTCGCAGACTTGAATCCCACGGTGCCGCCGTAATTGGGCATACGCAGGTGATACGTGCTGAAGAAACTCGCCGCATGGCTTGCGCCCGCCAGATCCTGCGTCCACGCAGCAGCAGCCCTCGCGTTCGAGGCCGCAGCAGTCGCGTTCACGCCCTTCACGGAGATGCGGTCGTACAGCGATGACGTGTCGTTATTGAGGATGATCGTGGTCGACCCGAACGTTGTAGCCTCGTCTGTGCGCCCGTAGAAGAAAACCTCCAGCATCGGGTATGTCGTAGCGAACGCTGCTGTTGCGTACGTTCCGTCAACAGCGGTATCAATCGAAGCGGCGTCCGACCCTGTGATCTCGTAGTCAAACAGTAGGACTCCCGCGGGAACGCCGAGCGTCGTCCGCATCGCCGCAACCGTCGTGTCGTCCAACACCGTGCGGGCAGCACTCGTGACCGTCATCAGCGCCGCCGTGCCAGAGCCGGTGAAGTACGGGGCGGAATCAGCAGCCGACGTTAGCCCCGCCAGCGCCGCCAGCTCGGCGTCATACGCCTGCACGTTCGTTCCGATAGCGAGACCGAGCGTCGTCCGTTGGGCGGCGGCGTCGGCGTCATCGAGGATCGCCTTCCCGGCCGTCGTCAGATCGAACGTCGCCGCCGTACCCGCCCCCGTGAACTGGATGCCTTTGTCGGCCGCGCTCGTCAGCCCCGCAATCGCGGTCAGGTCGGAGTCGAGCGGCTGGTAAACGCTGGAAAGCGAACCGACGTCCCCGCTCACTTCTTCGATCGCGGCCTGCACGTTCGTCGACGAGATCGTGCCCGCCGGCGTGAACGTCACAGACGACGCAGCCGACGCCCCACCCGTGACCGTCTCATATTCATGCTTCCCCGACGACGTCCGATACACCGGCACCTTCCCGTTCCCGATGTTCGTCGCATCCACATCGACGAGGTCGCGCAACCTCCGAAACACCCTGAACGCCACTAGACAGCCACCCCCAAAAGATCGCGGGCCAGAATCTCGAACCGCGCCCGGTTCGCCACCGTCGCAGCCGTCACCTCAGCACCATGACCGGCCGTCCGGTTCTCCAAATGCCGCAGCCCGACACGAACCTCCCGCAATGTCATCCCCGACGCCCGGGCCCGCAGCGACAGGAGGTTGTCGGAGAAGTACGCGGGCTCCTCAAGCTCTTCGTCGAAGCCGCCCAGGTCGCGCAACTCGTCCGTCATCCCGGCCACACACCAGCCGTCCAGGTACGGCAACGGCATACCGTCGACGTCGCCATGCGGATGCCTACGAAGAGATGCCCCCACCAGCACCCCAGGCTCGAGAGCCTCCCGGATCGGTTCCACCCAGTCGCGATCCACTGCCACGATGTCGTTGTTCAAGAACAGCACCGCGTCGGTGCGTGCCAGGTTGAGGCCGATGTTGCAGGCGCGCGAGAAGCCGACGTTGGCGGGTAGCCGCCACCCGTTCGGCAGCGGCGGCTCGGATCCGTTGTCGATCACCAGCACCTCGACGTCGGCGCATCTGAGCGCAGCCCAGAAGCCGCGCTCGAGCTCGCGGTGGTTCCACCACGGGACCACGGCCGTAATGGTCGTCATGCGCTCACCAGAGCCAACGTGCGGGCACGTGCTGCCTGGCGGGCCTCCATGTGCCCCGGCTGCAGGTACATCGACGACGACGGGTCCGACGCGTTCTCGAGGTCCTGGTAGCCGAGCGCGACACGGCGGTACGGGTTGGTGTACGCGAACACGACGTCGCACACCTGGAAGAAGCCGGCGCCGTAGCCGTGCTCGGCGATGTAGGAGTGGAAGCAGTCGGCGAGGTCGCGGTGGAACACGGAGCCGATCCCGGTCAGCGGCCACTCCTCGTCGACGCGGTTGTTCGCGACGATCGCCCCGCGGTCACGCACCGGGTGGTAGCAGCGCAGCAGATCAGCGACGGGGGCGATCAGGTCGTCGTCCTGGTGGTAGATGAACTCGCGCTGTGCTTCGGCGATGCCGGCGTATCGTCCGTAGCAGCCGAGGTCGTCGCGGCACGAGTTGTCCCAGATCACGATGTCGGTGATGCCAGCGGCTTCGATCGATTCGACGATGGCGGACATGTCGACGTTGCCGCGCGTCACGAGCACGGCCGACACAAGCTGTGGGTCGATCATGCGGCCACCGCGAAGCTCTTGTTGCCGTGGTGCTGCCGGTACACCCAGCAGGGCTCGTCGACGCGCACGAACCGGGCGCCGCCGTCAAGCGCCTTCACCCACATCGCCCGATCCTCTTCCCGTGACAGGGTCTCGTCGTAGCCGCCCAGCTCGAACCACAGGTCGCGGCGGATCAGCGCGAACGACGGGATCGCAGGGGGAGCCTGGAAGAACCACCAGCGGTCTTCGTTGCCGGTCACGAGCGGCGGCGCGTACACGATGTCCGCGTCGGCCGTGTGCCGCAGCAGCGTCTCGAGGCAGCCGGGAAGCAGGAGGTCGTCGTCGGCGAGCGGCAGCAGCCACTCGCCCTGCGCTTCGGCGGCGAGCTTGTTCATCGTCTTCGAGCAGCCGGCCCGGTCGACGTCGACGCGCACCAGGTGCTCGTAGTCGAAGTCGGGGAACGTCTGCGCTTTCACGGACGCGATGCACTCGTCGAGCAGCTTCCAGCGTTCCTCGATCGACGGGGTCAGCACGGAGATGATCATGCGAACGGCACCTTCACGGCTTCGGACGCGAACAGGAACTCGGACGTGTTCCGCACCTTTTCGACGACGGTGTCCCACGTTTCGGCGAGGCCGTTGCCGCACACGTTTTGCACGTGGCCGTGCCAGTTCGGGCCGTCCTCGTACAGGTACACGGGAAGATCAGCCGGGCGACGGCCGTCCTCGAGATGCTGGTCGGCCACCCACCAGCCGTTCTCGAGCAGCACCGCGTAGATGTCGTCGTTGATCTGCCAGCCGGGCGCCTTGAACCCTTTCACGCCGAGCGCGACCACCTGCGGCCACTCGATGTAGCCCTCCATGTCGTCGCGCGTCCAGTTCACGCACTCGTACGGGCTCGGGTGCGTCCACCCGTGCGGCACCAGCTCAACCCAATCCGGGTGCGAGTCGATGAACTCCTGCGAGCACAACCACGGGATCGTGAACAGGGTGGCCTTGAACGCCGGGTTGATCGCCTTCAGCCGGTACATGAACGGCATCGCGTCGTTCGTGTCGCAGTGGTCGTCCCAGTCGAAGACGCTCACGCGGCCACCAGACCCATCTCGTCGAGCTTGCGCGCCCAGTAGTCGGGGTAGCGTTCCGCCTGCCCGTTCGACGTCTCGTAGTGGTTCGCCTCGAGCCGCTTCACGTACCCGCACGCGCCACCCTCGTGCCGGTAGGCGGCACAGATGTGGGCGTCGTCGTGGCCCCACTTCGGCAGATCCTCCGGGTAGCGGTAGTCGTCGTACCACCAGGCGGGGGCGGCGAGGCAGATTCCGCCGATCTGCGGGATGTCGAGCAGCTCGTGGCCGGCGCATGTCACCTGGCGGGTCGGCTGCGGCGGATGGTTCAGGCCGAGGATCCGCGGAGACAGGATCCAGTTCGTGTCGACGACGGCCTGGGCGAGGTCGCGGAGCGCGTTCGGCTGCGTGAGCTCGCAGTCGTTGTCGAAGTGCACGACGACGTCGTAGTCGAGCAGGTTGACGTGGTCGAGAAGCATGTTGAGGCCGCGGGCGATGCCGATGTTGTCGGGCTGCGGGATCAGCGTGTGCGGCCGGTACTCGGACGTGAGGTGGGCGACGGTGTCGTCGCCGGAGCCGTTGTCGAGCACGTAGTGGTCGAAGGCGCAGCCGGCGTTCTCGCGCAGCGCGGCGAAGCAGTGCTTGGTGTAGTCGAGCCGGTCGCGCGTCAAGGTGAGCACCGCGACGTTCACGCCGCCACCTTCGTCTTCTGCGCTGCGCGCCGCTGCGCACGGTTCGGAGCGAACGGCAGCGGAGGAACCTCGCGTGGCTTCCCGAGCGCCTCCAACGCAGGAACCCAACGGCCGTTGAACACCCGGTCGGCGTCGTACTGCAACGCGAACGACCTGGCCGACGTGCGCTTGTCGGCGTCACCGCGTGCTTCGTACGCGGACTCGAACGCCGCCACGATCTGCGCGGTGTCGGGGTGCATCCACATCGCCCCGGCTGCCTCGTTGAACCACGGCTGGCCCCCGACCGTCCACCCGGAGCCGACGAGCTCCGGCATCGACGTCCACGCCGTCACGATCACCGGGGTTCCGCA
>Ga0075472_10000564_pt1 | contig 15477 bp, 15 predicted proteins | sample DEB19_08_DNA_3_FD_77014 | JGI IMG/M metagenome (GOLD analysis project Ga0075472, IMG submission 77014) | Aqueous microbial communities from the Delaware River and Bay under freshwater to marine salinity gradient to study organic matter... | ecosystem: Environmental > Aquatic > Marine > Coastal ...
CAATTGCCGCGCTGCCAGAGAACCTTGCGAAAGAGGCGTGGGTTGAAGGGGTCACCGCAATCCAGCGCAAGATGCTCGCGCTGCTGGAGAGCGAAGAGGCACGACCATTTGAATCGGTCGGCCAGCGATTCGATCCACATGAACATGAAGCGATCGCCCAGGTTCCCGATAGCGGGAAGCCGCCCGGGCAGGTGCTCCAAGAGCACCGACGCGGTTGGCGCATCCGCGATCGAGTGCTCAGACCAGCAGTCGTCAGTGTGGCGGCCGATTAAATCGAAATCAGAGCAAGCGAAAATTGTTTAAGAGTTGAAAGGAGTCACAAATGGGAAAGATCATCGGGATTGACCTCGGTACAACGAACAGCGTTGTAGCGGCCATGGTTGGCGGTGAGCCAACCGTTATCAGCTCGTCTGAAGGTGGACGAACCGTTCCATCCGTTGTTGGATTTGTGAAGGGTGGCGAACGCGTAGTTGGACAGCTTGCAAAGCGACAGGCGGTAACGAATCCGAAGAACACCGTCTTTAGCATCAAGCGCTTCATGGGTCGTCGCTATGACGATGCAGAGGTGACGAAGACAAAGGATCTTGTTCCGTACACGATTGAGAAAGACGGAGTGAGCGACGGTGTGCGCGTCAAGATTGACGGCGGCACCTCATTCACCCCGCCAGAAGTTTCGGCAATGATCTTGCAGAAGCTGAAGGCAGATGCAGAGGCGTTCCTTGGCGAGAAGATCACCGAAGCGGTGATCACGGTGCCCGCCTACTTTGATGACACGCAGCGCCAGGCGACGAAAGATGCCGGGCGCATTGCTGGCCTCGATGTGAAGCGGATCATCAACGAGCCAACGGCGGCGGCGCTCGCCTACGGTCTCGACAAGAAGAAGGAAGAGAAGATCGCCGTCTACGACCTCGGTGGCGGGACGTTCGACATCTCGATCCTCGAGCTCGGCGACGGCGTCTTTGAGGTGAAGTCGTCGAACGGCGACACCCACCTCGGCGGCGACGACTTCGACCAGCGGGTCATCGACTGGCTCCTGGCCGAGTTCAAGAAGGCCGAGGGGATCGACCTTTCGAAGGATCAGCAGGCACTCCAGCGCCTCAAGGAGGCGGCCGAGAAGGCGAAGATTGAGCTCTCTGGCACCGGTCAGACCGAGATCAACCTCCCCTACATCACGGCCGACGCGACCGGCCCGAAGCACGTCGTCGTCACCCTGACTCGGGCGAAGCTTGAGTCACTCGTTGCCGACCTGATCGAGAAGACGAAGGCGCCAGTCCTCGCGGCCCTCAAGGACGCGGGACTCAAGCCAGGTGAGATCGACGAGGTCGTCCTCGTGGGCGGCATGACGCGCATGCCCGCCGTTGTTGACGCCGTGAAGGCACTCTTCGGTGGGAAGGAGCCTTCGAAGGGGGTGAACCCTGACGAGGTTGTGGCGATCGGTGCAGCAATCCAGGGCGGCGTCCTCGCGGGCGACGTCAAGGACGTGCTCTTGCTCGACGTCACACCGCTCTCGCTCGGCATTGAGACGCTGGGTGGCGTGATGACGAAGCTCATCGAGCGCAACACGACAATTCCGACGTCGAAGAGTCAGACGTTCTCGACCGCATCCGACAATCAGCCGCAGGTAGAGATCCACGTGCTGCAGGGTGAGCGGGAGTTTGCGATCGACAACAAGACGCTCGGCAAGTTTATCCTTGACGGGATCCCTTCTGCGCCGCGCGGCGTGCCGCAGATCGAAGTGACGTTCGACATTGACGCGAACGGCATCATCGATGTGAAGGCGAAGGATCGCGCAACGAGCAAGGAGCAGCAGGTGCGCATCACCGGCAGCTCCATGCTGAGCAAGGACGATGTCGATCGAATGGTTCGCGAGGCGAAGGAGCATGAGGCGGATGACAAGGCGCGCCGCGAGGCGGTCGACTTCCGCAATCAGACCGAGGCACTCGCCTTCCAGGCAGAGAAGACGCTCACCGATCTTGGTGAGAAGGTCGACGCTGAGAAGAGGGTCGAGGCTGAGAGGCTGATCTCCGAGGTGCGCGAGGCGCTCAAGGGCGACGACCAGTCGTCACTGAAGGAGCGCGCCGAAGCGTTGGCCAAGTTGATGAGCGAGATCGGCAGCGCCGCATACGCACAGCAGTCGGCAGAGGGGCAGGGCGAGCCAGCAGGCGGCTCTGCGGAGGCCGGCGAGGAGACGATCGAAGGCGAAGCGAAGGAGGTCTAACCTGTCTGGCATGACCAACTCCGCACCGGGCCAGCCGCCGCTCATCCGCGCCCGAGGTCTGACGAAGACCTTCGGCGACCGGACGGCGGTGGCTGGGATCGACTTCGAGGTTCGCGACGGCGAGTTCTTCGGCTTCCTCGGCCCAAACGGGGCGGGGAAGACGACGACGATGCGGATGATCGCGGGCGTCTCGCCACGCACGGCGGGGGAGCTCGAGATCCTCGGCCGCGATCCAGATCGCGACGGCTCGCTGATCCGCGCCCAGATCGGCGTGGTTCACCAGCAGGAGACGCTCGATATGGAGTTGAGCGTCCGGGAGAACCTCCTGATCTTCGGGCGCTTCTTCGGCATGCCTCGCCCTGCGATCGCGGCGCGTGCCGACGAGCTGCTCGAGCTCTTCCAACTCGCAGATCGCGCAAAGGACCAGGTCGAGCCGCTCTCCGGCGGCATGAAACGGCGCCTCTCCATTGCGCGGTCGCTGATTGCGAGCCCGCGCATCCTGATGTTGGACGAGCCGACGACTGGGCTCGACCCGCAAGCGCGGCACCTTCTTTGGGATGCGCTGCAACGACTCAAGCGCGGTGGCACGACGATCGTCCTCACAACGCACTACATGGATGAGGCCGAACAACTCTGCGACCGACTCGTCGTCATGGATGAGGCGAAGATCGTTGCAGAGGGATCACCACGACAACTCATCGAACAGCATGCGTCGCGTGAGGTGCTCGAGTTGCGCTTCCCTGGCGGAACAGAGAATCTTGACGCGGCAGTCCTTGAAGGCATTGGCGATCGCTACGAGCGACTCGCTGAGCGCGTGATCATCGGGTGCGAGAATGGAGAGGCTGCGCATGCGCGCGCGCTCGAGCATGGACTGAGCCCGGAGAGTTGGTTGGTGCGACGCTCGAGCCTTGAAGATGTGTTCTTGCGCCTGACCGGACGGAGTCTCGACGAATGAGTGCTGCAACTCCTGCAGCGACGCCACTCCGACGCAGTCGTCTTGCCGAAATTCTCGAAGCACTCCCACACCCAACGCGCTGGCGACATGTTGTTGGCTACATGCTTGCCGTCTATCGACGCGAATGGCAGGGATCGGTCTTCAGCGCATTCATTGAGCCGCTCATCGTGCTCGTTGGTCTCGGGATCGGACTCGGTGCACTCGTTGGTGATAAGGCGAGTGCGATCACGGGTGGCGCAAGCTACGTCGCATATATCGCCCCCGCACTGATGGCAAGCCAGGCGATGAACCTTGGCGCGAGCGAGGCGGCGTGGCCGATCCTTGCGCGCATCGCCTGGGTGCGCATCTACCACGCGATCGTCGCGACGCCACTCAAGCCCGCCGATGTGATGGTTGGCGCAACCGCCTTCATCGCCGGCAAGGTCGCCTTCGCCGCCGCCTTCTTCGCCGCCGTCCTGACCGTGACGGGGATCGTCACCAGCCCCCTCGGCGCCATCGGGATGGTGGGGGTCTCCACCCTGACCGGGCTCGCCTTTGCCGCCCCGATCGTCGCCTTCTCGGTCACGCAGAAGAGCGACCAGGGGTTCGCCTTCATCTTCCGCCTCATCATTACGCCGCTCACCTTCTTCTCGGGGACCTACTTCCCGATCGAGAGCCTCCCCCTGCCGGTGCAGGCGCTCGCCTGGTGCACCCCGCTCGCCCACGGCGTTGCGCTCTCACGCGCCCTCGCCTTCGGGACCCCCATCACCAACCTCTGGTTCCATCTCGCTGTCCTCAGCATGTGGGCGCTCGTCGGCCTGACCGCCGCGATCGTCCTCTTCCGCCGGAGGATGCTGAAATGATCGCCAGCCTTGCACCACGGGCGCTCAGCGTTTTCGAGCGCAATATCTTTGTCTACCGCCGCCAGTGGCTCATGATCGTCACGGGCTTCTTTGAGCCACTCTTCTTCCTTCTCGGCATCGGGTATGGCGTTGGCGGCGTGATCGGCACGATCCCCTACGCAGGTGTCGACGTTCCCTACGCTGCGTTTGTTGCGCCGGCACTGCTTGCAAGCTCGGCGATGAACGGAGCGATCTTCGACTCAACCTTCAACATCTTCTACAAGCTGAAATACGCAAAGGTCTACGACGCGATCCTCTCAACACCGGTGAGTGTTGGTGATCTCGCCGTCGGCGAACTCCTCTGGTCGAATCTCCGCGGCGTGATCTATGCAACCGCATTCCTGCTTGTCATGGTTGCGTTTGGCCTCGTGCACTCACCACTCGCACTCCTTGCGCCCGTCGGTGTTGTCTTCATTGGGTTTGCATTTGGTGCCGTAGGATTTGCGATCACGACGCACCTGCGCAGTTGGAAAGACTTCGACTTCCTCTTCATCGTCCTCACGCCACTCTTCCTCTTCTCGGCAACGTTCTATCCGGCAGAGATCTATCCAGGCGTGCTGCGCTGGGTGGTAGAGGTCTCACCACTGACGCGCGGAACGCACCTCATTCGCTCCCTCTGTTTCGGCGACCTGAATCCGCTCATGCTCGTCGACATCGCGTATCTTGCAGTCATCAGCCTGATTGGCTACCGGCACGCAGTGCGCCGTCTCGGCGTGCTCCTGCTGAAGTAGGGGGAGAGATGGCGCGCGATTATTACGCGATCCTTGGCGTCCCGAAGTCGGCGAGTGCGGATGAGATCAAGAAGGCCTTCCGCAAGGCGGCGCAGAAGTACCACCCCGACGTCTCGAAGGCGCCCGATGCCGCGGTGAAATTCAAGGAGTTGAATGACGCCTATCAGGTGCTCTCCGACACCGAGCAGCGCACCCGCTACGACCGCTTCGGGGAGGCGGGGGTTGGCGGTGGAGCGGGTGGCCCAGGTGGGGCTGGTGGCGGGTTCGGCGGCGGCTTCCCTGGGGGGTTCCAGGGTGGATTCGGCTCGGTCGAGGACCTCTTCGAAGGGTTCTTCGGCGGGGCGGCCCGCGGCAGTCGACGGAGCGGCCCACCCCCAGGCGACGATCTCCGCTACGACCTGACGATTGAATTCGGGGAGTCGATTCGCGGCACAACGCGCGAACTCGACCTCGCCATGCGCGTCGCCTGCACCGGGTGCGGCGGCAGCGGCGCAGCGAAAGGTTCGAACACGAAAGAGTGCGACGGCTGCGGCGGCCGTGGTGAGGTACGCACCGTGCGCCAGACGATGCTGGGCCAGATGGCCGTCTCAGCACCCTGCGCAAAATGTTCTGGTGAGGGGCGTGTCATCGAGAAGCCGTGCACCAGCTGCCGCGGCGAAGGACGCATCAAGGGGACGAAGCGCCTGCGCGTCGAAGTTCCGCCCGGGGTCGACGACGGAACACAGATTCGTCTGAGCGGCCAGGGTGAGCCGGGACGACACAGTGGCGCAACAGGAAACCTCTACGTCGTCATCACCGTGAAGGAGCACCCGCAACTCGTTCGTGACGGGATTGATCTTCTGACAGAGATTCCACTCTCGATCTCGCAAGCGGCACTCGGTGCACGCGTGATGATCCCCACCGCCGAGGGTGAGGAGGAGTACGAGATCAAGGCAGGAACACAGCCAGGTTCCGAACTGCGAATCAAGGGTCGTGGTGCTCCGAATGTGCGTCGACCGAATCAGCGTGGCGATCTGCGCATCCACGTGGTGGTCGAGGTTCCGCGCAAGTTGACGCGCGAACAGCGTCACGCACTTGAGTCGTTTGCAGAAGCGAACGGCGAGGAGCGCGGCTGAGCTCCACCGGCTGGCTTGAGCTCGCGGTGATCTGCGACACCGAGGCTGTCGAAGCGGTCTCTGAACGACTGGCACGTCTGGCTCCAGCGGGAACGAGTGCGGAGGCGCTCGATCAACCGCGCGATGCTCAGACGAGCGAGCAGGGTGTGCTCGCATCTGCGCATGCTGCGGGCACCACGATCACGACGGGGCCGGTACGGGTTCGCGCCTGGGTCGACAACACGCCAGAGGTTCGCGCAACGGTGGCGATCGTGCGCGACGAGCTGGCACGCTTCGCCGCACTTGCGGCGGGCGGTCTCGGCCTGCGAGGGATCGGTGAACTGACGGTGACCGAGGTCCCCCACGCCGACTGGCGTACCGCATGGCGATCGGAATTCCCCGTCTTGAAGGTGGGTCGGATCGTCGTGCGCCCACCCTGGCTCACCTATGCACCAGCCGCGAACGAGGTGGTCGTCGTAGTGGAGCCTGGGCAAGCATTCGGCACCGGACTCCACCCGACCACACGCCTCGCCCTCGCTGGCCTTGAGCGGTGGGCCGCAGCGGGACACTTCGCAGCCCTACCGTCCGACACCGCCGGGCTCCTCGACGTGGGGACGGGGAGCGGGATCCTCCTCATCGCTGCACTCCAACTCGGTGCAGCGCGTGGGTGCGGCATCGATATTGACGAACATGCGGTGCGCGCCGCCACGGAGAACCTGGAGCGCAACGCACTCACCGCGCGCGCAGAGATTCGACTCGGCTCACTGCCGCACCCTGCAGGAGCGCTCCCCCTTGTCGTTGCGAATCTCATCGCCGATGTGCAGATTGCGCTCGCGCCACTCCTCTCCGCCGCAGTTGCTCCCGGTGGCCGCCTCCTTGCAAGCGGCATCTTTGTTGCCCGCGCAGACGCAACGATCGGCGCGATGGTGGCGGCAGGGCTCACCATGGTTGAGCGTTGGGATGATGGTGACTGGTGCGCCATGGAGTTTGTTCGCCAGTAGCCCGCCAACGTCGTAGACTAGCGAGATGAGCAGTTGCCTTTTCTGTCGCATCGTCGCCGGTGAGCTCCCAAGCAGCCAGCGCCATGCCTGCGATCTCCTCATCGCCTTTGATGACATCGCACCGCAGGCGCCACTGCACGTACTCCTTGTTCCACGTGAACACATCCCGTCTGCAGCAGATCTACGCGATACGCCGGCGCACGCGAGCATCCTGGCGCGCATGCACCACGTTGCGCAAGAGATTGCCGTCGCCGCCGGATACGGCGATCGCGGATGGCGCCTCGTCACGAATGTTGGAACCGAGGGCGGGCAGGCGATCGAGCATCTGCACTATCACCTTCTTGCCGGCCGCCAACTCGCCTGGCCACCAGGATGAGCGAGGCAGCAACGACAGGGAGCGGTACACCGCGCCCGCGCCGATCAATAGGGAGGGCGGCGGCGATTCTCATTGGCGGCTTTGCGCTGTTCGCCTGGCTTGCTGGCGGCGGACCACCATCACCCGACCCAACCCTCCCGCCCGTCTCGAGCGCGCCAACGCCGCGGAGTGCAGCCGAGGGCGAACAGGCGACCGGACTCCTCTCGCAGATCATCTCGGCGGCAGGGCTCGGGGTGGTGCTTACCGGTCCCGATGTGCGCCCACCACTCCCGATCGACCTCTACGACCTCCCGCGCATCGTGGTCCGCGGCGCCTCGGCACTTGATCCGAGCGGGATGCCGCTCGTGGCGATCCTCTGCACCGATGCGGGGAGCGCCGCCATGGCGGCGGAGCGGATTGCCGCCTCCCTGGCGACCCCAGGGAACCTCGTCCTTGTCCCGCCCGACGCTCGATTCACCGTCCGTAGGTCGGGGAGCACGGTGATCATCTTCCAGCGCACGCCGTCGGGTGACCCTGATCCAGCCGCCGCCGACCTGCTCGAAGCGACCCTCAATGCCTTTGGTGAGGCGGTCCCAATCCCTCGCTAGGTGCCCCCGCACGCGCGATCGGGTATCCTCCCACTCCTAGGAGGTACCAGTGGCAGATATCCGTATTAGCGGGAACGAGAGCTTCGAGGCGGCCCTACGCCGCTTCAATAAGAAGGTGCAGCAGGCCGGCATTCTTGCCGAGGCGCGCCGTCGTGAAGCATTCGAGAACGCAGCAGAGAAGAAGAAGCGCAAGGATGCGAAGCGCAAGAAGCCGATGGGATCCCGCGGGGCGGAGTAGCCCTCGGCGCGCCCGAGGCGGCTGAGCCGCCAGAGAGGAGCAGCGCATGTCCCTACGAGAACAACTCCGAAACGATCTCGCCGCAGCGATGCGATCAGGTGAGACCCTTCGTCGCGACACCCTCCGCATGACGCTCTCCGCACTTGCCCTTCTTGAGAAAGAGGCGAAGCACGATGCGAGCGACGACGAGACGCTCGGCGTGATCGTGAAGGCGGTGAAGACTCGCCGCGAATCCGTCGAGGCGTATACCGCCGCAAGCCGACCCGACCTTGCCGCAGCTGAAGAGGCAGAGATCGCCATCTTGTCGGGCTACCTGCCTGCGCAGTTGAGCGAGAGCGACGTCGACGCACTGGTAGCCGAGGCGATTACTGCGACCGGAGCCGCATCGGCGAAAGAGATGGGGAAGGTCATGGGCTGGCTCGGACCGAAGACCAAGGGTCGCGTTGACGGCAAGGTCCTCTCCGGGAAGGTCACCGCGGCGCTCGCCGCACGCGGATGAGCCGTAGCTCTGGCCCGAGCGTGCGCATCGTGCGCCGCCGGCAGGGCGGGATCAGCATCACCGCTACCGAACTGCGCGCACTCGTTGCGCGCGCGTTGCGCGACGCGGGCGCACCGCGTGGAGGCGAGGCAGTCGTCACGCTCGTCGACGATCGTGAGATCACGAAGCTCAACGAGATGCATATGAAGAAGCACGGCGCGACCGACGTGTTGAGCTTCCCCCTTCTGGAGCCAACCGCCTATCCGGCGCGCCCTGGCACACCACGCCGTGCCGTGCATTCGCGCACGACCGCTGCCCCTCTCGGCGACAGCGTGCCACTTGGCGACATCGTCATTAGCGTCGATCGCGCGATCGACCAGGCGCGCGCGGGACGCGGCGGCGTCGACGGGAAGACCGCCCATACGCCAGCGGATGAGCTGCGCCTTCTCGCCGTGCATGGCGCACTGCATCTGTGCGGATGGGATCACGGCGCAGTGACCGCTGAGCGGGCGATGTGGGCGGAGCAAGAGCGCATCTTGCGCGCGCATAGCCGCGCCATGCGCCGCACCCTGGTTCGTGCCTGATGTCGGCCGATCGACACCTCGTCGTTGGGCTCGGCAACCCAGGAGAGAAGTACCGTTTTACGCGCCATAACATCGCCTGGCTCGTGCTCGACGCGTTCGCCGCGCGGGTGAACTGGCGTGGAGGAGGGAAAGGGCGTGACGCGGCGATGGTCCACGCAGGGCGTGTGCTCGGCCTCGACCTTGTTGTCGCCAAGCCGACCACCTTCATGAACGAGTCGGGGATTGCGGTCCGCAAGCTCCTCGCGAGCGAGCGCGTCCCTCTCGAGCAGCTGCTCGTGGTGGTGGACGATTTCAGCCTCCCCTTCGGCGCGTTGCGCTTGCGCGAGGGCGGGAGCTCTGGCGGACACAACGGCCTCGCCTCAATCGCCGGCGAACTCGACACCGAGAAGTTTCCGCGCCTGCGCATCGGCATCGGTGATCCAACCGAATCCGGGAGCGCACATCAGCATGTGCTCGGTGAGTTCTCTCTCGCTGAACGCGCGCTCCTGCCGCAGGTCGCTGCGGCGGCGGGCGAGGCGATTGAAGCGTGGGCACGTGACGGGCTCAATAAGTCTGCCACTGCGTTCAACGGCTGGGCGCCAACCGTTGAGACGCTGGGCGACGGCGCAGCGGCCACACCAGCACCGGCTGCAGGAGAGGTCGACGGCCCAGTCGGCAGTGACGGGATCCGCAAGACGGCGCATGGATGGCGGAAGCCGCTGGTGCAACGCAAGGCGAAGCCGGGCGACGACGCGCGATGAGTCGCCGCGCAGTGGCGCGGCACGATGCGGCGCACCATGAGGGACGCGGTGGCCAGCGCCTCACGCCGTCACTCGCACCACTCCTCACCGCGCTAACAGCCACACCAGCATTTCGCGATCTACTCAAAAGCCTTGAGCGAGATCGCGCGGCAGCACTGATCCATCTGCCGCATCCGGCGAAGGCGGCGCTCGGCGCCGCACTCAGTGAAGGGTCGCGACTCTTCTGGGTGTCGCGCGATCCAGAGACTGCCGACCGCGTTGCCGACGCGTTGCGCTCGTGGGTGCACGAGCCAACCGACGTGCTGGTGCTTGAGCCGCGAAGCGCACTTCCGTTTGAGCGCGGCGAACTCGTCATCGATGAGTCGGCCGGACGCGTTGCAACACTCGCCGACTGGGCAACGGGACGTCCGCGGATCCTTGTGACCTCACTCCTCGCGGCGATGCAACCAACGATCGATGCGGTGGCGCTCGCTGCGGGTGCGCTCGTCCTCCGGCCAGGCGATCGACTCCCCCTTGAAGAGGTGACCCGGCGCTGCCTCGCGCTCGGCTATGAGCCGGTGCCGCTCGTTGGGGGGCGCGGTGAGTTTGCCCGCCGAGGGGGGATCGTCGACCTCTTCCCCGCAGGAGCCGAGTCACCCCTTCGGGTGGAGTGGTTCGGCGACGAGATCGAGTCGATTCGCCAGATCGCCCCGGCCGACCAGCGGAGCCGCGCGACGGTGGCCGAGGCGCGCCTCCTCCCCGCAAGCGAGTTCCCCCTTACTACGGAGCGCGTCGCTGCCGCGCGTGCGGCCGCCGAGCGCCTCGCCGCGGGAGTGCCCCTGCCACCCCGCCTCCTCGCCGACCTTGAGCTCTGGGAGGGGTCGCTGGCACGTGGGAGTGCTGAGCGCGGCGATGGGGTCGAGCTCTGGGCGCCACTCCTTGCCGCCTCACGCGCGATCGATCAGGTGGGCGATGCACTCTTGATCCTCGACGAGCCGGGAGAGCTGCGGAGCACTGCCGAGTCGCTCGCGCGGCAGAGCAATGATCGTCACGAAACGCTGCGCACGACGCGCCTCCTCCCCGACGCCTGGCCTTCGTCGACGCCAGCAGCAGAAGCGACGAGCCGCGCCCTTGCACATGCAGGAGTGGCGCGACTCGCGATCACCTGGAGCTCCGATACAGGACACCTCATCGATGTCGTCGGAACTGATGCATTCGGCTGGCACGATCCGATTATTCCCGCAGGCCGCACGCGTGCCCTCGCCGAAGGGCTCGCCTCGTGGCGTCGTGATGACGCGCACGTCATCGTCATCTCCGAACAGGCCGGGCGCCTTGCAGAACTCTTTGTCGAAGCGGGCGAGCGCGTCACGCTGAGCACACAGGTTGATGCAGGGCTCGCCGTTGGCTCACTGCAGGTGCTTGCTGGAGGACTCGATGGTGGATTTCAAGGTGGTGTCGACGGGCTGACGATCATCACCGACCGAGAGCTCTTTGGCGCAACGCGGGTTCGACGCGCAGCGGTGCACCGACGTGGCATCACGCGCGAAGCGGCAGAGCGACTGACGCCTGGTGATCACCTTGTGCATGTCGACCACGGAGTCGGCACATTCATCCAGATGGTTCGCCGTGGCGGTGCCGATGACGCGCGTGACTATTTGGAGATTGAATATGGCGGCGGTGATCGTGTCTTCGTTCCGGTAGAGCAGCTTGCGCGCATCGCGCGCTACACCGGATCGGATCATCCACAGCTCAGCCGGCTTGGCGGTGGCGAGTGGCGTCGCGCGAAAGAGCGCGCCAAGAAGGCGGCCGATGATCTTGCCGATGAGCTGCTGCGCATCTACGCGGCGCGCGAGCTGGCGCACCGCACACCGCTGCAGCCGGGGAGCCCGTGGCTCGCCGAGTTCGAGGCCGCCTTCCCGTATCGCGAAACCCCCGACCAGTTCACCGCCATTGAGGCGGTGAAGGGCGACCTTGCACGACCACGCCCGATGGACCGAGTGATCGTGGGCGATGTGGGGTACGGGAAGACCGAGGTTGCCCTTCGCGCCGCCTTCGCCACCCTCGAAGCGGGGCGCCAGGTGGCCGTGCTCGTGCCAACAACCGTGCTCGCCCTCCAGCACATCGAGACCTTCCGCCGCCGCCTCGCCGCCTACCCCTTCCGCCTCGAACTCCTCTCGCGGAGCGTCTCCCACGCCCGCCAGGCGGAGATCGTCGCGGCCCTTGCTCGCGGCGAGGTCGACCTGGTCGTCGCCACCCATCGCCTCCTCTCGAAGGACATCGCCTTCAAGCACCTCGGCCTCCTCGTTGTCGATGAGGAGCATCGCTTCGGCGTTGCGGCGAAGGAGCGGCTCAAGGGGCTCCGCGAGTCGCTCGATGTGATGACCCTCACCGCCACGCCGATCCCGCGCACGCTGAACCTCGCACTCTCAGGGATTCGCGATCTCTCAACGATTGAGACGCCGCCAGAAGATCGGCATCCGGTTGCGACGCGCGTTGCGGAGGCGAGCCTCGAGCTGGTTCGCGATGCGCTCTTGCGTGAGTTGGAGCGCGGCGGTCAGTCGTACTACGTGCACAATCGCGTGGAGTCAATTGAAGCGGCAGCGGCGCAGATTCGCACCCTCATCCCCGATGCACGGGTGGTCGTTGGTCATGGCCAGATGGAAGAGCGCGCACTCGAGCGCGTGATGGGCGAGTTTGTCCGCGGTGAGGCCGACGTGCTTGTGTGTACGACGATCATTGAGTCGGGTCTTGATATTCCGAATGCGAACACGATCATCGTAGATCGCGCCGATGCACTTGGGCTCGCACAGCTCTATCAACTTCGCGGACGCGTTGGTCGCAGTAGTCGACGCGCCTGGTGCTATCTCCTCTACCGACATGAAGATGCGCTAAGCGAGGTTGCACGCAAGCGCCTTAAGGCAATCTTTGATGCATCACACCTTGGCGCAGGATTCCAGCTTGCACTCGCCGACCTCGAGATTCGCGGTGCTGGCGATCTTTTGGGTGGTGAGCAGTCGGGGCACATTGCCGCCGTCGGCTTCGATCTTTACTCACAGCTCCTTGCTGAATCGGTACAGCGGCGACGCGCAGAACGTGATGGACGACCGGTGCCGCGCCCTACGCGGACGACGGTCATCGATCTCCCCGTCGCCGCGCATCTTGCCGAGGCGTACGTTGCCGATGCCGGGCAGCGACTCGACCTCTATCGACGTCTCGGCGTTGCGGCGAGCGCCGAAGAGGTGACGGCCATCGGCGAGGAGCTGCGCGATCGCTTCGGTCCGCTGCCACCAGCCGCTGAGCGCCTGCTTGAGGTGGCCAACCTGCGCGCCGACGCGAGTGCGGCGGGGGTCGCCTCGCTCCTCATGGAGGAGGGGCATCTGGCCGTTCGGCTCGGCGACCTCCCTCGCGCAGTGGGGGCCAAGGTTGCGGCAGGGATGCCGGGAGCCCCCCTCGCCCTCGAGGGGAACCTGCTCCGCTCACGAGGGGCGCTGACCCCTCCTGCAGCGTGGGATCTCGCACGGGGGGTGGTCGCCGCCCTGCGTGCGGCGGCGCCGAGCGCCCCCCTCGCGTAGACTCGCGCGGTGACTCCAGAACAGCTCGCCGCACGAATCCGCACGATCCCTGACTTCCCGAAGCCAGGGATTGTCTTCCGTGATATCACCACGCTCTTGCGCGACCCCGAGGCGTACGCCGCCGCCATCGACGCGATGAGCGCGCCGATCAAGCTCTGGAAGCCCGACATGATCATCGGCATTGAGTCGCGCGGATTCATCTTCGGCGCACCAATCGCGCGCGACCTTGGCATCGGGTTCGTCCCCGTGCGCAAGCTCGGCAAGCTTCCGGCCGACACGATCTCTATTGAGTACGACCTTGAATACGGGAAGAATGTTCTTGAGATTCATCGCGATGCGCTGAAGCCTGGCGAGCGCGTGGTGATCGTCGACGATGTTCTTGCGACCGGCGGTACCGTTGCCGGAACGCTGCGGCTGGTGGAACAACTCGGTGCAGAGGTTGTCGGCATCAGCTTCCTTGCCGAACTCCCCGCACTCGGTGGCCGCGCGCGGCTTCCCGACGGGATCGTCTCCGCGATTATTCCGTTCTAACTCGATGGGCGGCAAGCGCGCTGCTCCAGAGGGTGGACGAAGAGATTTCCTCCGCAACATTGCACGCGATGGCGTGAACTCCGCAAGTTCGCTGCTCGGCGCAGTCGGTGCAATTCGTGAAGAGGCAGACGCACTTGCCACAGAACTTCGTGGCACCACGAAAAAGGCTGGACTTACACCTGGTGGGGTGCAGCCACCGCGACGTCGCGGCGCCGAGTCGGCGCTCGCACTTCCATTTGGCGCAGGCCTTACCGCGGAGCAATCGGAACGTCCGGATCCAGCGTTTGCATCGCCGATTCGCGATGATGCAGGTGCGATCGTTGTCTTGGATGTTCGAGCGCTTCCAGCGCAGATCATTGAACGACGTGTGACCTCGGCGGGTGCACTCGCCGCGCTGGTCGCCGTTGAAGCGATCGCCCCCGGTCCAATTCGCGCCCTTGCTGCCGGGTTCGCACTGGCAGTGGCGGCCGACGGGACGCCTGGTGCACGCGCGGCACGCCTCCATGCTGCAGCAGGCGCACTGCGCAACGCCGACCCATTGAGCGACGCCCTTGCCGTCGAGATCGACCTCTTCCTCGCAGCAGCCGAGGGGCATGCTGCCCTCGTGACCACCCGTGCCGTAGCGCGCTTAGCCGCCTACGCGACCGCCGCCGACACGATTGCCCAGGCGCTTGCGCACCGAAACGGTGCCGTCGCGACAGGTCCAGCACTCGGGGCAACCGCCTGGGGCGACCTCGCCCCCGCGCACGAGGGGGTGCGGCGCGCTGGTGCCACAGAGCTCCTCATCGCGACGGGGGCCACCTGTGACCCGATCGGTGCCACGCGCCTCGGCGCGCTCGATGCGAGCGATGCCCTTCGTGCCGGTCTCGCCCCTGAACTACTCGATGAGGGTGCGCTCGCCGCGCGAATCCTTGCGGGCGAGGTGGGGGCCCTCCTCCTCGCGCTCACCGCTCGGGCGAGTGACGGGGCCGCCCTTCTGCCAGCCGGCGGCGCGGCCCTCGCTGCGGTTGCACAGACCGCGGGGATTCCGGTGATTGGCGTCGCCACCCCGATGCGCACGGAGGCACCTGTCGATGCGGCGGCACTGCAGGCGCTGCTCAACGAGCATGCAACGGCAACTTCTACGTCATCGCTCCTTGAGCGCGGCACCGCGCGCGGCGTCACCGTTTCCAGCCCGCGATTCGATCTGGTGGACACCAGATCGATGAAGATCATCGTTGTCGAGTGAACGCACAGCCGATTGAGGTGTTTGAGTCGCGAGACCGCGATCTCGTGCGCTCGCTTATTACTGGCGATCGCGCACTGACTGCACATGCGCTTGCAGATCTTGACGATGGCGAGTTCCCCCGCACGCGCTCGTATGTTGCGCGACGCGGTCAGACGCCGATTGCACTCGGCATGGAATATTCTGGCTGGGAACCGCAGCCACTGCATCTCTTTGGTGATCGAGAGGGGATCGCTGCAATCCTCACGCACGGCATGCGACCGCGTGCCGCATGGGTACCCACGCCG
>Ga0075472_10000567_pt1 | contig 15456 bp, 14 predicted proteins | sample DEB19_08_DNA_3_FD_77014 | JGI IMG/M metagenome (GOLD analysis project Ga0075472, IMG submission 77014) | Aqueous microbial communities from the Delaware River and Bay under freshwater to marine salinity gradient to study organic matter... | ecosystem: Environmental > Aquatic > Marine > Coastal ...
ACGACGATCTTGGTCGCGACACGCTCGAGAAGTTTGCGGTCGTGACTCACCATGAGGATGGTCGACTTCGACGCGAGGATCTGATCCTCGAGCCATTCGCGCGTGGGGATGTCGAGATAGTTGTCGGGTTCGTCGAGCAGAAGCACGTCACTGCCCGATGTGAGCAGGAGATCGAGGACGAGTCGCTTGCGCTCCCCGCCCGACAACTCCGAGACGAGACGAGTGGAGAAATCATCGATGGACGTCTTCACGCTGCGATCGGCCGCGGCGTGCCATCGAGTCTCGAGTTCGTAGCCACCGAGATCGCCCCAATCGGCCAGCGCCTCGGCATAGCCCATGCCGTCATCGGATCCGTCGGCCAATGCTCTTTCGGCGGCGATGAGTCGTCGCCCGGCATCGCGCAGCACCGGAGGTGCGACTTCGATGAGCATTTCGCGCAACGTGTCGGTGGGCCGTGACATGCCGACGTCCTGGGTCATGCTCAGGTACGTGCCGTTCACGGTGAACTCTCCGTCGTCGGCCTCGAGCACTCCCGAAAGAATGCGCAGAATCGTGCTCTTGCCGACGCCGTTGGCGCCAACGATCGCTGCGTGTTCGCCCGGCGCGACGCCGAAACTCACATCGAAAAAGAGCTGGTCGGCACCGGGTGGCGCGTAAGCCAACTCCGATACGACGATGCTGCTCACCCGCTCATTCTCGCCCCCGAAGGGTGTGACTACACCTTGAGCAGCAGTTTTCCTCGGTGTCCACCGTTCATGAGCATCTCGAGAACCTTCGGGAAGTTCTCCACTCCCGTCTCGCGATGCTCGTGCATCAGGAGCTCGCCACTTCGCACCCAGGACGCCAGTTGTGCTTCGGCCTCTGCGTAGCGATCGGCGAAGTGGAAGACGGCGTAGCCCGCCATGGTCGCGTGGCGCTCGGCCAGTTTGAGGTAGTTACGCGGGCCGTGCACCGATTCCATGTGTTCGTATTGCGAGATCGCACCGCAGATGACGATGCGCGAGCCCTCTTTGATTCGCATCAGAACATCGTCGAGGATCGAACCCCCGACGTTGTCGAAGAATACGTCGATGCCATTCGGCGCGAGAGCATCGAGTCGCTCCGCGACATTCTCGTTCTTGTAATCGATCGCCGCTGTGAAACCGAGTTCGTCGACAAGAAAACGCGATTTCTCGGCGCCACCCGCGATTCCGATCACGTTGGTCGCGCCGCGCCTACGAGCGATCTGACCGGCGAGCGATCCGACGGCACCGGCCGCCGCGCTCACCACGACCGTTTCGCCGGCGGCGACCCGTCCGACCTCGATGATGCCGAAGTACGCCGTGAGACCGGTGGTGAGTCCGAGTGCACCGAGCCACACATTGGGTGGCGCGATCGACACATCGAGTTTGCGCATGAAGCCGCCGGGCATGACGGCGTGGGTCTGTGAACCCAAGGGGCCAAAGACATGATCGCCCGCTGCGAGCCCGTCGAACTTGCTGTCGAGCACCTTGCCCACACCGAGGGCCGGAATCGCTCCGCCTATCTGCGCGCCTTGATGGAAGCTGTCCTCGTTCAGTGTGGTGCGGATGAAGGCATCGATTCCGAGAAGATCGACTTCGATCAGGACGCATCCGTCCGGCAGCGGACCGAGTTCTTCTTCCTCGTAGGCGAAATTGCTCGCCGACACCTTCCCCTTGGGGCGCTCGACAAGAACGACTTTGCGATTGACGATCGACATCAGAGCCCGCCGTCGATGCCGATGACCTGACCGGTCACCCAACTCGATGCCGGCGACACGAAGTACAAGACGGCCTGACCGAGATCTTCGGGTGTGCCGAGTCGACGCATGGGCATGCGCAACATCTTCTCGAGTTTGGGCAGGTCCTCATCCTCGAGGCGCATGGCCTTCATCATGATCTCGGTCGGGACGGCACCCGGCATGATGCAGTTGACGCGAATGCGCGGCCCGAGTTCTTTGGCGTAGGTGGTGGTCAGCGAATTCACGGCGGCCTTGGCCGCTGCGTAATGACCGCTTCCCATCACGGTGGTGACGGCCGCTTTCGACGAGATGTTGACGATGCGTCCTCCGTCGCGCATGAGACGGGCCGCAGTATTGGTGCACACCCAGATCGCAGTGAGGTTGAGAAGCATCGTGGCATCCCACTCGGCGCGGTCGAGTTTGGTGAGCGGCGTCTGAATCGGCGAACCGCCAGCATTGTTGATCCAGATGTCGAGGTGACCGAACTCACTGATGGCGCGTTGGGCCAGTGCCTCGACCGCATCGTCGTTCGTGACGTCGGTGGGAAGTGCGATGGCGCGCCCGCCTTCGGCGCGGATGGCAGCGGCGACTCGTTCGACTTCGTCGGCCCGCCGTGCGGCGCACACCACCGCTGCGCCGGCGCTGGCGAGCGTGCGGGCGATTCCTTCGCCGATTCCTCGGCCGGCTCCCGTCACGACGGCGACGTCGTCGGACAGGTCGAAGAGTTGATGGATGGCGTCGGTCATGATTTCCCCCCGGTGAATGGCGACCCAGAGTTAAGTTACTCTCAGTAAGTAACGGTGGGAAGAGGCACTTCTCGCGCGATTGATCCGGTGGGAGAATCAGTCATGGCCAAGACCAATCCACGACGGCCGGGACGCCCGGTCGGTGGGCAGTTGGTGGTCGATCGTGAGTCGGTGCTCGATGCCGCCGAGCGGGTGATCGCCCGGGAAGGAGCTGGCGCATCCATCGACGACATCGCTCTGGAGGCCGGCGTCACCAAACCGATCGTCTACGACCGGGTGGGGAGCCGTTCCGAACTGGCCGATGCCTTGGCCGAACGGTTGGCCGACCGTCTGGTGACGGCGGCCGGCGATTCCTTGGTCGGAACCCCGATTTCCGAGGTGGCCTTGGCGAGGTTCTTCGAGACGAACCTTCTCACGGTCAAGGCTCATCGCGAACTATTCCTTTATGTGTCCGGGGGTGCCACCGACCAGACCGCCACGGGGCGCCTCAAGGTGGCCGAGCGTTCCACGGGTCCGATGGCCATGGCGATCGCCGAGTGGCGGCGCAGTTTCGAGCAGGACCCGACTGTTGCCGACACCTGGGCGGTGGCCGTCGTGGGCGCCCTGCAGATGACCGCCATCTGGTGGACGGCCCACGACGAGCTGTCGGCCGCGGAGGTCGCGAACAACCTGGCGAACCTGCTGTGGAACGGTCTGCCCGGGCGATGAACCGGTGTCTCGAGCCGAAACTTACGAGGGGTAGATAACCCCTTGCCAGGGGTGTTACTGTCGTCACAGATCTTGGGGGAGGTCGCCATGTCAGCACAGGACAACTACGAAGACCTGACCGAGTGCGGGCTGACTCCCGAACTCGAACACCAGTTGGTGTACGGACACGGTGAATGCGTGTTCATGTGGGTCAACAGCAAGAACGAACCATTCGGTGTGGTGATGTCGTACTTGCCCAAGGACGGAAAGCTGTGGCTCACAGCCGCCGAGACCCGCAAGCGCATCCCGGCACTGCGACGCAATCCGCGGGCGTCGATCTGCATCAACAGCACCGGCACGCGTATGGGCGGCGGCAAGACCGTCACCTACAAGGGCAACTGCATCATCCACGACGATCGCGAAACCAAGGACTGGTTCTACCCCGAGTTCGCTCATCGCCTTCGGGCCGACAACCACGATGCGGCCGAGGCCTTTCGCAAGTTCCTCGATTCACCGCATCGCGTGATCATCGAGTTCATTCCCGATTACTCGCTCAGTTTCGACGCCGCACTCATGTGGGCGCGTTCACCGGAAGTCATTCAGTAAGGAGAAACAGCCATGTCGATGACCGAAGACATTCCCGCCCATCTCCAAGGAAACGGTGCCCCCGTATTCAAGGAGCTCACACTCACCGATCTGAAGGTGACCGGCACGATTCCGGCCGAACTCGACGGCCGTTATCTGCGCAATGGCGCCAACCCCACCACCGGAATGAGTGCCCACCCGTTCTTCGGCGACGGCATGATCCACGGCGTCCGTCTGCGTGACGGCAAGGCGCAGTGGTACCGCAATCGTTACGTGCAGACGCCTTTCATCAAGGATCCGAACATCGACATCCTCGATCCTTCGGTCACCCTCGACATGACGTGCTCCAAGGCCAACACGCACGTCGTCGGACACGCCGGCAAGATCCTCGCCCTCGAGGAAGGACACTTCCCGTACGTCCTCGACGGCAACCTCGACACCGTCGGCCCCACCGATTACGCCGGCAAGTTGAAGGGACCGTTCACGGCTCACCCGAAGATCTGCCCGACCACGGGCGAGATGCTCGCTTTCGGTTATGCACCGTTCCCCCCGTACCTCACGTATCTCCGGGTGGCGGCCAACGGTGAACTCGCGCAGGTTGAGCCGATCACGGTCACCGGACCGACGATGATGCACGACTTCAACATCACCGAGAACTACGTGATCTTCATGGATCTTCCGGCGGTGTTCAATCTCGACCTCGCGCTCGAGGGCAAGATGCCCATCCACTGGAGCGACACCTATCCGGCTCGGCTCGGTGTCATGCCCCGCAACGGGAACGACTCGCAGGTGAAGTGGTACGACATCAACCCGTGTTACGTCTTCCACCCCATGAACAGCTACGAGGACGGCGACAAGATCGTTCTCGACGTGGCTCGCTTCGAACACATCTGGAAGGACGACGCCATGGACTTCCCGGCCCCGATGTTGTGGCGCTGGGTGATCGACACCAAGACCGGTCGAGTCAGCGAGGAGCAGATCGACGACCGCTCGGCTGAATTCCCGCGTGTCAACGACGCGGTGATCGGCAAGAAGCACCGTTATGGGTACGAGATGTCGATGGGGAATGCCGGCTTCGGCGAGGTCGATGCCGGTGCCATCCTGAAGTACGACCGTCAGAACAACACGCGCTCGTCGATCGAACTCGGTCGCGGTCGCGTGAGCGGTGAAGCGGTGTTCACGCCGTCGGCGTCGGCCAAGTCGGAGGACGACGGCTACTTGATGACGTATGTGTACGACGCCGCCACCGAAACCAGCCAGTTCGTGATCTTCGACGCGCTCACCATGGCCGCCGATCCGATCGCAACCGTCCAATTGCCCCGGGTGCCGTTCGGCTTCCACGGGAGTTGGGTACCGGCCTCCGTGGCCAACTGATAACGCCGCTTCGGCGGCTCACAATTGAGGGGGGAACATGAAGAGATCCACGAAAGTGGGCTCGCGGGGGAGGCGCTTCGTCGCTGCACTCATGGCGAGTGGTTTGTTGATCGCGGCCTGTGGCGGCGATGACGACGGTGGTTCGTCGGATGGTGGCTCGGATGCAACTGAGGCCGCGTCGACCGAGGCACCGACCGACAGCATGGCGCCGGCCGACAGTTCGGCACCGGCCGAAGGTGGTCTGGCAAGTGATGCGCTTCCGGCCCCCACGGGCGAAGAAATCGTCATCGGTCTCGTGAACACCGAGGGCGGAGCCGGTGGACTCGACTTCCCCGACATCCGACGCTTCCTCGAAGCAGCGGTGTCGTACTCGAACGAGCACGGCGGCCTCGGCAATCGTCCGATCAAGATCCAATCGTGTGTGGTGAAGGGCGACCCCGAGACATCCCAGGCCTGTGCTCAGGAACTCGTGGGCAAGGGTGTGGAGCTCGTGCTCATCGGTCTCGATCTGTTCATCGATTACAAGACCTATGAGGCAGCCGGTGTGCCGGTGATCGGCGTGCTGCCGATCATGCCGATGGACTACACCGCCAATGCGCTATTCCTCACTGGTGGTAACGCCACGTCGCAGTCGGCGACCGCAGTGTTCGCTCGTGACTACTTGAAGGCGACCAAGGTTGCGATCATCCACGCCGACAACCCGGGCGCGAACTCCACGGCCGCCGGCCTCGAGGCTTCGCTCGACGCTGGCGGAATTCCGTGGACCGCAGTCAAGGGCGGCAACGACGAGACCGACGCCGGCTTCCAGGGCCTCATACGTCAGGCGGCCGACTTCGAGCCCGACGTGATGGTGTCGCTCTACTCCGACGCCGGCTGCATCGGTACGATGCGCGCTCGCGCTTCGCTCGGCATCGAGACGCCGGTCGTTACCACGAGCATCTGCGCCGACGCCGACGCGATCAGCGCCGTGGGCGACGATGCCAACGGTTGGTATTTCGCCGGTCTGCCCGAGGACCGCGACACCCCCGAGCGCGCGCTCCTCGCGAAGTTGCTCGCACCGGTGATGGGCATCTCGGAGGAAGAAGTGACGCCGACCGGTCTCGGTCTCGGTGGTCTCGGCTACACGATGTGGATGTCGCTCTACGAATACGGCCAGAAGATGGTCGAGGCCGGCACCGAACTCACCGGGGAATCGCTCTTCGACTTCTTGAAGACGAGCACGGATCTCTTCCTGTTCGGTGGACAGACGCCGATCGCTTGCGGTTCGGAAGCCAAGTACCCGGCGGTGTGTTCGTTCGTCTTCCCGTTCGCCATGTACAAGGGTGATGGAGTCGTCGGCCCGGTCGACGGCGTCGAACTCGTCGACAGTCGCCCGCTTCTTCCCTGATCGTGCGGTCGCTGTCGAGTAGCAGAAAGAGGAGAGTGAAGGAATGACCGACTATCTCTTCTTCCTGCTGCTCGGCAGCGGCGCCGGGGCGATCATCGCCGCCCTGGGCCTCGGTCTGGTGATCACCTATCAGGGTTCAGGTGTGGTGAATTTCTCGGCCGGCGCGATGGCCATGTGGGGAACCTATGTATACGCCGACCTTCGCAAGGGCGAATACCCGTTTCCGATCCCCGGACTTCCGGATCGGTATCACTTCGGCGACGACGTTGGTTACCGCTGGGCGTTGATCCTCGCGTTGCTCACGGCGGCCTTGCTCGGTCTCGTTGTCTACCTACTGATCTTCCGCCCGCTTCGGCAGGCACCGGCGCTCGCCAAAGTGGTGGCCAGCGTCGGACTGATCATCTTGTTCATAACTCTCGTCGAGCGACGGTTCGAGGACATCACCGGTGGATTGCGAGTGAACGCGATCCTGCCGCGCGAACCGGTCACGCTCGCTGGCGACCTGACGATTCCGCGCGACGGTCTCTGGTTGCTGCTCATCGTGGCCGTGGTTGCCGCCGCGCTGTGGGCCTACAGCAAGTATCTGCGCATCGGATTGGCCACCCGCGCCGCCGCCGAGAACGAAAAAGGCGCGGTGATGCTCGGTTATTCACCCGACCGACTGGCGGCCCTCGGCTGGGTGATGTCATCGGTGGTCACGACCTTCATCGCGATCTTGGCCGCACCACAGATCCAATTGACACCGACGATCTTCACCTTCACTTTCTTGATTCCCGCATTGGGCGCCGCACTCATCGGCAAGTTCCAGAACTTCTGGCCGACTCTCATCACTGGAGTCCTCATCGGTATGGGGCAATCGCTGTGCACCAAGTTGCAGAACGAGATCAGTTGGTTCCCCGAGTACGGCGCGCGCGAAGGCATCCCGTTCCTCGTGATCATCGTGACCATGGTCGTGCTTGGTGAACGCCTCCCCGAGCGAGGTTCGGTGTCGAACTGGAAGTTGCCCTCGGTTCCGCCGGCACGGGTCACCCCGGTGTCCCTGATGGTGCCCACTGGCTTGGCCGTGCTCGGCTTGTTCGCCTTCGGCCCGTTGTGGCGGGCCGCTCTGATGACCACTGTCATCGCGGCGGTGTTCGCGCTGTCGTTGGTGGTGCTCACCGGGTTCGGCGGCCAGACATCGCTTGCTCAGATGGCCTTCGCCGGCGTGGCCGGTTTCGCACTCTCGAAGTTGGCGACGCAACACGACATTCCATTTCCGATCGCACCGATCCTCGCGGCCTTCGGTGCGATGATCTTCGGCCTCATCGTCGGCATTCCGGCTCTACGTGTGAGAGGCACCAATCTCGCGATCATCACGTTGGCCGGCGGCGTCACCATCGCCGAGTTCGTCTTCAAGAATCCGGCGGTGATCGGCGACATCGCGAGTGGTGGAGCCAAGGTTCCCAACCCGAAGCTTGGTCCGTGGGATTTCGGATTGGTGTTCGGCAACAAGGTGTCGAGGCCGGTCTTCGGCGTGTTCCTCGTCGTGATCCTGATCCTGCTTTGTGTGGCGGTGGCCAACATCCGTCGTTCGGGGTCGGGTCGGGTGATGCTCGCTGTGCGCGGTAACGAACGCGCGGCGTCGGCTGTTGGCATCAACGTCGTTCGCGTGAAGATGACGATGTTCGGCTTCTCGTCGTTCATCGCCGGCGTCGGTGGCACGCTCGTGGCGTACCGATTCGGATCGGTTTCCGACCTCTCGTACGGCGTGATGGCTTCGTTGACCGCACTTTCCGTGGCCTACCTCGGTGGCATCACGAGTGTGAGTGGCGCCGTCACGGCCGGCATCACGGCCACGGCCGGTGTGGCGTTCTACGGCATGAACCAGATCATCGGCGGAATGGGCCGCTGGGAGCCCTTCATCGGCGGAACACTCCTCATCTTCACCGCCGTGCAGAATCCCGAAGGCATCGCCGGAGCCATTCGTGCCGGAGCGGCCCAGGCCCGGGCCAAGAAAGCGCTCGCCAAGGCCGCCACTTAGCGGCCCGATCGACTCCGCCAGATCCCGTCCGACCACAACGTTCGAATTTCGGTCGAGATGAAGTCGCTCGTCCAGCGCACCATGTCGGCCCACGGGAATTCGGCGCTGGCCATTTCGGTGAACGCCATGCCGGCGAGGATGAGTTCGGCGTCCTCGATGTGGAGTTCGAAATCGCGGGCCGGCTGATCGCGGTCGGTCGCTGACGCAGGATCCGACTCGGTCATACCCCAGGTTTGATCGGGCCAGAGTTCATCGATGCGGTTGTCGAGTCGCACGATGTCGTCGAGTCGCCACGATCGTGGACCCCAACCGGTGTCCTCGCCGCCGAACATCACGAGCTGATCGCTCATGATCCCGAGGATGATTCGCAACGCGGACGCCGCGTCACGAGCGAGAGCCATGGTTCGCGGTTCGGACATCGACGAAGTGTCGCAGGGAAAACTCGAGGCCGCATATTCGTCCTCTTGCCCATTGAGGCGTTCGCCCCGGGATTCGTCAAGGAGGAGCCGAGCAATCTCCCTGGACTGGTGGCGTGGTGCCACATGGCTCCGAGGAGGAACACATGAAGCATCTGATGGCGCGAGGCCTCTTGTTACTGAGCACGGTGACCTCAGTTGGCTGCGGATCGAAACAGGAATCGGCATCGATGATCGAGACCGATGCCAAGCCCTCGTCGGTGAACGTCCCCGAGTCGATCACCGACACCTCGGTGATCGTTCCCATGGAGCCATTGGCCGATGTCGAGAGTGCGTTCGCTCTGCTCATCGATCGTCGAATCGATTGCGGTCGCTCACCTTGGTCATGTGAACCCGAGCGAATCGCCGTCGAAGGAACCGACGTGTACGAAACACTCACCGATCTCATGGCTGATCGGGTCGCCAACCGGGTCGTCGCGTCGCAGTCGGGCGGCCTCCGGTATCGGATCGATCACGTGAACCTCACCGATGATGACTCGGCGACCGTGCGCGTGTGCTTCACCGACGACACGGTCCTCGTCCAGTCCGTGCCGCCGTCGCTCGAAGGTGAGATTCCGCCGATCATCGTCGATGACTCGCTCGTCAGTTCGGTCACCGACTGGGATCTCCGCCGCGTGGGCGGCGAGTGGTTGTGGTCCGCCGAACGTCCCCTCAATTGGAGCGTGGGGGAGGACTTGTGCGCCGTCTGATCGTCATTATGAGCATGATGCTGGTGACGTTCGCCGTCGCATCTCCGGTATCGGCCGCCGATGGCAGTACTGGGAGCGGCGGCTCGACCGGCGGCACGATCTGGGCCGGCGTACAGACCGGAACCCCACCGGCGAGCCTGAACTCGGCCGGGGCCGTGTGCAAGTGGGCGCCCGAAACCGCGTACGACTCATCGACCGGTACCGGATCACGCACACCGATCACCATGCGTCTCAACGGATTGCGTTACCGACTCTTCAATCGAACATGCAATGGTCGCCGTCGACTCGTGTGGATCCCCCAGGTGTCGCCACGACAACTCGCAACCCAATCGTCGTTGCTCGTGTACGGCCGATTGCCGCGGCCGAGCTTCTCGTTCGCACCGACGATCGACGACGCGGTGGTCAAGGTTGGTACTTGGATCTGGACCGACCCGAGTGCCTGGAAGCCGGTGACCGCAACCGCATGGATTCCCACCCCCACCGGCATCATCTGGACCAAGACGACGGCGACTCCGTTGTTGATGCGCTTCGACACCGACGATTCGGTTCACCTCGGTGGTGGTCGGGGGAGCATGTCGTGCGCGGGCCCCGGTATTCAATGGTCACCGTTGCTCGGCGACGTCCCGACGAGTCCGTGCAACTACACCTATCAACACGCCTCGGTCGCTCGGCCCGGAGGAAGATTCGCGGCGACGATGTCGATCACGTGGGCCATCTCGTGGACCTCGAACGTCGGAGCCGGCGGGTTGCTTCCGCCCTATACGAATTCGTCGGCGACTTCGGTCAGAGTGCGGGAACTTCAGGCATTGGTGGGGTGATCGACGGTGCGCGTTGCGACCAGAACACGCCGATGATCACCAACACCGCGCCGAGTATCTGAACCGGTACGAGCGATTCGTCGAGGATCGTGACCGCCCAGATGAGAGTCAGGACGGGCTCGGTTGCCGCCACGAGAGCGGCTGGTGCCGGCCCGAGGTGCTTCACACCTAGGAAGAATGTCGTGCCGGCGATCACGGTGCTGATCACCCCGAGGGCGATCATCGACGACACGTATTTCGCCCCGCTCGGTGCGGTGACACCGCCGTGCACCGCGATGAACAAAGTGCCGACCACGAACGCACCGGTGAATCCCCACGCCGCGGCCACGAACCCGTCTCCGCTCGGTTGTGAATCGTCACCGGACACGACGAACCGCTCACTGAACAAGATGTAGCACGCGTAGATGAAGGCGTTGCCGAGTGTCATCAGCATGCCGATGAGAGCGGCACCATCGGTGTCGTTCAGGACTTCGGGAACCGTGAATGCGATGCCGAGGAGCGTGACGGCGGCCGCCCACCAGATGTGTCTCGATGATGGTTTGCCGAGCATCCAAGCACCGAGCGCAACCATGGCCGGATACGTGTAACAGATCACGATGTAGAGCGCACCCGACATCCGGTCGAGCGCGGCGAAGGCCAGATACGCCATGAACCCGAAGGACACGCCGGCCAAGAGACGTGGCTTCCAGTCGACGGCGAGTGGTCGAGGTCCGAATCCCCTCACCCGCCGGATCGTCACCACCGACCACGACACCGGCATGGCGATGGCGAATCGCCAGAAGAGCACGTCGGTGGTTCCGAGTTGTTCGAGCACGTTCTTGCCGAACACGGTGAAGAGCGAATAGGCGAGCGCGCTGACGAGGATCCAGACGATTCCGCGTTGCTTGGCCGACACAGAAGAAAGACGCTAGGCGACGGACTGCGCCCGTACCCGCTTCAGTGCGTCGCGCATGATCTCGTCTTCCAGCTGATCGACGGTGAGGACCGGGGCATGGTGGAAACCTTGTTGACGATCGCAACCGAGATCGTCGAGGATTCGGGCGACTTCGAGGTTTTCGACACCGGTGGCCGACACCACGAGTCTGAGATCGGCGGCCAGTCCGGTCACCGCTCGTGCCATCGCCATCGCAGCGGGGCCGTCGAGGTGTCGGGCGTCGATGCGAATCTCGTCGAGTGGGAGCGAAGGCACCGATCCGAGACTCGTGTGAGAACCAGTGACGTCCTCGAGACACACTCGGGCACCGGCCGAGCGCAACGACTCGAGCACGGCATCGGCGGCAACGGGATCATCGACTCGGCTCGATTCGTGGATGTCGATGGTGAGGAGATTTGGTTCCACACCCCGCAGAGCCGATGCGATCTGCCCGTCACGCCAGGCGCGCGGTGTGCAGCGATGCGGGATGTTCACGCGAAAACGGAAGTCGGGTGGAAGCCCGACCGCGTCGAGTCGTCGGATGATCGGCCGCGCTTGTGCCACGACCGATGCCGTGATCTTCTCGAGAGTGCTTGGATCGTCGACGATCTCCAGAATCGATGCAGCGGAAACGCTGGTTCCTTCCGGACCCACCCAGCGGGCGAGGATTTCGGCACCGATGAGCCGACCGGTGGAATGCTCGAACTCCGGCTGGAAGAAGGGCACCACGTCGCCGGCGTCGACGGCGGCCCGCAGGAGCGACTCTTCGGCTGCTCGGCGATCGACATCGGCGCGCATATCGGGTGAGAAGACCTCGATGCGGCCGCGTCCCATTTCTTTGGCACGATGCAGCGCGACGTTGGCGAAACCGATTGCATCGGCGGGATCCATCGACGACCACGGGCCGCGAGCGACTCCGATGCTGGTGCCAATGCGCAGCAGTCGCCCGCCGACTTCGATTGGTTCGATGATCGAACGCGTCAGTCGTTCGGCCAGTTCCTGCACCGATCGCCCGTTGTCAGCTGTCGGGTGGACGACGACGAATTCGTCGCCACCGAGTCGAGCCGCCTGACATGTCTCGGGCAGTTCATCGGAGATTCGACGTCCGATGACCCGAAGCACGTCGTCACCTGCCGCGTGGCCGAGCGAGTCGTTGATCGATTTGAAGCGATCGAGGTCGAGGTACAGGAGGTCGAAGGCGCCGCCCTCGTCCAGTGCGCTCGAGATCACCGACACGAGACCACTGCGATTGAGGAGGTCGGTGAGGTTGTCGTGCGATGCGCGATGAGTGAGAGCGCGATGACGCGAAGTCACGACTCGAAGTCCGGCGAGCACGCACAGCGCGGCGAGGACGGAGGCGAACCCGATCAGCACTCCGGATGTATCGGCCGGGGTCGCCCCCGGCTTGAGGGAAAACGGCAGGTCAGCGGGGTCGGATCCGGGGGATCAGCAGTGGGGTACGGGCCACGTACTCCGACCAGCCCGGACGGCGCTCGGCGCTCCGCTTTTCGGCCAGCGGAATCGAGGCGGTGAGGAACATCACGGTCATGGCCAGGGCTCCGATTCCCATCCACCACGAACCCGGGTCGGCCGCGAGCGCGAAGAGGAACAGGCCCCACCACCAGAGCATTTCGCCGAGGTAGTTGGGATGGCGCGACCTCGACCACAGGCCGTGGTCGAGAACGTCCCCGGGTTGTTTGGTGCGATTGAAGCGACGCAGATCGACGTCGGCGAAATGTTCGAGTCCTGTTCCGATGAGGGTGACGATCGCCGCGACGACGTCGAGGATGCCGAAGTCGCGGCCGGTCGCCGTGGTCGCGCCGACGATGGGCAGCGATCCGAGGGTCACCACGATCAATGGGAAGAGGTGCACCGACGTGAGGCTGACGAGCCATCGGGGCATCGGAAGATCGCGATACAGCTGTTGATAGCGCCAGTCCTCATGGTGCAGACCCGGCCAACCGATCGACCAATTGGCGGTCAGTCGGAGTCCCCACGCCAATGCGCAGCCGACGAGAACCCAGCGACGTAGTGGGTCACTCGCGTCGCTGGTGACTGCGAGCCAGATGGCGATGGCCGGTGGCATGACGCTCCACCACGCATCGAATGTGGAGCCGTTGCCGACGATTTGCGACGCGATGTAGAGGAAGGCCACCGACGCGGCGAAACCACCGATGAGGGCGGCGATCGGATCGTCGGTTCCGATCAGGGCCGCAGTGATGATGCAGAGGGGAATGGCGATCGCGTACAACCCGATGATCAGAGCGAACGAACGACCGCGACTTCGAGGGGCGGAGGACATGTCGTCATCATGACCCAATCCGGCGACGATTGCCGAGACCGGGTCTCGACGTGTCCGAGTGGCCCGTCGCCGAGGCCTACGATCGGCCCATGAAGCGGCGACTCGTCTCGATTCCGGGACTGTTCCTCGTCGCCGTGTTGCTCATTGGGTTGTTGCCGGTGTGGTTGCCGTTGTCGGTGCTCTACGACCTCGCGCGCGGACGACGTCGGCTGCCCGTGGCTCGGCTCCTCGGTTTCGCGTTGTTGTGGTCGATCACCGAGAGCATCGGTGTGAAGTTGTCGGCCTGGTGGTGGATCACCGGTCGGGCCAAACAACTTCCTCGGCACTTCGCCCTTCAACGCTGGTGGGCGGGCCGACTCATGGCGGCGCTGCGCGTGACCTGTGGTGTTCGTGTCGCGGTGGAGAACGCCGAAGTGCTTCGACCCGGACCAACGGTTCTGCTGGCGCGACACGCGAGTCTCGCCGACTCCCTCGTCTCGGCGTATGCCGTGACGTCCGAAGCACGGCTGAATCCCCGGTACGTGCTCAAGCGCGAGTTGCTCGCCGAACCCTGCCTCGACGTCGTCGGCAATCGCCTTCCGAACCACTTCCTCGATCGTGGGGCGACCGATTCGGGCCCCGAACTCGCGGCGCTTTCGGCCCTTACCGCGCCCATGGGAGCCGACGACATCGGTGTGATCTTCCCGGAGGGCACCCGCGCCAACCCCGACAAGCGAGCGCGAGCCATCGAGAAGATCGGAACCGTCGATCCGGCGCGGGCGGAGCGTCTGCGTGGGCTCGAACACTTGCTTCCGCCACGACCAGCGGGGGCCATCGCGATGCTCCGCGGTTGTCCGGCCGCCGATGTTCTCCTCGCCTGGCACGTGGGCTTCGAAGGACTCGACACCTTCGGTGGAATTCTGCGGGCCGTCGCCAAGCCGATACGCCCGGTGCGTTTCGTTCTGCGACGGATCCCGCGCGGCGATGTTCCGAGTGTGGACGGCGACGACACGTCGGCATTCGTGGCGTGGCTCGACGAACAATGGTTGCGTATGGATCGCGAAGTAGCGGTCGCTCTCTCGGAAGGAAGTTCACATGGGTGAGGTCATGCTGGCGTCGGCGGTGGCGATCTTGATCGCGATGTTCACCACGTGGGTGGTGAGCGTCGTCATCAAGAACGCTTCGATCGTCGACATCGTTTGGGGACTCGGATTCGTGATGGTGGCCTGGGTGAGCCGGATCGTCGGAGATGGAAACGACGCACGGCAGTGGTTGCTCACGTTGTTGACCACTTTGTGGGGTCTGCGACTCGCGCTGTACCTCGCGTGGCGCAACACCGGACACGGTGAAGATTTCCGCTACCGCAACATGAGGAAGCATTGGGGAAAGCGCTTTCCACTCGTGAGCCTCGTCACCGTGTTCGGATTTCAAGGTGTTCTCATGTGGATCGTGTCGCTCGGTGTGCAACTCGGTCAGGCCGAGGACACCCCTGATGTCGGTGTGCTTGCGGTGATCGGGGTTGTCGTATATGCCGTCGGGCTCTTCTTCGAGGTCGTCGGTGATGCGCAACTCGCTCGTTTCAAGGCCGATCCGGCGTCGGCCGGCAAGGTGATGGATCGCGGTTTGTGGCGTTACACGCGCCACCCGAACTATTTCGGTGACGCGTGCGTGTGGTGGGGCCTCGCGATCATCGCTGCCGAATCTGGCGGTGGCGCATGGGGTCTGATCGGTGCGATCGT
>Ga0075472_10000571_pt1 | contig 15424 bp, 24 predicted proteins | sample DEB19_08_DNA_3_FD_77014 | JGI IMG/M metagenome (GOLD analysis project Ga0075472, IMG submission 77014) | Aqueous microbial communities from the Delaware River and Bay under freshwater to marine salinity gradient to study organic matter... | ecosystem: Environmental > Aquatic > Marine > Coastal ...
GGCTACTATGGCCCTCGTCCTGGATGGGGTCCTCGTCCCTACGGTCCTCCCGGCCCTCCAGGGCCTCGTCCAGGCCCCAGACCGGCCCCTAGACCTGGTCCAGGGCCATATCAAGGCCGCTAAGCCATTGACTTTCCTTATGAAAAAAACTTAAAAATAGTGGTTGACATTATTTCTTAAATAGACTACTATAAGAATATAAGGAATGGATAGGAAAAACGACATGGCTACCGACTTCAACGAGCTCCTCAAGTTCATCGCCCAAGATGCCAACACCGACCAGATCAAGCAGATCGTCAACGCGGTCAACTTCCGCCGCGACATCTTGAACCGCCAGAACAAGTTCATGTTCAAGGTCGGCCAGAAGGTCTGCTTCACGAAGCGCGACGGAGTAGTAGAGACCGGCATGGTCCAGAAAGTCGCCATCAAGAAAGCTCAGGTCAAGGTCAGCAACACGCTGTGGACCGTTCCCTTCAACATGCTCAAGGCTGCTTAATCATGACGAACGAAGAGATTGCACGTAACATCCGCTACAAGTTGTTCGCTGACCGCGACTCTATCAAAGAAGCCGTCGACTACGCGTTCGAGGTCTTCCGCAGGCTCGGTCCGGACGGTGAGATCGCCGCGACCACCGCTATGATGGTCGTCCTGAACACGCTCTCGAACAAGATCCTCGAGAACGAGGGTGTAAAATCGTGACACTTTATGTGACACTTTGTGTGACACGGCGTGTCTGAGAAAAAGTGGTTGACATTATTTCTCAGATGGTCTACTATAACATAGTAAGCTGACAAACCAACTCAAGGATTCTATATCATGGCTCATATGATTGAGATGATCAACGGCAAGGCGCAGATGGCGTACGCCGGTGATACGCCCTGGCACGGCCTCGGCACTCGCGTTCCTAACGACCTCACTCCGGTCCAGATGCTCGAGGCTGCTGGTCTTAACTGGTCCGTCGAGCCGGTCGAGTCGTACATCAAGCACAACGGCACCGAGATCCCGACCGGCATGAAGTCTCTGGTCCGCTCTCTCGACTCCAAAGTCCTTACCAACATCGGTGAGAACTGGGAACCCGTGCAGAACGTCGAGGCCTTCGAGTTCTTCAACGACTTCGTCATGGCTGGCGACATGGAGATGCACACCGCTGGCTCGCTTCGCGACGGTCAGATCGTCTGGGCTCTCGCCAAGGTGAAGGAGTCGTTCTCTCTCGCCACCAAGAAGGGCGAGGACGTCGTCGAGTCGTACCTCTTGTTCTCCAATCCGCACAAGTACGGCTTCGCCCTCGACGTGCGCTTCACACCGATCCGTGTCGTGTGCAACAACACGCTGACTCTCTCCCTGCAGGCCAAGGGCGACAACATGGTGCGCCTCAACCACCGTCGCAAGTTCAACGCTGACGAGGTCAAGGAGACTCTCGGCATCGCCAAAGACAAGCTGGCTGCCTACAAGGAGATGGCTCAGTTCCTCTCGACCAAGCGCTACACCAAGGACAATCTGGTCGAGTACTTCTCCGGACTGTTCCCGAAGCACAACGTCGAGTCGGTCAAGGAGGTCAAGGACCTGTCGCGCAACGCGGTCCGCGCCATCGAGGTTCTCGACACTCAGCCCGGCGCCGAGATGGGCGAGGGTACGTGGTGGCAGGCATACAACGCGGTCACCTACCTAGCCGACCACGAGCTCGGTCGCAGCGCCGACTCGCGTCTCACCTCGGCCTGGTACGGCACCAACCGCAACCTCAAGATGCGCGCCCTTGACACGGCGGTAGAAATGGCGGAGGCGGCTTGAGCCGCTTCCCCTCTCACGGGAGTCACTGAAATGATGGTGTTCATAGTCATGGTCGACAAGAAGAACGGTGCGACCGAGGTCAACGGCGTCTTCTCTGATCATAAGAAAGCGTACGAGTGGGTTGACTCGCTCAAGGGTCGTCAAGGCGTCGTCGACGTGTGGGTCACTCGACGCCTGGTCGAGGACTTCAAAGTTGTCTGACAACACCAACAAGTTTCTCGACGCTGTAGAGAAGATGATCGACGCGCAGGATGACATGTGGCATGAAGAACAGCACTGTAACTACCGAGAAGTTGAGCGTATCCGCGACGAGGTCTATAAGCCGGCCCGAGAAGCAGCGCGCTGGTACTTCAGGCAAGCGATCCGGGAGATCGTTAAAGAAAGCCAATAGACACGTAGTCCTAGAGTACAACCAGGCTCCAACCGACAACGGTGAGCTGGCAAAGATGCTATACGACACTATGGATCACTACCACTACCTCGTCTGCCCCCATAAGACCGACGAGGAGAGGGAGTACATGAACTCTCAGACTATCTTCGGAATCATCGACCTGGCCAAGACCGAGAACGAGCTTTTCGGCCACTCCTACAGAGCCTTCATCATCAACAAGATCAACTTCTACCGAAAGATGATTGAGTTCAACCACGTCGACGACCATACCGTCGGCTACAACCCCACCAAGACGAGGTGGATGAAGTGACTCAGTCTTTCGAGGAGAGGAACCGAAAGGTCCTCAAGAAGGTCGGCTATTTCAATATCAAAAAGAAAAGAGACCAGGAGAAGGCGAAGGAATCAGTTGACAATTTTTACAGGTCTGTGTATGGTATAAATACAAGTGGAGCTAAGAAAAATGCAGCGTCCTGGTAAGGTACATAAGGCCGGTCTGGCAGACGGCACACGGTTTGACATTCGGGTTCTTCTGTCCTATCTGCACGACGCCACAAAGGCTCTGGAATCCGCCGGTGATTCGGAAGCAGCGTTTCGCTTCGAGATGCTGTACGACTATCTCAAGAATCACTACAACCCATCGAAACCTCTGAGGTTTGAAAACAAACATTTGGGGCTATAATGGTATACGTAGCGACTGAAGAAGGCGTACTAGTTGCGCTGGTCATCGGATCCCTAGCCGGTATCTTGGCTGGGTTCGTCTTATCTCACATCACCTATAGATAAGATCTACACCCTCAGAGGTTTTCCTGGAAAGGAAGACTAATGCGTAAACTCTTGCACATTTTTCCGGCTCTGCTTATAGCCGGGTGCACGACCACCGCCGACTTGGACATGTCAGCGTCAGCAAAGGACCGAGTGGTCTATGAGCTGGTTACCAAGAAGGCAGAGGAAAACAACGTCCCAGTGAAGCTCGCTCACGCGGTCATTCGCCTGGAGTCTAACTACAACCCAAAGACGCGCGGCCGCCAGGGTGAGATTGGACTGGGACAGATCAAGTGTCAGACCGCTAGGGGTGTCGGCTTCTCAGGAAACTGTGCCAAGCTCTACGACCCGGAGACCAACTTGACTTACTCTATGCGATACCTTAGGGAGGCTCTTAACCGAGCCGGGAACAACGAGTGCCACGCCGCCACGCTCTACAACGCGGGGCTCGGTGCTCGAATGAAGTCGTCTGCGTACTGCAGAAAAGTAATGGCTCAGCTCTGAGCCAAGACGGGGGTGGGTGTTGGTACACAGGGAGACCTTATAAGTCTTTCAGCGCCCGATTAGCGTTCTCGACTCGGTTCGAATCCGGGCACCCCTACCAATTCACTGTAAGGAGAATATGAAATGCGTAACACAATCATTGCAATCGCTACTTTAATCGCTGGCTCGGCAGTCGCCGCAGACCTTCCGTCTCGCTCGGCACCGCCTGCTCCAGTCGTTCAGGCTCCGGTCTCGTGGTACGTCGGTCTCAACGGCGGCACCATCGCCGGCAACTCCGGCACTGTCGGTGTCAACGGCGGCCTTCAGTACGGACAGTACGTTCGCGTAGAAGGCGCTTATGACTACGCTAACACCGGTGGTGGAAACCTTCTCGGTCAGAACACCAACCTGCTGACTGGAAACTTCATCGTTCAGTATCCGGTCGACCAGTTCAAGGTTACGCCGTACGCTCTCGCCGGTGCTGGCTACCGCTGGTCGTCGGTCAAGAACGAGCCAATCTACAACGTCGGCGGCGGCGTCCGCTACGGCCTTACCAGCAACGTCGACCTCGACGCTCGCTATCGCTACGTGTCGTCGACTTCTGACTCGACTCGTAACGCCAGCGTCTACACCCTCGGCGTGAACTACAAGTTCTAATCGAATAGGTCCCTTAGCTCAGCTGGACTAGAGCAACAGCCTTCTAAGCTGTGGGTCGGTGGTTCGAATCCACCAGGGATCGCCAATATATAGACCAGGAGGAATTTGATATGTCTTTTGATCATCTCATGGTCGAGCTCGGCTCGCGATACAAGTACAAGAACATCTTTCTCGTCTTAGACGAGCTGCAGCAGTTCATCAAGGAGGAGGGATACAAGTGCTCCCTCCTCCGTCCGTCTGACTACCACATCGACGTGGACGAGAACAGAGTAAGCGTGCTCATCAATACTAAGGATGAGATAACCGGATTCATGTTAGGATAGAGAATGGATCAACTAGTCGAAGACATGAAGAGGCTGCTGGCCACTACCTTTTCTTTCTACCTCAAGGCCCATAACTTTCACTGGAACGTAGAAGGTCAGAACTTTCTTGATCTTCACGAGTTCTTTAAGGACATCTACGAGCAGGTGCACGGCGACGTTGACGCCATCGCTGAGGAGACTCGCGCGCTAGGATCGTATGTCCCTGGATCGTACTCACGATTCTCGGAGCTGACGGTGATTAACGATGAGACGTCAATCCCTGCGGCTTACGCGATGGTGGCTAAGCTGGCCTCTGACAACACGACTCTGATGGCCATGCAGAAGAAGGCATACGCCTCGGCTGAGGCTGTCGGCGAGATGGGTCTGTCGAACTTCCTGCAGGACCTGTACGACAAGCATAAGAAGATGCAGTGGATGCTCACCTCCCTCAATAAGGGAGAGTGAGCTAGTTGGTGGGGTGGCCGAGAGGCTGAAGGCAGCGGTTTGCTAAATCGCCGTACCTGGAAACGGGTACCGTGGGTTCGAATCCCACTCCCACCGCCAGTTATAAATATAGCGCGGGATAGAGAAACGGTAACTCGGCAGGCTCATTACCTGCAGATGATGGTTCAACTCCATCTCCCGCAACCAGGATCGGTGAAGTGTTACGGTAGCACAGCGGTCTCCAAAACCGCGGGCGTAGGTTCGACTCCTACCACCGGTGCCATTCTTATCAGTCGCGCGACGGCCAGAGTCCGTTGATGCAGATGATGAACGATGGCTCTCCGTTCTCGTAGCCGTAGTACTTGTTACCATGAGCGTCAGTCTTCCTCAAGTCAGGAAGCTTGAAGTTATGGACGCCATCTCCGCCGTAGTTATTTCCTAGCAGCGCGAACAGCGCTTGATTGTGGGAGATGTCTAAGGTTTGACCGGCGCAGAAGGCCCACTCTCTCGGTGGGAAGTTGCCGGCGAACATTCTAATTTCTGCTAAGTAGCCTTCCATCATATCTCTCCATGATGTTGGTGTGGGTGAACACAGTATTTATCACGTGAGAGTAGTCATGCGAGTACACATCGGTAAGTATCCTAACAATCCAGACAAAGAGCGCAAGATCTCAGTCAAGATCGACAAGTGGGACACCTGGTCGATGGACCACACGCTCGCACTCATCATCCACCCCATGCTGGTCCAGCTCAAGGAAACTAAGCACGGCGGTCCTTATGTCGACAACGAGGACGTACCGGAGGAGCTGTGGAACACCGACGAGCATGTAGATCCATACGCCTTAGACGATAAGTACTTTGACCGATGGGACTACGTTCTTGATGAGATGATCTTTACCTTCGAGAGCCTAACTAAAGACTGGGAGGGAGAGTACTTTATCTCTCACGGCGAGCACGAGTTCGTCGAGCACGACGACGGGTCCGGCAACGCCACCCTCAACTGGATCAAGAAGCCAGAGGTGGACCGTGAGGGTATGGAGGCCCACGGGGACCGGATCAAGAACGGCCTGAGGCTTTTCGGTAAGTATTATATGGCCCTCTGGGACTGAAAAAATAGTGGTTGACATTATTTCTAAGGTGGTTTATATTATAAATAATGGCAATGACATATACACACGAGACTAGAATGAAGCCAACGACGAAGTCACACTTTAGGTCGATCCAGCCGCGAGTCAATTGCGGAGCTGCCGTCTCATGACATGATCTAAACCAGATCAGAGTTCAAGAGGCGGGACCAAGAGTCCCGCTTTTTTTATGTTCAACAACAAGAAACTTTGTTGAACATATCGGTTGACAATATTCTCTAGGCGTGATAGACTAACAATACAGGCTGTTTGAAAATAAACTAACTAGACTCCTGGCTCAACGGTGAGAGCGCCGGCCTTTTAAGCCGTGAGGTTCGGGTTCGAGTCCCGAGGAGTCTGCTGGCGCGTAGCTCAGCGGAAGAGCAAACGCTTGATAAGCGTTAGGTCGCTGGTTCAATCCCAGCCGCGCCAACCAATTACGGACTGTTAGCTCAGTTGGTAGAGCAGGAGACTCTTAATCTCTTGGTCGTAGGTTCGAGTCCTGCACGGTCCACCAAATTCGCTCCGTTCGTCTAGCGGTCTAGGACACTGCCCTCTCAAGGCAGAGATCACGGGTTCAAATCCCGTACGGAGTACCAATACGTTCGGCGGTAGCACTCTAGGTGAGCGCGCTCGGCTGTTAACCGAGAATGAGGTTGGTTCGAATCCAACCCGCCGAGCCAAGTTTCGGGTGGTTAGCTCAGGGGTAGAGCGGCTGTTTTACACGCAGCGGGTCGGGAGTTCGATCCTCTCACCACCCACCATTAATGTACCGTAAGACACAACGCTACTGAACCGATTGGTCGTCGGGTGTAGGGTAGCTGGAAGACTTACGCCTCTCTGCTTTGGAGATTGACCGCCAAAAGCACGTCGAGGAGGGCGCTGGTGCTGACCAGCAGGCAACCGTAGGAGATACGGATCAGCAACATTTTTTTTTTGGAGGATGGCGTGCATGGTGCACACAGAGTCTTGAAAACTCCGCCACCGAAAGGTTGATGGTTCGATTCCTTCATCCTCCGCCAATTCGCTGGATTACTATAGAGACGGTGTCCTAGGTCTGTCTCTTGTGCTTACCAGTAGAGGAAGCCCGGAAACCTCTATAAACATACGGGTAGAATTTTGGGCTCTTAGCTCAGCTGGGAGAGCAGTAGCTTTGCAAGCTTCAGGTCGTCGGTTCGATCCCGACAGAGTCCACCACGTTTGAGAGTGAGCCTATGGCGTCTACAGGCTTATTGAGAAGTACTGGTTAGGGTTGGATCCCAACACCTCGGTGACACAACAGCCTCATAGCTCTCAAAGCAATTACTACCTGAATACGAGTAGACGCGTGCAAACAAGGTCGACCGTCAGAATGTCAGGGGTAGCGGGAATACTGACCTGAAGGCCCGCACTAGAAGCGTCGTGTTTGTCCGAGCGTCGTGGATCTCGCTGATAAATGGTTCAGCATCGGACTCCAGTTTTAGAGTTTTGGCAGAGTTCGGACGAAACTGCCTTGACTTGCACGGTTCAGGTCCTGTGCTTGTGACTGTCGCTTCGGCTGACGTTTCAGACCAGATATACTCATGGCTGCTCGGGGGTTATGAGAAGAATTAAATCTGGGGCCGTCGTTATGACCGCCATGGATAGCCCGAGCCAATTTGAATAGCTGAGAGGTAAAAATGAGAGAATATATACCAGACAATTGGGTTATTTTTAAAATAATCAAAGATGGTTTTATAATATACAAAGTTCTTGGAGGTTGGTCTGGTGGTTATCTTCACGGCAGTTCTTGGCAAATGAACAGTGGAATTGTAGGTGTTACAGAAAACGCTTCTTATTATCACTTCAAAGGTTATTCTGGATCACTATATAAATGCTCCAAAACATCGTATGGTATTCGTATGAATATCGCAGCAGTTGCGGATAATTTGTTGAAGAAATATCCCGATACAGTTACGTTAATGTCTGAAGATACCAATTGGTTCGATTTGGATTTTAATACAAGTTTGGCTCAGAGTTAGAGGGATTGTAGGTAGGACCTGTAATATAACCGCCAAGGCGATGATTGACTGGGCAACCTTCATTATAACTGATGAACACTAGGCTATCATACCGATCCTCCGAGATCGTGACAACAGGCAAAGGTGGCGGGTACCACCGATGCAGGATGGGAAACCCCCTAGTGTTCTTCTGTTATAATGGGAGAGTGTCCCGAGCGGCAAAGGGGGAGGACTGTAAATCCTTTGGCTAAGCCTGCGTAGGTTCGAGTCCTACCTCTCCCACCAATTCTAAGTGAGGTTGCTATGGAAAATCGCTGCATCGTGTTCTCTATCAAGTGGGTGAACGTTCATAGTCTTAGAGACAATGAGCACTATCACATGCTGCTGCACTCACTGAGAAGCATTAGAAAGCACAGTGACATAGACATAGTCGTCTATACCGACCCGATCGATCTTCTATTGGAGGATGAGCACCTTAGGGAAATCGCCGGCATCCAACTCATGGAGTTCGATTCGTCCAAGTTCAAGGTAGAGGGAGACCCGTGGCTGTGGGAGTGGTCAGAAGTCGTCCTCCATAAGTGGCCGAACTGTGTAGATCTGCTTCTCAATCATAGGTACGATCGCGTGTTCTTCAGTGACCCCGACGTTCACTTCTATCAGGACCCTAACCGCATCTTCGACGCCTATACGGACCCGAGCAAGGTCTACATAAAGCGAGAAGACTGGGGTGCGGTCAAAGGGTTCAACGACGGGACGTTCATCTTGAGTCGCGAGGTTGCCGAGAAGCTGGTTGACTACATGACTCTCTATCCCCCCATCAGGGAGAAGATGATAGCCGACTATCGCGAGAGCAAGAAGTTTGATCCCGCGAAGCTCAAGCAGTTTAGGTGGGTCACCTATCAACACGCTACTCGTTACATGTTTGACGAACTAGGAATAGAGGTCGAGTGGCTGGACAAGCGTTACGTCAGAAAGATGGATGACGAGCCAGGAGAGAACTGGGTCGATGAGTTCGTGACTGACGACCTCGTGGCGGTGCACTACTACAGACACCATGCCAGAAGGTTCGTGCCGTACTTCAAGTACAGGCAGAAGTTATGACGGAATCGGTTGGTCGCGACAAATAGACCCGCCGGGAGCCACGGTCAGCTCCCAACAGTTTCGCCCGTATAGCTCATCAGGTAGAGCGCCTGTTTTGTACTCAGGAGGCGGTGGGTTCGAGTCCTGCTGCGGGCTCCAAGACTGGTCTCGTAGTATAATGGTCTATTATGCTCGACTGTCCATCGAGAGACGAGGGTTCGATTCCCTTCGAGACCGCCACTATATTTGCCTGGAGGGGGGTATTGGCTATCCCACCATCCTCATAAGATGGCTCAAGCTGGTTCGATGCCAGCTCTAGGCACCAATCCTGCGCGTGGTGTAAAGGAAGCACGAGAGATTGTGGCTCTCTTAGCCCTGGTTCGATACCAGGCCGCAGGACCAATATATAACTGGGTGTAGCGTAGTCTGGTTTATCGCGCCTGATTTGGAGTCAGGAGATCGCAGGTTCGAATCCTGCCACCCAGACCAGTTAGGGAGAGAGCGATGACTCTGAAGGAGTGGCTAGAGGTGCTGTTATACGTGGCGTGGATGCCACTGACGGTGCTCGCCGTCCTCGCGTTATACATCTCTCTCCTCTTAGAATGATGGGAGATAGTTTAACGGTAGAACAGTGGACTCTGACTCCTCTAGTCTTGGTTCGAATCCAGGTCTCCCAACCATGGTGCCTGAGTGGGACGGTAACGCACGGGACTGCAAATCCTTGAGAACCCGGTTCGACTCCGGGAGGCACCTCCAAAGAATTGGTTCCGTAGCTCAACTGAAGAGAGCATCGCGCTACGAACGCGAAGGTTGAGGGTTTGAATCCTTCCGGGACCTCCATTATATCATGCCAACAGAAGAGGTATATCATGTTTTGGTATGTAATACTCGTAGTGATCAACGCAAACGGCACTGCAAACGCCACGACACACTATCCAAAGTCTCCAGCTTACAACAACGAGACTAACTGTCGCGAGTACGCCACTGTGTTGGCCGATAAGGTTCAACTTGAGAAGGGTACCAGCAACGCGAAAGTGTTCTGGAAGTGCGAGTCACTCTCGTACGAGACAATTGCTAAGACCCTCCCTCGTACGTGAAGTATAAATGTATAGTTAGAATCAGCGCAGAGAGCATCAATGATCCTCATAACGTCGGCAGTCGAGACTTATCCTAGAAAGATAATAGACTGCATCAAGAGCAGATCAAGGGTGCCGGCGATAGTAGTCAACCTCAAGAGAGACCCGCGCTTGCTCAGGAACTTGAACCCGAGTCTGACGCTAGTGCACTTCAGAGGAACTGGTTATAATGCCCTCACGCGCGACGGAAGGTTTGAGATCATAAACAGCCTCGAGTCGATCACCAACACGACGAGAAAACACTATGGCCAGATGAAGGCTATCTCTCTCGGAATACGCAGTCCCGACACGGATCCACTTCCGATAGAAGGTGGAAGTCTAGCCGTCATAGAGTCGCGCGTCGCCGCTGCGTTCGAGAGTAGGGGATGGACTAGCTGCGTCATAAAGCCGTCGACGTCGCGCGGACAGGGCGTCTTCGTCCTGAAGCTAGAACGAGACACGTTTAGAGAGACGCTCATGGGTATCAACCTCGAGATACCGGAGTGGTTCATTCAGGAGACTGTCTCTTTCAAGAGACTAGTTCGAGTCATGACTATCGGAGGCAAGATCGTCGAGGGGGCTGTAACTTACGACTACCCAAGAGACGGGAACTGGAAGTGCAGCGTGTGCATGAACCCACTAGCACTTCACGAGAGAGATCCAAGCCCAGAGCTTCTTGACTTCATACGGTTGATAACTCAGCGACTAACCCTTACAGACAGTCGAGGCATATCTTATATCGACGTCTTTGAGACCGAAAATGGATACGTCTATAATGAGACTAATACTAGTTGCAACCTAGTGCATCAAGAGAGAATAACTGGAGTGCCTCTAGCAGACATGACTGCCGAGTACCTACTCGGTGAGCATGACAGGCATCTATCCAGGCGGCCGTAGCTCAATGGTAGAGCAAGACGTTGCCAACGTTTAGACGAGGAGTTCGATTCTCCCCGGCCGCTCCAATATCGCCCCACTAGCCCAACTGGTTAGAGGTGCTTGCCTTAGAAGCAAGAGGTTCTCCGTTCGAATCGGAGGTGGGGCACCAAACAAACTTACTAGCGTTCGGTCACGTAGCTCAGCAGGACAGAGCATCGGTTTCCTAAACCGAGGGTCGGAGGTTCGAGTCCTCCCGTGATCACCAACACAGGAGAGTCAGATGGGTGGAGCAGCCTGGAACCCTAAGAACAAGACTCCGGAAGAACTTTTCCAAGAACTCGCGATAGATAAGCCAGAGTACTACGACCTAGAACCGCCGACTCTTGAGGATTACAAGAAAGCTAGGTGGAACGAGCTCGTAAATAAGCCTAGCGGAATGGCGGCCAACTGGTCTTGGAGCATCAAGATTGAGCGAGAATATAAGGAAAAGTATGGGGGTTGACATTATTTTAGATCTATGATACTATCTAAAAATGATGATTTGAAAGGATAACGGCATGCTTCTTACTGACATCTACCGCGAGTTTCGGACCCTCAACACCTCCACCGAGCGGGTCGAGTACCTTCGCACCCTCCAGACACTCAACCTCCACTTCGACATCAACTACGACAACCTCATCGAGTACTGGTCCACACACTGATGCGTCCTACAGTAAAGTACGCGGTTCAGGCCTGCGACAAGTTCTCTAACCAGAACCAGAAAAGATACTGCGGCGACGACCGGCTTCTTCTGTGTAAGAAGTCGATCACGTCGCTTCTGTCGTCCATTGAGAACAGCCTCGACGAACATCAGAACCATGGACCGCTTCATGTGGTTCGCATATTTAACGATCGATCCTCGTACGAGTATACTCAGTTCATGGCTGCAGCCGTCCGGAGATTCTCGTCGATGAACCTCATAGTAGAGGTCGTCAACACTAAGAAACCTGGAATCATGCAGTCGATTCGCGAGTGCTACGAGTGGCTCATCGAGGGAGCCTCGGCGCTGGTGTACCAGGTACAAGACGACTATCTCTTCCGTCACGACGCTATCTACCAGATGATAGACATATTTCGTCAGGTGAAGTTCGCGGTGAACACTGAGCCGGTCATATCTTCCTACAATGACCCATGGCTGTTCTTGAACAGCGACTCATACGCGTATCGTCCGACGCCGAGGACGATCATTCCTGGAGCGAGACAGTACTGGCTTCAGTACTACGACATGAGCTGCTCGTTCATGACTAGCCCTAAGGTCATCAAGGACAACTACGATCTGATCGAGAAGTTCCTGTCTCTCCCACCGAACGGCGACGATCAGAAGAGACTCGAGTCTATCTCTCTGAACTACATGCTCACACGGCGCGGAGTCCTTGGCCTCATGCCGTTCAGCTCGGTCGGTCTGCACATGCAGGCTGAGACTGAGAAAGATCCATACATAGACTGGAAGTCTTGGTGGGACTCAGTCGAGGAGATCTAGGGAATGAAGAGACTGCTGGTAAGTGGAGGAGCCGGTTTCATCGGCCATCACTTTATCGATTACGTGCTTAGAGTCACAGACTGGGAAGTGATCAGTCTAGACAGACTAGACTTTTCAGGTAACTTAAATCGGTTGAGCGACGTTCTCAAAGATGATCCAAACAGAACGCGTGTGAAGATCGTGTTTCACGACCTTCGAGCTGAAGTCAACGAGCACACGAAGAGTTTAATTGGAGACGTTGACTACTTCGTTCACATGGCAGCTGCTTCTCACGTAGATCGTTCTATAGAAGATCCAATGTCGTTTGTTCAAGACAACGTCGTAGGAACTTGCAACGCTCTTAACCTGGCTAGAAAGCTCGACCTAGAACGGTTCATATACTTCTCTACTGACGAGGTGTTTGGTCCAGCTCCAGTCGGAGTAGACTATGAGGAGTACGATCGTTATAACTCTACCAATCCATACTCGGCCACCAAAGCCGGCGGTGAGGAGCTAGCAGTAGCCTTTAGAAACACCTATGATCTTCCGATAGTCATCACGCATACCATGAACGTCTTTGGAGAGCGACAGCATCCCGAGAAGTTTATACCTTCTTGCATCAAGAAGATTCGAGACGGAGAGACTGTCACCATTCATAGCGATAAGACTAAGACTGTTCCAGGAAGCCGCCACTACATACACGCTGCGGACGTCGCTGAGGCCGTCATGTTTATCTTGGGTCTAGATGACAGCTCTTTGAAAACGGTATGTCCCAAGTACAACATCGTTGGAAAGCAGGAAATAAATAACCTTGAGCTAGCAGAGATAATAGCCGCGGCTCAAGAAAAGACTCTTAGCTATGAGATGGTTGACTTTCACTCCTCTCGACCCGGCCACGACTTGAGGTACAGTCTGAGCGGTGAGAAGATGAAGTCCCTAGGATGGGAACCTAAGATAGACCTCACTGATAGAATAAAGCAAGTAGTTGATTGGACGCTGGCGCGTCCAGATTGGATGATGAAATGAAGAGATGCATATTTGCCGCTTACAACTTTCAAGTAGACCCTCGCTATCCAGAGCTTCACTTCAGGGTCTGCGACAAGCTAAAGACAGAAGACATCGACTATATGCCCCTGCGCTACGACAAACCTGACGGACAGGTAGTTCACTGGCAGGTGCTTGACTACGCTCTCCCCGAGCTGTTCTACAAGAGCGGGTACGACAGCGTGATGGTCCTCGACCTCGACTGCATTCCTCTCTCGCGTGATGCCTTGATCGACACCTTTAAGTCTGCCGAAGCCGGAGCCCTCGTCGGAAACGCGCAGAGGTCAAACCACATCGAGAACGACCAGCACGTATACGTCGGGTCTTCTTGCTTCACGCTAACGCGCGACTTCTACGAGAAGATGGGTAAGCCATCGACCGGCCTCACTTACAGATCTGACACGATCGAGGAGTTCACCTACGCCTGTGAGGAGAAGAGTCTTCCAGTAGTGAAGTACATGCCTGAGTCTTACGAGGCTATTCCCTACAGACAGAGCGAGCCATGGAAGCTAGCCGATGGAATGCCGGAGTATGGCATTGGAACTACTTTCGTCGACGTCGACAAGAGACATATGTTCTATCACTTGTTCGAGTCTCGGTATCATGGTAACATTGGAAAGTTCATTGCAAAATGCGATACGATCTTGAAGCGATAATTCGAGGGGCTACCCTTGAAAGAGTTAACGACTTCCCATACGAGAAGATCGCCCCCCTAATTAACTCATTTAGACACTTTGATGGAGTCTATGCTCCTCCAGGTCGAGAGCACTACAGACTCTTGTCATACCTAGCTTCTCATTTTAACGGTGACGTTCTCTACGACGTAGGGACGTGGACAGGTCTATCGGCCATCTCAATGGCTACGAACCAGAGCAACCGCATAATCTCGTACGACATAGGATTCTTTATTGAGGTTAACCGTCCAGAGAACGTCGAGTTTCGTATCGGTGACGTGTTCAACGAGAAAACTATCTTCGAGTCGCCCTTCATATTCGTAGACGTCGACCCGCACGACGGCATCTTCGAGAAGCTGTTCATCGAGCATCTCAGGAAGAACAAGTACAAGGGTCTAGTCGGCTTCGACGACATCCACCTCAACGAGGAGATGCGCGAGATCTGGGCCAGCATCACCGAGAAGAAGTTCGACCTCACCGAAGTAGGACACTGGTCTGGTACCGGACTGGCTATCTTTGAATGATCTCTATCGTAGTTCCCTATCTCTCGAGCTCAAGGTATATCGACTACCTCAAGCTCAAGCTTGAAGAGAACACTAGCCATGACTACGAGCTCATAGAGATAGTCGACGAGAAAGACGTCTACTACGCGTACAACCGCGGAGTGTACCAGGCGAAGTACGACAGCGTTGTCCTGATGAACGACGACATGGTCCCGGCTCCGAACTGGGACATGTTCTTCGCACCGATGATAGCGCCGGGAGTGGTAGTAACCGGCCACGTCGTCGAGCCGGATCCCGGATCTGTAACTAGAGGCAAGGGATTCTTCTCAAACATAAAGTACGACTGCGGTCGGACCATCGACGAGTTCGACTACGAGAAGTTCGTAGAGTTCGCCGAGAGGTACTCGAAGAATCAGCCCGACATGTCTAGCGGCTTCGGCTGGTACATGCCGGTCGGATTCCACAAGTCGACGTTCGTGTCGTACCCGAACCTGAAGAAGTTTCCGTACCCGAACGACATCCTGCTTCTTGACGACATCCTTCCGTCGCTGGGCTACAGGTTCGGTCGGGCGAACTCTCTCTTCTATCACTTTCAGAGCAAGTCGTGGAAGTGAGATATATAGAAGGCACGCTCCTATAGTTAAATGGCATAACGCGTCCTTGGTAAGGACGTATCCCAAGTTCGATTCTTGGTGGGAGCACCA
>Ga0075472_10000573_pt1 | contig 15407 bp, 25 predicted proteins | sample DEB19_08_DNA_3_FD_77014 | JGI IMG/M metagenome (GOLD analysis project Ga0075472, IMG submission 77014) | Aqueous microbial communities from the Delaware River and Bay under freshwater to marine salinity gradient to study organic matter... | ecosystem: Environmental > Aquatic > Marine > Coastal ...
GTCAAACAGGACATTGTGCATGATCCCATTTTCAGGAGAAAGCCCAAGGTATTTGGGCTTGAACGGCTCGGATTGCCATCCAGTAACGTAACCAGTTCCGTAGCGAACAGCAAAGATAGAAGTTGCCTTTGCAGCCGTCAGCGAACCGATAGTCTGAGTGTTGCTGATAATAGGCGTCACGCCGTCAGACTTACGGCCAACGGTACGAACGGTGGCGTTCTTGTACTTTTCAACAGGCCGATCATAGCTGTCTTGCGTAATGTCAAAACCAGCACCAATGCCCATAACGCGAATCGCCATTTCGATCTGGCGCTTCGTAAGTTCGGACATGTAAAGAACAATCCCGTCTCCGTCAGGAGCGTTCATGTTGTCAAAAAGGTTTTGCAGGTCCGCGATAAACTTGTTTGCCGCAGCGGCACCAGCGGTAGCGCCAGCCGTGAACAAGTTGGTAGCGGAAATATCCTGAGATTGAATGATCATTTCCGAAGGAATGTCATAATCCGCAGCATTCTTCAAACGATAGTTCAGGCCGGGGAAGCAGTCTTGGCTGTTTCCAGTGGCGGTGCTAGAGGGGTCATTGTTGATGAACTTGTCGTTGAAGTCATACGCAAATCCTTCGAGGAACATCTGGATCTGCGATTCAACGGGATCAACAATCGCATTCGGCTGATCAAGGATGCGACGATCCACGGTTAGCTTGTTGCGGAGGATGTAGAGCTGTTCTTCGTAGCTCTTCGGCTTGGACTTGAAGGTCTGCGGTTCAGCGTTCAGTCCGGTCCAGTTGGGAACCGGGATGTTCGCGTTGAGATAACGCATACCAGTCTGTCGGAGAGACGGGTTGGTCGAGAGCGGGATGTCCTTGAGCGCGTTCCACGTCTTATGCAGGCTCTTGGTGATCTCCTTGATGAGAGGATCATTGGAAAGCGAAGCATAATCGGCAAGCGTCAAGGCTCCATTGAAATCAATAGCCATGTTCGTTCACCTACACTGAGTTTTGTTGACGAGAGATGCCCAACAGCTGGGTTAGCGTGGACAGTCCAGTACCGGTCGGAGCAGGCCTCTGCGGATTGGATGCAGGTTGCCCACCAGAAACCGGAGCTGGCGTCCTTGCCGACAGCTTGTTGGTCAACTCAGGAACCAACGTTTTCGCCAGCGCCTTGACTTGGTTGTGAACGAATTCTGCGGCAGCGGTGGGCTCAACCCCAGACGCGACGAGATTGTTCACAAGTTCAGGAGCACGCTGTGCAAGCGGATAGCTCTGGATCGCCTGAGCGGTCTGCTGAGCCACCATGTACTCTTGCACTTGAGCCATCTGCCGTTCGTAACGGAGCTTCGTGATCTCCGCTTCCTGCTGGGCATAGGCGCTCTGTGCATCAAGCACGTTAGCGTTCTGCAAGGCTTCGTATCGTTCGCGGATTGCCACTTCCTCGGCTTCGCGCTGTTGCGCTTCCAAGGCAGCACGCACGTCCGCTGCGGAGTTGAATCCTTGCTGCTTGAACTCGTCAATGACATCACGCCAAACTCCAAGTTCGTCCGAGAGAGGACCTACTTGCTTGGCGCGTTCATTGACTTCGCGAAAACGTTCGTATGGAACATTGCCGGGAGCTTGATCTTGCTCAATTCCAAGCAACGCATCCAAAAACGAATCGTCAGTGACATTCTCAACGACAGGTTCAATGGCAGGTGTCGCCCAGTCTGCCTCTTGTTGATTCCCGGCGGCAGAATCAACAAAGTCGCTGAATGCCTCGCGCATTCCCATCCCGTCTGTCGCCTCGGCTGGTGAATCCGAGGTTAGCATCACCGTCTCGTCAGACATCAAACACTCCATAATCTACCACATTGTTATTTATTGGCATTATCAGGCCGTGGCTTTTCCTGATTTTGCTGTGGCATAAGTTGCGACGCGATCAGTTGATGCTGCAACTCAGCCAACTTCTGTGCATAAATATCGTCTTGTTTGGCCCTGCTTTGAGCTTGAACCTTGCGGATATCCGCTTCGGACTTGGCATCCTGTTTAGCCATGTCAATCTCTGCACGCATTTGTTCCGCTTCAGGATCAAACTGCTGTTGCGGTTGGCTCTGCGCATCGATCTGCTGCTGCTGCATTGCCATCTGCTGCTGTTGCATCTCCATCATCTGCTGCTGCTGCTCTTGCTGCTTCATTTGCTGGTTGGCAAGATGCTGGAGAATCTGGCTGGTCTCTGGTAGCTGGAGCATGCGGACGACAAGCGCATTGGTCTCCGGATCCGCAGGATCCCCAAACAGGCCCATCTGGCGAAGCACGGAGATCTTCTGCAGCTTCTGGTCAGGACTGTCTTCCTGCGTGGACCCGGGAACGTAAACGACTCGGTACTGACCGCCATCACGGATGGAATCGAACGTGATGACGCCTTGCTGCGCAGCAGCCTGCGGATTCATCTGGTCGTCGACGCTGCCAATGAACGGAGCCACGGCAAATTGCTCTACAAGGGCAATCTCCCATTCCTTGATCTTGGCGATGGACTGCTCGATGTCTGCGCGAATATAGCTGTGCTGAGTGTTGTCGGCCCGTTGCAGCAACCGCACGGATTCGGCAGGCGTACCCGCCTGCGCCATTCCTTGAGAGACATCATGCAGACCAGCGATGTCTGCCATGTCCTTTTCAATTACCTGAAGAAAGGGAAACAGGTCTGCACTGATACCGGGAGAGCGACTAATCGCGGGAGGATGAGTTCCCACGTCGTAATAAACCTTGCGATACTGTCGGTTCTTGTCATTGATGTCATCTCCAGTAACGTTGAAGGCATCAGCGCCAACCCGCGACTTACGCTCGATAACCACATAGTCTTTCTGCTTCTCCATCTGTTCAACCGCACGACTATAAATGCGGTTGTAGGTCAACTGGAGCGGACACAGATCATAGCCAAGGGAATGGCCATAAGGCGTGCCGGATCGAGGTTGCCATCGAAGGGGGATGAACGGAAATTCGTCACGCTTCGAATAAGGCCAAACACCGGCATACAGAAGCGCGTCGTCCGTTGAGACGATGTACCGTCCCTTGGGATACTGCTCAGTAGGCTTTTCCCAGTACTCGTAAACGACTGCGGCCTTGCGGCGATGGTCAGCCGAATAGAGGCGTGCGGAGGTAGGCTGAGTCCATCCCATGCCACCGCCTGCGGTGCCATCCAGATACGCGTCCACATAGCCTGCAGACTGTCCAGTCTGGGCATTGGACTTGACCTTCTTGCCAGCCTCACCGTAGTTGTCCACAAACCACGACATGGGCTTGATGGACGCATGGATCAGCCAGCGCACCTGATGGTCCTGCTGCGCATGCGGATCTAGGTAAATGTTGAAGCACGGAACGATCTCTTCTTCGACATCGCCGATATTCAGCTTCTTGTAGCCAGTGACGTTGCCTTGAATATCGAAATAAGGCATCACCTGCTCAGCCTTGGCGTTCCACCAAACCTTGACGAACGAAGTGCCGGTAACGCATGCCCAGCGTACACGTTCCTTCGTCTGCGTCTCGCGGCCAAACTTCCGGGTAAAGTGACCTGCGATGAAATTGGCTTCGTCAGCAGCCATCAGATCCCTGTCGTTATCGGACAAAGGAACCGCCCGGGCATCAGGAGCAACCTGTGTAAGCTTGCCTACTACGCCGTCAATCAGCGGACGCATCTTGTTGACAGTGATGTACCGATTGTTCTCGTCCGGGTCTTGCAACGATGCAAGGTTACGCGCTTGGCTGTTGATCCTATACCACTGTCGACCCTCGAAGAATGCAAGCGCCTGCATCCATTCCAGTTCCATCTCATGTCGAGAGCGATACGCGATCTCGAACTGATCCTTCACGTACTTGCAGATGCGCTTGATCTCTTCCTCGTCGTCGTCGGGAGAGACCTTCCAGTCGGGCTTTTCATGGTCGATGCCAAGCTGGGTGTCGTCGTTGAGCAGGAGGCTTTCCGCATCAATGTCGCCAAGAGTCCCGCGAGCATCTGGAGACGCCATTGCCATCATCTGCGGTTGCGCACCGCCGCCCATCAATTGATTGATGATGTCCTGAATTGCCATCACAGATACCTATTCCCCTGCGGCTTTCGCATCCAATCCAACGGTTGACCAGTAATGAATTTCAATTGCCAGTATATACCGCAGCTAATTGCAATAACAGCAACAAGTAAGGCAATAATCACAGATAACAGAACAATTTGAACCATTAGATATAGTCCTCGCTACTGCGCTTGCTAGGAAGCCACGTTGGCTTGAAACTACCGCCTTCTTCAATCTCTTCGCATTTGACCGGAAACTCACGCCACATGACGCCGTATCGGCAACTATCAAGCGCGTGGTCCGATTTAGTTCCGTTATCCAAGTCTTCAGGATCTTTAGGGTCTGCCATTGCGGCTTCCAATTCACGAATAAGGTTTGGGCACCCATTACGCAAAATGCGGAATCGTGGGTATACGACGCCTTCGTGCATGCGCGTGCCGGCCAGCCATTCTTTCAAGCGACGCCACCCAGCTTTGCGATCCTTGACTGCACGCACGGCAGGCAAGCCTTTACGCCACCAAACTTCCACTGGATATTCACCAATACGTTGTGCAGGGTTTTCCGGCGGGAATGTGTTCCCCCAGTCAAAAGCGATTGCCTCGAGTTTAGTTCGCCACTCTCCACCGCGAACGTTTGGATCAACAGGCTCTGCAAATCCGTGAGACTCAAGCAGTTCCAATGCCGCTTCTGCCTGTTGACTGGAAACCATGCCGTTCTTGTAGATCTCGCTGATGACATATACGTTTTCACGCTCGTCGGAGGCATAGAGAAGGAACGAACACGGAGCATTAGTACCAAAGTCGTGCGATGCCCAAAAACGCCACCAAGGCTTGATATCCACGGTCTCGACAACGTGCCACGGTTGCCCCTTCTCATCGGATTGACGAAATTCAGGGAAGAACCGGCCACCAACACCAACGTCGTGCTGGCACTCACGCAAGAACGACAGTAGACCGTAGTCGTCAATCTCGCGCTGGCACACCTCAATATTCTTATGAACCCACGTAGGAGTGCCGCCGGTTATCTTGTAACCCATGCGGCCATTCTCTTTTTCAACAGGTTCGTATCGAAGGTCTTGAACTGCAGGGACAATCGGAGATTGTACGCGGTTCTGAAGCATGTCCAACTCTCCGCTAAGAACCTGCGACATGACGCTATTTGCGTGAATACGGTTTTGCACAAAGACAATCGCACAGTCATTGGACTTTGCAGGAAGGATCGTCTGAGTAATGGTTGCAATCTTCTTGTCGACGCGATTGACGCTGTCGTCCAGTTCGTCTATGTCGTCCAGAATGATCATGTCAGGACGTAGGTGATCTAGCTTGACACCACGAGCGCCGGTGTCCAGTCCAAAGGCAAGAACGTTGAAGCCATTGGCTGTACGCAGTTTGGATGCATTCCACCCCTTGGAGAAGCCATAACGGTTCATGGCGCGTTCAATGCCGCAGCGCTCCATGGTGGTTGCGATATCAGTCACGTGACGGTCTGCTGCTTCCTGCGTACTGCATACGTACAAAAGGAAACGACGGCTACCTTTCACGGCAATGCGAGCAGATATAAGTTCCATCGTGGTCGATTTTCCACCACCACGGAACCAACACTCGATCAATGCAGGGGGCGGTGTTCCAGCTACGATGTTTTCTGCCCACTCCCATGCACGTTTATGGTGCTCGCCAAGTTCACTGGAGGCAGCGTGGGGAGCGAATGTCCTAAGCCAAGTAATGTAGTCCAATTCGGCACCATTGATTTGGTATGCCTTGCCGCTGTTGTAGTCACCAGTTTCGATGACCTCCTTGAGACGGGCATCCATGGCCTCAAGCAAAGCGTGCGTAAGCGGTTTGTCTGGACGAGCAAATTGCTTGAACTTGCGTGGAGTATTCTTTTCAAGATCTCGCATGTTCATTGGACAACCTCCGCGTCAACCACGTCCTCATCTTCGGGAGATTTATACACCTTCAGCAACCGCTGAACCCCGGATCGAATCGCAATAAGTTCTTCCGCATTGCGGACGTTTTCCCGGACGATCTCAAGCACTTGCATGGCAAGACTGAACGCTTGATCAACCTCCAATGTATACGCCTTGGCATGCATCATTCGTTGCTCTGCCTCAACGATGCTGGTGCGTTTCTCGATCAGTTCCATGACATCACGTGCTGCAGAGTACTGATCCAGTGTTTCGTTCAGGACATCGCCGATGGACTCGAAAGCATCAATGAAATCAGGGCTTCCAAGCTTGCTGTGCGCCATCTGATAGGCGGCTTGGACCTTCTTGTACTGATCGTAACCAACGCCCTCGCCGACAGCCTCGGCCCGCTTGTCCATGATTGCCGTGATGAACGCGGCATCATCCTTGAGGCTGAACAGGTCAGGATCTTCACGGAGAGTCTCTATCTTCTCCAGTAGATCCTTGCCGACATTGTTGAACCGTTTGTAATTCTTGCTTGTGAGACCTGTCAGGAACGCAGGATGCGCTGGGCCCATAAGTGCTTTCCCGCCGTGGTTCGCGCAGTAATCCCTGTCCTTAATGGCTATTGCATTGCATGGGCGGCGCGTGCCGTCCTCCTGCATGACCATGCCTTTGCAGAGCTTTGTGCGTTTGTCTCCAGATACACGGAATCTAGTGTCGCCTACTAGAACTATTTCACTCATACAAGCAACATAGTATCGCTATTTATCGAATTGGAGGCCTTACCATATCCAAGTATGGCAAATTATATGGCTCATCTTTTTTCCTTCCGGGTCCGGGACTTGTTTTGAAACGATCACCCGGTCCCATTGGAAAACCAATCTCCGACCTTTGCCATCCAGTATTGATCTGATTTCGCAAAGTATCTGCTGGATTGAATTGATTCAAACTACGACGTATATGACGGATGTAACCAAGCGCTTCCTGTTGCGATGGTGCACGATTGTATTTTCGTCTGTAATCCGCACGCCATTGCGCGACTTTTGCAAACAGCTCGGAATTTTGTTTATTCACCTTTGATTCAAATTCGTCCCAATCCTTTTTTGCTAGGTTGTAACGAATACCGGAAAACTTGTCTGCATTCTCAATGTCCTCTATCCTTTTTGACTCAATAAAATCATACAACTCATGTTTGCCGCGAAACGGCGATTCAAATTGAACCGTGCCTTTGAATCCACGTTTCCTTGCATCTGCCAGAGCTTGTCTTTGTTCTTGTGGGGTAGAAAACAAATAAGCGTTTGTCGAATAGTCCGTATCAAACGAATTTTCCGGCAAAGACCCATACAATCCAGCCGTTGCTAAAATTTCACGAGCCTTGCGGATAGGTTCTTGGTATTTCCTGTCAGGATCCCACAAACTGTGAAATTCCTCCTGCATGCCACGCGTGTCGACGTTTGGCGCAGATCCAGTAATGATCGCTTGCAACAAACCCAGTACAGGGTTCATCGCATACTTTTGCTCTTCCATTACTTGAAACTCAACCCTAGGTGTTTTTTGAGGAACGTTTGATCTGCTCCGTTCAGCCTATACTTGTTTGAAATACTTGCAAACCAATTCCTTCGATCTTGATTGTTTTCGAAAGCACCTGTTTTTTCGTTGTAATTATAAATTCTTGTAATCTCATTAATATCTTTCGTGTTGTTTTCCAGACCAGTTGGCTCTGACGGGGTAGGCGCAGTTGCGTCAACTTTGGACTCCGCAAATTTACGCCCAGCGAATTCGAAACCTTTCCCTAAAAGCCAAGTTGTACCAACACCAAGAAGTCCCTTTCCTAAACTTTTTCCAGCACTGCCAATCTTCGATGGCATGGGCTGATTCCTTTTGCTGGGATCGCTGACATTTTTTCGCAAACCGCCCAATGTCAATCGCATTCCTGCGCCGCCACGTTCTGTCAGAATACGCTTTAGCACGGGATCGCTATTCATTTTCATAACAATTTTGTTGTATTCCCCGTTTGAAGTTGCAGCTTTTAGCTGTTCCTCATATTTTGCCAATTGTTTGCTTGCAAGTTCGGTACGACCAATATGACCAGTTGTTTCGTAAGCTCCAAGCGGTGAAGTTGACTTGCCTTCGCCTGATTTGCTGACGTCTCCAAATTTTGAAGAAATATTCTTTTGATACCTTGCTTTTGTTTCTTCAAATGTACGTCCACCTCCTGATCTAGCATCAGCAAGTCGTTCTGCAAGATTGGATTGCTTTTGAGCCAAAACTTTCCTGTTTGCAGATTCCGTTCTTATTGCCTGACGGTCCACAAGATGGTTTACCCTGATTTTCGGAACACGAGGCGACGGTTTTGTTGTTTCGGTTGTACCCAATGCTGCTTTGGCAAGCACATCCCTGCCAACAGCATGCGCCCTGACTTCACCAGCACCCTCGCGAATCATCTTGGTAAGCACGGGAAGTGCGGACGCGGCTGCAACACCATACGAGGCGTTGGTCACGGTTGGATTATTGCTTTGAAGCGTTTTCCAAAGTGTGTTCCCATCGTCTTTGTTTTGCTCAGGCATTGGTCTGTCCTCCGTAAGGCGAAGGACGAGCCTGAAGCCCCATAAGATTTCCCATCTTCCATCCCGATCCAGTAGCCTTGCGTGCGGCGTTCAGTTTGCGCATGCCTTGCATAGGGACCTGCTTGGGAGCCTGTTCCTTGTTGGGAAGGACATCCTTCACTTCTTCGACGGTGGGGGTTTGGTTCTTACGGGGCCTAGGCATGTCAGCGTCCTCGTCCAGCAGACTTGGGCATGCGGGAAGCAAAGCCCTTTTCCATACCGGACTTCATGCCCTTCTTCATGCCCATGAGGGCAGACATGCCCTTCTTGGAACATTCAGGGCACGATCCACCCTTCATGGCGCAACCGCACTTGGCACACTTAGCCATTGGACTTCCTAGCCTTTCCTTCGTGACCACGACCAATCACGAGCTCGTTACCGCGACGATGTTCCTTTTCTTCCATCTTGATCATTTCACCAAGGGAAGGCTTTTGCTTCAACCCGTGTTCCTTCATCTCGCGACGAGCTTGGGCAGCAGGAGTCGGCGTCTTCTTCAAGCCATGTTCCTTCTGCTCAATGCCCATAAGCTTGCGCATGGAGAGATGGTTGATGTGCTTGTTCATTTGGTTGATCATAGTCTATCCTTATAGTAGTCTGCAGGTAGCCCACTTTGCGATACGTCATCTGCCATCTTCGGCCCATACACGTTATTCATTAGCATACGTAATTTTGAATTGTTATTTGGAACTACTTGCCTCCGTTTGTATAGCTCGTCATTTGCCCTCCTAACCCCGGGATGAAAATGCCCGCCCCTATCCCTAGCCAGAGTGCTAAATGTATGGTCTGGATGTTCCAAAAGATCTCCTGCCGGTCTGGGATTCATCCAATCGGCAAGCAAAATCTGTAGTGCAATGTTGTTGTTCAACGTTTTTGGAATGCCTGCCATCAATCTTTCACCTGCTGTAGGCACCCTCCCTATAATCGGCGTCGGAAGAATACGTTTTCCAGTTCGATGCGCATCCAAACCAAACATGCCCATATCGATCAATGCTTTAGCAAACTGTCCATTTTGCTTTCCGTGAGGATCTGGTATTGCCTCGTTTGCGCTATCCATGCCTCTGCTCAAAACTTCCTGTCCAATCTGAGATCCAGTTGCAATGGCACCGTTTTTCAACATGGACAGGAAGTTGACTATGTTCATAGTTTGCTTGAAAGCGTGTCACATGCCCATCATTTGGCGCATGGAGCCGCCCTTGGGCTTCTTGACACCAGAGACCTTCATCAGGTTTGGATTTGCCTTCTTGGCGGCAGGAGATGCCTTGCGTGCACCAGCGGCAAGAATAGCGCCAGCGCGATCCATGGAAACACCCTGTTTCCTCGCAATCCTTGCCTGTACCGCCGCAAATCCGGGATGCGACTTACTAGCCACGATTCCCGCTCCTTTGCTTGGTCGTGTAAGACGAATTTTGCGGAATCCCCAAAAGCTTGGACATATTCTGAGGCTTCGCAGGCTTGCTGTCCTTCAACTTGCGTGCAGGCTGAAAAGACTCGACCGCTTTTCTGATCGGGACTTTCGGAACAGCAGGGGCCTGAGCGGGTGTTTCTTTTTTGCTCAACGAGTCGTTGATCATTTCCAAACCTTTTGTGGCGGCGACGCCAAGAACCGCTCCTCCAACAGCACCCTTGACTCCGGCCCTCGTAACCCTAGCCTTTGTAAGCTTTCGATCCAGATTCGCCTTGACGCCCGCAGCATGCTTGAACCTTGCGGCAGTGGTGGTTTTCTTCAGGCTATCTCGAACCAACTTTTCCGCAGGTTCGGTCCAGTAGCTTCCGGGTTTATTGATATCAGGAATCTTTCCCAAAAAAGTCTTGTTGCGCAATTCGAGTTGTTGCCGCCGAATATATTCAGCTGCCTCAGGATATTTCTTGGCTAGATCATCAAAATTCCTATCTGCGCCTCCAAGGATGCGATTCCTTTCATTCAGCCTTCCTTGTTGACGCGTATTGACATCTTGGTCATCTTGAACAACCGCGTTGGGTTTCGGCCTTGTTGTTTTAGGTGCAGCCTGCGAAGCAGATGCTTGGCTGCGAGATGTCGATCTATTCCGAAGGTTGGCTTCTTGTTTTTCCCTCAAAATATTGCGGACTTGGTCGCTAGCGCCAATAACACCGTCATACAATCCAGAAGGCTTTGCCTTTTTGTCATCTGCCATATCAGCCTCAACAATTCCACGCACGAAGCGATTTGTTGATCCGGGAATTCGGATCGCTCGCTGTCTTGGACGACGTGTTCTTGCGCTTCATGCCTTCCATGCGTGCGCAGAAGGATTTGCGCCGAGCCGCATCCTTGTCCGTCTTGGGATTCGGGGCAGGCGGCTTGAGGTTGGCGCCTTCGGTGCGCTTGAAATGCGCACGACCGGCGGCGTTCAATCCACCTTTGGGATTCTGGTATTTCTTTACAACGCCCATACCAACCTCCGTGTTATACTTACCAACGGGTACAGATATAAATGCACCCATTCAATTTTACATTATCGGGAGGCGAGATGGAAGAGAATACGCAAGTGGTGGATGAAAATAACCACGAGGGCGAATATTTCGACGGGTACACGTGGCGCAAGAAGGAAGATACCGGCGTCAGTCGTGGGTCCGACACCAATTCGGACATGTCGTATCAGCTGAGTTTCAGGGAGCTGGAAGTGCTTCGCATGATGGCCAGCAACATGACGGCGAAGCAGATGGCCGAGAAGCTTGCCATCAGCCATCGCACGATCCAGTTCCATCAGGACAGCATGTACTGGAAGCTTGGCGTCAGCGGGAACGGTGCAAAGGCTCAGGCCGTGGAAAAGGGTCGGAAACTTGGCCTGATCAAATAAAAAAAGTGGGCCTTTCGGCCCACGAGTGGAAAGAGAGAGTCTTCTTCGGTGATCTATTCTACCGCTTCTCCATGCACTAGGAGCACTTTTTCGATGTCGAAGACAAAGATAGGCGTTTTTTCTCCCACGTGCGCGGTGAACGTGTTGAACCAAAGGAATTCGTCCGCTTCCAAGGTGGACATGTCATTGTCCCTAGCCATGACTTCGACGCACTTGTCGGCATCGTACACGGCGATTCCGTTGGTCGTGATTCCGATCATCGCATCATCGAGCCCATCGGCTGTCAGGACATTTTCGTATCCCATTTCCATGAGCGCACGTGCGATCTTGTCGGCTCGTGTCATGCGAACGGATCCTCGATGTCGTCCAAGTTGTCGTTTGCCACGCTGTTGGTTTGCGTGTAGGTTGAAGTGGCTGGAGCCGCCGCAGTGTCCGTGTTGATCTTGCGTGAATCCAGCGGGTGAACCTCATCGACGATGATCTCGAAGACCTTCCGTTTGGTTCCATCCTTGGCCTCATACTGACGTATGCGGAGCTGACCGAGGAGTCCGACCATTCGCCCCTTGTCAAGGTACGTAGAGGCGAATTCGGCGGTGCGGTTGAAGGCGACGCAGTCGAAGAAGTCGGTTTCCTTCTCTCGCCCCTTCCGATCCACCGCCACGCACAGCTTGGTCACGGACGTTCCGTTCTTGGTCTCCACGATCTCCGGATCGGCGACAAGGCGTCCGGTGATGATGACCTTATTGAGCATCTTGTTCAACCTGCTCGAGGATTTTTGCGGAGAGCTTGCAAACGGTTGGCGAGTATCGCTGTTGAATGTCTCCAGCGACAAATTCAGCCGTGAGATGGTCCACGTCGAGCTGCATCAGCCGGGCCATGTTCTCGAGCGTGTCCTTGCGCGGCATGCGCTTCAGGCCGATCCACGAGGACACGGACGGAGCATCCACGCCGAGTTCCTCGGCCAACATGCGCTGGCTCAGGCGAGCCTTGTCGAGCAACGCGTGCAAACGGGTCTTGGGTCGAAACACTAATTACTATCCTCCATCTGGCAAATGATTGCCTGAAAGAGTATATCATATAATTCAAAACCCCCCATGGAGAGGAACATGGAGGGTTTTTGGGGTGGCACCACCCCCGTTATGCAGTTGTTTGCGTCTCCAATATTCTCTCGTGTGGATTGTATCAGAAATCCAACTTGATGAAGCCACCTTTCACGCCAAGTTGCCGCAAAATTCTCTTCTTGCGGTAGAGTCCATCTCCATCTCGTTCGACGCCTACCGTTCCGCTGGGCGGGGAGGTGTTTCCTTCGATGGTATGGAAGTACATGTCGTCGATCCATCGTTCGAAGATGCCCATGTGGGCGTGTCGCCCCATGACTTCGAAGTAGAAACAGCACAAATCGCCCGGTCGGACGAGATCATGGTCTTTTTCGACGGTAGTCCAAGGAACCCAATGCCCGTTTTCGACCGCCCACGCCACGTAATCTGGCGTATAGCCTGTTCGTGGCATGCTTTCGTCGTACGTCTTCCCAAGTTTGGTGGCGGCTTGCTTCAATCGGAAGCGCACATGCGCCACGCACCAAGGATTTCCGGGAGGAAGCGGCGGTTTGCACGATGCGAGGTAGGCTTCGACCGCTTTTCCCCTGTTTTCGCCCTCTTCCACCACGCCAATGTTCTGGCGTGCGTAGTCAAGCGCCAGTGTCGCGATTGGTCGTTCCATTTTTTTCCTTGATGATGGAGTCGTAGACACGCAGGATGAAGTCGGTTGCCTCCTTGTTGCGCGTCTGGTTGTAGATCATGTACCAAATCGCCTTGCGTGCGTCGTCTTCGGGACGATTGTTGTCCTTTTGGCCACGTCGCTGGATGTATTTGATGGCGCAGAACTCGTACGGATTCAGTCCCCACGCATCGCAGACATCGATTGCGTCGTATTGATGCTTTCGATAGTGCGAATCAGTGCCCCGTGCTTCCAAATCCACCGTCCATTCTTTGGGATGCCGCGTCCTCGAAGAGATCGAGCGTATTTTGTTCGACAAATTCAACTTCGGGGAGTTTGTTTGGAACAATTTGGGCGATTCGCATGCCGGGTTCGACGTGGAAGACGTTGTCTCCGGCGTTGTAGAGGATGACTCCGACTTCTCCTTGGTAATCGGAATCGATTGTTCCGGGTGCGTTGAGGACGACGACTCCGAATTTGGCGCTGAGTCCGCTTCGGGAGCGGACTTGAATTTCATAGCCATCCGGAATGTTGACTTTGATTCCGGTTTGGAGAACTTCGATTTGTCGTGGTTTGAGCGAGACACGCTGTGTTCCTCCATATGCGATGTCGAACCCGGCTGATCCGGGCGTTGCCTTGACGAGTTTGGACGCGTTTGGTCGTGTCCGTGAGTATCCAATCGAGATCACTTGATTTCCCCTTTCTCCTCGAGCATTTCGATGATGGTTGGAATGATAGGCGTCAGCGCATCCTTGACGTGCATGGCCACTTCCCGGTGTTCCTTCTGCGTGTTCTCCGGCAGCCTGAGCCGCAGGTAGTGGATCCACGACCTGACGCTGCCGGTCATGTAGATGCGCGTTGGCGTGCACAGTGGCAGCACCATCCGTGCGGTTTCCGGCGCGAATCCATTGTCCAGCAGATACCTGTAGGTGTCCCACGCCTTGTCTATGGACTTCTGCAGCGCCCACAGGGCATGCCTTTGCTCTGCCGTGTACTCGCCGTTCGCCTCGATGCTGCCTTGCCTGTTGGTCTGCGCCTTCAGTCGTTGCTCCGGCATCATCGGCTTGTTGCGGACTTCCTCGTAGCGCTGCGAGAACTCTTGGAACGAGAAGCTCCTGTGCCTGATGATCTGCTGCGCGATGGCACGCGTGGTGTTGATTTCGATGCACACGACGGCGTGTTCGAACGGAGACCAGTGCTCGTGGTTGATCAGGTATCGGAACAATCGTTCGTACGACGGATTCTCTTGGTTCTGCGAGCTAACGCGTGCGATGTATGCAATCGTGCTTTCCGCATTGGGCGTAGCCCACACGACAGCCGCAACGGCACCATCGTTGTCAAATGCCATCCATGTTCTCCTCTATGGTGTCCATGATGGCATCCCGGATGCACTCGGTCATTCCCCACGCAAGATAAGCGTCGCAGTTGACACCCGCCTTGTATAAAACCTGACCGGTTATGGGATTCGCCTCCCTGACCACGGCAACCATGTCGATCCCGCGAGACCTGTATCGGTCGAGGATATCGTTCATCTCCTTGACCACGTCCACGAATTCCACGCCATCGTCGTCTGTCACCGTTTGGCATCGCCTTTCCGAGCAGCGATCGTGTCCTCCACGTCGTTCACAAGGTTCTCCATCTGCCACGTCAACGCCTCCAGACGAGTCACCACGGACGGCATGTAGCAAGCACGGGTGATCCCACGGATCTCGTTCAACGCAAGCGCCGCATGATCACGCCAACGAATGGCATCCTTCTCCAAAAACGGCAACGGCTTCGTAGGCATATCCTATTCCCCGATTCCTTTCTCCAACAACTCCCGCGCATGGGCAACCGCCTCGTAGGTAGCCTTCAGGTCGGCCACCCGCTTGGCCAACGCCTCGAACCGCACGCGCAGCGCAAACAACTCCCCATCAAGCTCAAGGAACCTCTGCTCCAACTGAAGCAGCTCCGTCTTCGACATCCATTCCCTCCGTGCCAACATGTTGGTACAAAAGCACGTAGGTATTCTATCATGCATTGGGTGAGCATGGTGTACTAGAGGGGATTTTCTTCTGTGGTAGAAGGTATTAATAATGGAGCGTAGGTGTCGGGGAGGGCCGTTCGAACTGGAGGGCGGGGGAGGGTTGCCATGTGGGTGGTCGTGCATGTGGCGGGGGGAGGGAGGGGTAAGAGAGGGAGGGAGGGCATAGGGAGAGGCAAACAGGGCGGCGTAGCACGCCCTGATCTACAACTACCGATTCCCCCCGCAGGTAGACTATTCGTGCTATGGCATCGTGCGTTGGGTGATACGGTGTAGGGTTTCGGTCCTGCAATATCAAAAGAAAGGA
>Ga0075472_10000575_pt1 | contig 15396 bp, 9 predicted proteins | sample DEB19_08_DNA_3_FD_77014 | JGI IMG/M metagenome (GOLD analysis project Ga0075472, IMG submission 77014) | Aqueous microbial communities from the Delaware River and Bay under freshwater to marine salinity gradient to study organic matter... | ecosystem: Environmental > Aquatic > Marine > Coastal ...
CCCGTCAGCGCCTGCTTGGCCAGGCCCGGGTCAACGTACAGCAGGTTGCCGTCGTTGATGCGCTTCATCAGCACCTGCTCGTTCGTCTTGCCGCCCGAGATCGACACGCCCTTAGCGTAGATCGACATCACCGCGCCGGTCGGATCGGTCTTGTCCACCGACACCTTGATCGGGACGATCAGTGCGCCCTGGTCGCTAGTGATCGGCAGCACCAGCTCGAACTCTCGAGGGTTGCCGTCCTTCGACTTGAGCACCATGGCCGGGCGGTAGATGCCTTCGATGAGTTGCTTGGGCGTGATGTCGGGCAGCTCATCCTTGTGCTTCTCGATGAACACCTTCTTGACGATGCTGGTGGCGATGTCGAAGTCCTGCGTGCGAGCGCCCAGCATGTTGAGCACATGGGGCAGGCGGCCGATCGTGAGCTTGGGCAACTGGCGCCCCTGCTCCGCTGCTCTGACGTAGCGCTGCAGGCTCTCCGACGCAACCTTGATGTCCGCGTCCAGCGCGCTCTGCGGCGAGACCTTCGGGTTGTAGCGGTTGCTGAACATCGGCTGAGCGCGAAGCTCGCGAGCCAGCTCGCCGCGGTACATGACCTTGTCGGACTGCCACACCGGGCTATCCGCCAGGCGCTCGTAGACGTCCGGCATGCTGCGGGAGATGAGCTCGGCCCAGCGCTTGCCGGACACCTGACCGGCCGGCAGCATCTTGTTGGACGAGATCTTCTCGGCGTCGCTCAGCACTCGCTCACGGGCCGGTGCAACAGCCTCGCCTGCCATGCGGCTGCGAGCGCCGAGCTGCTCGACGGGTACGGCGTGCCGACCCAGCAGCACTGCATTGCCTGACGGCCCGGCGTCGCGCACCATGTAGCCGTCGAAGCCTGCGTCGATGACGGCCGACTCGAAGTCGTTGAAGGACTCGTTGTCGCGGCGCAGACGCAGCGTGTCCTCGTCGACGTCGTACAGGTTCTGCAGATTGACGCGGTGAGCCTGGCCCCCCACGCCGGCCTCAGGATTGATGCCGGTGCCGCGATCGATGTAGAAGTTGATGCGCTGCTTCAGGCGCGGATCTGCGCCCTGCAGGCGCGTCATCTCGGCACCGCGCAGGCCGGTGCCATACATCACGCTGTCGAGGGTTGTGCGGGGCTGGGTGCTGTAGTGGTAGGCGACCGCGGAAGCGGCGCCCTCTCGTGGGGTGCCGTAGGAAGGAGTTACCGCTTGAACGTCTTGCGGCCCCACTCCTCGATCGCGTCCACCGCCGGCTGCATCGGATCCGCCTCGGTTGCTGAACTGGACTCCGGTGTCGCTGAGCTCTCGCTCGAGGGCTGCGGTCGCTTCTGACCGAAGATCACGAGCCCGCCCCCGAAGATTCGCTCGGCTTCCTCGTCCGTCATTGGCCGCACTGGCATAGTCGTACTCCTGTTTTCCTGGGAACGCCGCAAATACATCACGGGTCAGAATACTATAGGCTTTGTTAAGTTTCTGGTCAACAAGAATCGCCAGCTCTGCCGACGGCACGTTGGAGTAGTTGAGGATCGTCATCACCCCGTTGGAGTACGACTGACCTGCGATAGGCTGGTCCTCTCCGACGCGGATCTCGCGCAGCTTCTGATAGATGCCGTCGATCTCGGCCTGGCTCTTGTTGCCGACTTCGATGGACAGCGCGCTGACCTTGTCCCCGCCCTTGAACTCTTTTGGCGAGATGACCATCATTGAGTCCTGGGCCAGCACAAAGCCCAGCGTCTTGGCCACCTCCACCACGTCACCCTTGTCCAGCAGCAGGGTGAAGGATGGGTTGGTGTCGTCGAGGTAGCTGCCGACCTGCGCCGCGATGATGCCGTCGGTCTCGAACTGGGAGAGAACACGAGGCACGATTTCGCGGGCCACGCGCTCGCTGATCTCGCGGCGCTGGCCAGCATCGAGCGAGCGCCAGGCGGAGGTCAGGCTTTCGTTGTTCGGGTCGGGAGCGACCTCGAAGACAACGCCCTTGCGGCGAGGTGCTACTTGCTCTTTGGCGAGCTCGGCGCGCTCGTATCGGTCTCGGAGGAACTGCTCTCGCTCAGTCCCTTGGATCGGGCCAGTTTGGCGAGCCTTTGTGCCAGCAGCTTGATTTCCGCCGGCGACATCGCTGCCATCCTTTTGTCGTGCTCGTCTTGCTCCAGATTGGGCTGCAGCGCGGAGTCGTTTGTCATCGTATCCCTCTTCTTTCAGGACCTTCTCGGTAGCGCCGGCGTAATCCTGACTGGTCACGCTGAGCTTCACGCCCAGAGCCTTGTAGAGCTCCTGCTCAGGATACCAAATCAGGGCCTGCATAGCCGCAGGCGGGATGCGCTGGCCATAGACGCGCTCGACCTCGGCCACCGCCTTGCGCACCACCTCGCGCAGTTGACGGCGTTCGGTGCCGCTGGCGGGCACGTCCCTGGGCTTGTCGATGGACTGGACCATGGTATCTGCCGCCAGCACCAGGCTCGACTTCTTGCGCGTCTTCGCGTCGAACGCTGCGCGGTTCTCCTTGAAGTCCCGCTCGTGCGCCTTCTTGACCTGGCGGGCCAGCTCGATCGCAGCATCTTGGTCAGTGCGCGCACGCTCGATCAGGGCCGCGTCGAAGCGATCAGCAAACACGCCATCCGAGCCGCGCTCGTCGAACGACTTGCGGAACCGCTCGAGCTGGCTGCCGAACCTTTCGGCATCGAACGTGCGCAGGCTCCCGGTCAACCGGCCAATGGTCCGCATGAACCACATGTCCATGGTGACCGGCTCGAAGTTGCCATTCAGATTGGAGTAGAAGCCGAAGCCGATCTTGGGTCCGAACACCGAAGAGCCCAGTACCATCTCGTCAACACGCTCACCGCCAGGATCGAAGCCAGCGGAGTTGAGCTCGCCGATCGTGAACGGCGTCACCAAGAAGCGGCGGAACGTGTCCTGCCCCATCTCGGTCATCAGCGCATTGGCCAGCTTGAAGTTGCCGATCATCGCCTGAGAGGAGTCGCCCTCACCGATCTCCGGGTAGCTGCCGGTGCGACGGAAGGCGTCGTACTGGCGCATCGTGAACTTGAGGTTGTTCTCGACGTTCAGGCCCTGAGACGTGATGGCCATGGCCAGGCGGAACACCATCTGCGCGTTAACGTCGCTGGCCAGCTCGGGGTACTTCACCGCCGCCATGGCCAGAGTCTTGGCGATCGTCTCGTCGTACCACTCGAGCGCGTTGCCGCTGGAGCGGATGGCCGCCAGCGTCTCGGCCGCGATCAGCTTGGCCAGGGTGTCCTGGTCCTGCAGGTTCGAGATGTCCAGCAAGCGCAGGCCGGACGCACGGCGCCGGTCCTCGAGGAACCTCACTGCCTCGGGGATGCCGCCCTGCAGAGGGGCCACAAAGGCGCGATCCTTTGGCAAGCCAGTCTGGTACTCCAGCGAGGTCGACGCGAGCTCCTCCTTTGAAAGAGACAGCTTGCCGGCGATGTCTGAAGAGATCGAGGCGTCGGTCTTCGGCTCGGACTTGAGCGCTTTCAGCACCTTGGCCACGTCCTCCGCGTTGAACCGCACACCCTGATCGTTCACAATCCCATTGGCCAACTTCCTGGTCAGGAAACGAATGCGGGCGACGTCTCCCGACACCGTGATCCGACCCTTGCTGTCGGTGGTGTAGGTGTAGCTGCCGGCCGTCTTCGCCTTGTTGGATGCATATAAGGGTTGTGATAAACTCGACTCGTCAGGAGATCCTATGAAAGTCCCCTCTTCCTTCCCAGCCGGCTGCGAGTTCGTTGCCTCGTTCTCCGGCGACGACTGGGTCAAGTTCCCCGACGGCCGTGTGTTCAAGCTCGACGACGCGACCGGCGAGCTGCTCGAGCGCGACGCTCTGCCCCGCTCCGGCGCCCCTTCCGACGAGGCGTACTTCCTGCGCGCTGCAGCGGCCGCGGCCTCGCGGTAGTACTCGGACTGGGCCTTTACCACGGCCTGGCGAATCTCAGACCCCTCCGGCTGGGCGCGCTCGATCTCGTACAGGGTGTGGCCTTCCTCGCCCTTGGCGGCCAGCATCTCCGGGACGTTTACCTGAATCTCGCCCACGGTGCCGTTGGGCATGCGGACGTTGACCAGCACATCGCCGTAGCCTGACGGCAGGAACCCCTTGTTGTCGACGTCGTCGCCCGCCATCTCGATGTCGGTGCGGTTCTTGACACGCAGGACCTCGAACTCCTTGCGGATCTCGTCGACCACCGCGGGCGCATCCTGGTAGCTGTCGACCACGATCGTGGAGCGCAGCAAGTCCTTGATGTTGTCGACGTTGAACTTCTCTTCAACAGCCAGCTTCTCGGCAGCGCGCTTGATCCCCTTGAGCGGCGCCAGCATCTGACCCAGCGCGCCGGTGCGCTCACCGATGTCCAGGATCTTCTGGTCGTAGTCGAGCTTGGCATCCTGCGCAGCCTGCATGCGCGGGCGCAGCAGACCCTCGGCCTTCAGCCGATCGGCGCCAGAGATCTGGACGGGCGCGGCCTGGGTCTTGAACTGAGTGACGTACCCGCGGGCGCGCTCGACAAGCTCCGCCGGCAGAAACTCCGAGGCCTTGGGCGCAGCGAAGTTGTCGCGCTTGGGCTGGTACTCGGTGGCCTTCGGGATCGCCCGATTGCTGAACATGAACTCCGACTTCTTGCCGTAGGTCGGGTTCTTGGCCAGCACCAGGGGGCCGATCTGGATGACCTCGTCAGCAGACACCACCGGCTCCATGCTGGAGCGGTCGTAGAAGTAGCTGTGCCGCTCGGGGTCCATGCCGACCTGCACCCACTCCTTGGACTTCAACGCCTGGTCGGCCTTGAGCTTGGCTTCGGCTGGCGTCGTGGGCTTCCATCCGCCCTTGATGACGGCGATCGTCGCCTTGGGCTTGCCGCCCGCGATGTTCAGCGCGGCCTTCTCCACGACACCGAACGTGACGTTGGTGGCCGCGGCGACCGGCTCGTAGCCGATCGACTTGCCGGCGTTGTAGCCCGACTCCTGCTGGTGCACAGAAACCACCCAGGTGCCGTGGTTGGAGTAGGCCGGGATGTCCAGGCGCAGGCCAACAGGGTCGCCGGCCTTGAGCGTCTTCGACGGCACGCCGATGCGGTCGACTTTGTCGCTGGTCAGCGCTGTTCTGAGGTCTGCGTCGGCAGCCGGCTGCGGCACCGAGGTGTAGGGCTCGACGGGCTTGAACTCATCGACCAGCTTGTCGTACTCGGCCGCCGTCATCTCGCCGGCCTTGACTCTCTCGGCCGCAGCCTGGAGCTCGGGCGTGCGCTTGACGACGTCCTTGAAGTCCATGCCGATGCGCGAGCGCTCGGAGGCCATGGCCATGCCCTCGAGCTGCACATCGGGCTGCAGGCCCTGCGCCTTCATCGCATCGGCGTAGGCAGTCGTCAGCAGGTCGCGAGCCTTCGCGACGTCGGAGATGTACTTGTTGACGAAGTCCTCGCCGTACTGCTTCTTCGCGCCGGTGATGATGTCGCCGAGCTTGGCGATGATGGTCTTGGCCACCTCGCCGAACTCCTTGTTGCCCATCTTCGTGCGCAGCTCTTGCCAGAAGTCCTCGCGCTTGCTGATGGCCTGCACCATCATGGCCGGGGCTTCCTCCTCGAACTTGTCCGGCGTGTAGCTGAACTCGTCGAGGAACTTGTCCTTGCGGTCCTGGCGGAACAGATCCAGCAGCGCGGTGTTCAGGCTCTTGCGCTGAGCCTCCGGCAGGCCGTGGTAAGCCTCATGCACCGTGATGGCCAGGGGCGCATCGTCCGCATCGTCGGCGACGAACAGGTGCTTGCCGCCGACGCTGTTGATCATGCCGTTGGGCAGCGCGCCTGCACCGGTCTCTTGGTGGACTACCGTCAGGGTCTTGCCCATCAGACGCGCCACCGCACTGGCCAGGCGCTGCGAGTCGTTCAGGTCGGTCGACTTGACCGGCGAGAACGTGACACCGATCTGCTGATCGAGCTGCTGGTTGAGCGTGGTCAACTCGCGGATCGGCGCCGTGGGCGCGAGCTTCAGTCCGGCACGTTCAGTATCAGACAGTTCAACCGCGGGGCGGGCTGGGGCTGGGATGCCACCTGCGCCGCCTTGTGCGGCGCCTGCCATTTGGCCTGCTGATGCTGCTCCTTGCGCTTGAGCTTGCTGGGCTTGAGTGGTTTGCGTGCCAAGGCTGGTCTCCTTTGTTGCGCCTGCCCAGAAAAACTTCCCGTCCGCGTCCTGCTGCAGATTCCAGGACAGGTCAGGGTACTTGCGCTGCAGTCCGGGCAGAGCCTGCTGCGCATCTTGCGGTTGCATGTAGCCGTCGCCTGCGCGGCCGGCCCAGATCTTCGAGGGCGCTGCGTTCAGGCCGGCAGGTTGTTGGCTGCCGTCACTTCCAGCAGGAACAGTCTGTCGATCATCGACTCCAGGGATCGGGGCAATTCCGCCTCCGTCCCCGGTGGCACCTGCAGCGCCAAGTCCTGTAGCTCCCAGGCCTCCGCCAGTGACACCGCTCCCTGCTGCACCCCCTTCTGCAGCCAGTCCTCCAGGTAGGCCTGTTGTGCCGACATTCGCGCCTCCCATGCGCAGCTTGTCCAGACCGAACTGCTGCTCGGTCGACGTGTTGATCTCGGGCAGGATCGGCGCCGCGTTCGGCAGCGGCACCTCGATGTCCACCAGGCCGGCCTGCTTGGTCGGCGAGTCTGTCGGGGTGAAGTTGGCGAACTGTGGGCGCTCGACGGGCTGCGCCTGCGTGCTGATCGTCGGCAGGGGCGCACCAAATTCGGCGGCTGCCTGCGCGCTCGTATCACGTTGCTGATACCCTGGAGCACCACTGATCGCGCTGGCGATCATCCCCTCCGGCGTGCGGTTGCGCGACGAGTAGAGGTTGCCGCCGACCTCAGCGACACCGCCTGGCAACTCAGCCAGGCCCTCGATCAGCACGTCCAGAGGCTTGCTCTCGCCAGTGGCAAGCTGGCCCGTTGCCTCGCCCGCCATGCCAGCCCCAACCTGCAGACCGCCCTCCTTGAGGCCGGCCACAGTGAACGCTCGCGGCGCGCTCCTGGCCGCAATGACACCAGACTCGACAGCGCGCTCGACAGTCTTGACGAACCGGCCGGCAAAGCCAGCCGACAGCGCGTCGAACGCAGCGATCGGCACGCCGCGCTTGAGCCCACGCTCGCGTGTCTCGGCGATGAACTCGGGGTCCTCGAGCGTGCGGCGCACCGCGACCGGGTCTGCAAGATCGACCTTGCGCTTTTGCAGCACGTCGCCCACCGCGGCGCCGTACTCCATCGTGAACGACGTCAGCGCAGTGGCGCCGGCCGCGCCGGCCGGGCCGGCCACCATGGTGCCGCCTATGACGGCAGCGATTGAGGGTGAAGACGCAACCGCAGACTCGGCCACCAGCGCAGCCAGAGCCTTCCAGTTGCTGGGGTCCAGCACCTCGCGTGCGACGGTCCCGTAGTCGCCCGTCTCGTTGGCAGCCTGCAGGCGCTCGAGGCCCGCGGCCACATCGCCCGACGGCGCTGCCGCGCCCATCTGGCGGTTGCGCTCACGCATCCGCTCGGCGGTGGTGCTGGCGTCAAAGATGCCAGCCTTGAAGGACAAGTTGTCCAGGATCTGACCGGCCTGCAGCGAGCCGCGCTTGAACGTGTTGCCGATCTCTTGCAGCGCCGTGGGCTCGACCGCAGTGATGGTGCCCGTCGGCTCCGGCAGCGGCTTGGCTGTCGGCTTGACGTACTGGTCGATCTGCTTGCGCGACATCTCCGGCAGATCAAACATCGGCGACTTGCGCGCCTTGCCGTGCGACATGATGTCGCCTTCGCCGATGCCGATCTGCGAGAAGGCCTGCGCGACTCGCTTGAAGTCTGCGCCCTCCTCGACCAGGTTGACGGCGTCATCAAGAGCCTCGAGGCGGTTCTTGTAGGGCGGCGGTTTCGCTGGCGCAGGCGCCGGTGCAGCGGGCTGCGGCCGAGACATCGGCGTGCCCTGCATGGCCGTGGCCATGTCAGAGTAATCCGACTCAGGGGTAGGAGTACTCGGCGCAATGATGCGCTCAGGCTGGCGCTCGTAGGCCATCGGCGGGTTGATGAACCCGCGGCCACCGCCGGCCTTGCGCGCCGTGTCGGAAAGAAACTGGTCTCGCACAAGCGCGACATCCTCTGTCGGTACTCGAGGGGCAACAATTTCCTCAAAGTACTGGCGGCGCGCTTCCTCTTGTTCCTCGAACGAGAGGGCCTGGAATGCGGCGCTTGCCGCTACGTCAGACCACTTCTTTGCCATGCTTTACTTCCAGAGATTGCTGTAGTTCTTGGTCGCTGATGCTGGCTTTGCCTGGGCCGGCGCAGCGTCGGCCGATTCTCCACTACCAGGCCGCTTGAACTGCTTCATCGCCGCATTCAATTCCGTCAGCTCGTTCAGGAACGGCTGAATCTCTTCGAGCCTTGTCTTGGCCTTTGCGTCGCCGGCTTCAGCACGCTTGCGCAGGGATGCGAGCGAGGCGTTGACCTCGTTCTTGGTGACCCCAAGGGTCAGCGCAATGTCGTCCTTGCTGGCGTTGATTTGGCGCTGAATGTCCGCAGTGGTCGCTGGCTTTTTGTTCGGGTCCGAAGGGTTCGCCGAGCGCTCAGCGCGTCTTTCACGGGTGCGCGCATCTGCTTCCATGATGCCCAGGCGGCGATCAGTCTGATCGCCTCGACGGCGACCCTCATCTGCACGCTGCCTGTTGCCTTCTTCGATCAAGTCCAGCCTGCGATCCGTCGCAGCTTGCGCAGCCTCAGACCTCTTCTGTTCGTTCTCCCGCCTGATCTCGTCGAGCGTGTCCTTGCGCGCCTTCGTGTAGGCATCGAGCACAGACGAGTGCGCACCCATTCCCATGGCCGCGGTTACGCGGTCCTCGGCAGCGATCATCCGCGGGTCGCGGGTAGACTCCGCCGCGCCCTCGATCAGGCCCGACTTGCGGTAGCTCTCGCGCAGCGCCGGATCATTTCGGAGAAGCTCGAGCATCTTCTCCTTGTCAATCGCCAGGCCCTCTCTGTCCTCCGCCATGCTGGATGCGGACAGCTTGCCAGCGTCTGAGTCCAAGCGCGCAGTGCGGCGCTCGGCCCCAATCTGCGTGGCGCGCTGCTCGACCTGCGCAGTCTCAGCAGTCACGCGCTGCTTCAGCGTCTCGGCCTTCTTCTCCTCGCGCTCGGCGCGGATCCTGTCAGCCTCCTCGGCCCGCTTGATGGCGTTGGCCTCGCGCCGGTCCTCTTCCTCGCGCCTGCGCTGGTCCTCGATGTCCTTCAGCATGTAGCTGCCAAAGGTGGTCCCGGCATCTGCGATGCCTTTGCCGATCCCGGCCCAGATCAGTCCGCTCATGCTGGCATCTCCTCCGGAGCCTGCTCCTCGCCGGCCGCCATGCGGTTGAACTCCTCAGGGTCGACCTGGTCCATGGCCTGCTGCAGTTGCGTCGTGTCCACGCCCTGCTCGCCCAGGAAGCGCAGGATCATTTGCTTCAGCGCCATCGCCACGTCGGACGGCTGCAGAGGGACGTTGGCCGCCTCGGCGATCTCAGCCACCTCCTCGAGCACGAAGGTCGCAAAGGCGGCCAGCATCTCGTCAGGCACCGCGCCGTTCGTCTTCTCGTCGGTGATGGTGATGATCTCGTAGGCGGTGTTGGCCAGCGCCTCTACCGGGTCACGCGCAGTCTTGATGGACTTCGCGATGTCCTTGGCCGCCTTGTTCTTGTACAGGGCCTCCATGGCGAACTGAGCGGCCTGCTGATACCCGGGGTCCGACTCGGGGTCAACGCCCTCTTCTGCGGGCTCCTGGCCCTCCTGCTGGGCGTTCATGGCCTCAGCCTCTTGCTGCTCCATCTGCTGTGGAGACTGGCGCTGCAGGGGCTGCTGCTGCATTGCGTCGTCCACTTCCGACGACGGCGCCATCTGGTCTTTGATCAATCCTGCCATGATGATTCCTTTCAGGCGCGCCGGGGCCACAGGCTGGTGCCGACGTTGGTGTTGAGCTTGGCGATTTGGTCCGCGTCCTTTTTCTCCATGTAATCTTGCTGCTTCTGTGCGGCGGCGCCCTGAATCAGTCCGCCCGCGAGCTGCGCGCCGGCCGTAACGGCAGCCGGTGCAAAGTATGGGCTGGACATGATTCCGGCAAGGATGCCCTTGCTTGCACCGGCCCCTGCACTACCAAGGCCAGGGGCGATGTTCAAGCCTGCGCTATTCAAGCCCCCACCTGTTACACCAGACGTCAAAGAGTAGTTGACTGGCGTCATAGATGAGCCGCCAAGCACGCTTGCGTTGCCAGCCTGAGTCCCAAGCGTGGATGCAGTATTGGCAGCAGGAGTCGCAAGCGACGTCGGAACCGAAAGGCCTGGCCCGGTGACCGATCCAGCGGTTCCCATAAAACCACTTCCAAGCTCGCCGGCCGCAGCCGTAAGCCCCTTCCCAGAAGTCAGCGCGCCCCAGGCGTTTCCTATCCCTGTTGCCGCACTACTTAGGCCTGAGCTCATCCCAGACAAGAACGATGTACTGGTGCCGATGGTGTTAAGGCCTCCCATCAGCGCAGCGCCACCGAAGTAGACCGCCGCTGCCGTGAGCAGCGCCTTGCCGAGCTTGGACTTAGCCACCTTCTTCACGACGTTGGTCACGCCCTTGACGACGTTGCCGATGGCTCGGCCGACACCCTTGACGACACGACTCATTTGGAAACTCCTTCAGGTTGTCTTAAAATCATGGCATTGTGATACCTAAAGCTGCCATGAAATGCGCACATTGCGATCGTGATGCAAAAGCGAAAGGCTTGTGCAGCTTGCACTACAAGCGGGCCACAAGTGATAGACCCGTGAGTCCAACCAGAGACATGAGCGCGGACGAACGATTCGATTTTTACACCGAGAAATCTGACGCTTGCTGGATGTGGAAGGGCTCGCACACCAGGCGATACGGAACCTTTTGGGCGCACGGTAAGAACATTGGCGCGCATGTCTACGCATACCGCAGATTTAAGGGAGAAGTCGCGCCAGGCATGTTTGTGTGTCACACATGTGATGTCCCGCTGTGCGTCAATCCCGAACACCTTTTTGTTGGTACACCCAAAGACAACACCCAAGACATGATGCGAAAGAACAGGGGCGCTTGGCCGCGTGGCGACCAGCACCATCTGTCGAAGCTGTCCGAGTCGGACATTGAAGAAATCTTTCAGCTTCGCAAAATCATGACGCAATCCGCAATAGCCAAAAAGTTTGGCGTCGACCAAAGCCACATCAGCCGAATTGTTCGCGGACACAAACGCGGTCGTGTTCAATTTGCTCCCCTGACGTAACTCATGTTGATCGACTTGCGACCGAAGCCCAGGCGCTTGAGAAAGCGCACCAGCCGCAGGTCGACGTTGGGCTCAAGCTCAAGCACCGCCACCTTGATGCCCGATCGCGACTTCACCCACCTGGCGAGCTCGCGCAGCAGGGCCGCGCCAGCGCCAGGCGCCCGCGTGTAGTACAGCAGCACCGAGCACTGCAGGCCTCGATACCAGAACGACTTCTGCGTGACCGCCGCCACCGCGGCCACCACGTTGCCAGCCTCGTCCTCGGCCACCCACATGAAGTGCGCCGGGTTCAAGCACTGCATGGCCATCTCGCGCATCGCCTCGCGGTCCACAGTGACCGGCAACGGATCGCGCATGACCGACTCCACCGCGATGTCCACGATCGCGATGATGTCGCGGTAGGTGGCTTTGCGGCAGACGGTCTTAGTCATTCGTCGCGCCGTTGATCAGACCAGTGCCACCCGTGAGGCCGTTCTGGCCACCTGTGAAGCCGTTCTGCAGCATCCACTCGATATCTTGGGGCGGCAGCCCGGCGGCCTGGAGCTCACCCACCGTAATGCCTTCGGCGTTCAGGTACTCAATCTTCCTCGCGGGTGTGTAAGAGTCCCATCCGGCCGGAAGTTTCAGGCCAACCTTGCTTGCCTGAGCCTGAGCTCCTGCTGACGCAGGGGCTGGCGCAGGGGTCGGAGCCGGTGCAGGCGCTGGAGCTGCAGCCGGGGGATTGATGACGCCATTGACGATGCCGGTGCTGCCAGGCTCAGTTACCGCCGGGATCTCTGTCTTGTAGAACGCAGAGCCCCACTGCAGCGTGCTGTTGCCGTTGGCAATCACGTTGGCAATAGCACCCTGCTTGGCCTCCGGCGTCAGGTTTGGATCAGCCAAGATGTTGTTGATCTGTGAGCTTGTGTTGCCAACGATGTTGGCCGCGAACGCGCCGGACACGTTGGACTTGTTGACCGAGTTCTGCAGATTGGTCAGCGCAGTCTGCTGATCTCGATCGAGCCTGGCCTGCGTTGCCCTGAAGGCCTGGTCCGCCGCATCGCGAGCGGCCTGAGACGCGAAGTTTTTCTCCGCAACCGAAATCTGAGTGGCCCGATCGAGAGCGCCCTCGCCCCGCTGAAACTCTTGGCGGGCTGTCTCCAAAGCCTGGTTGGCGGCGATGGACTTGTCGGTCAACATGATCTGTTGAGCCCGATCCTTCTCGGCTTGAGTCGCCTGGAACGTCTGAGACTCCTTGGCCAGTGCCTTTGCTTGCTCACGATCCAGGCCGGCTTGCGTTGCCTGGAATTCCTGGCGAGACATCTCAAGCGCAGCACTGGCACTGATCTGCCTGTCAGAGATCATCAGTTGCTGTGCACGATCAAGCTCTGCCTGCGACGCCTGGAATCTCTGACCCTCGGTCGCCAACGTCTTCTGCTGATCACGGTCGAGCTGGTTCTCGCCACGCTGGAACTCTTGGCGAGCACTCTCCAGAGCCTGGTTGGCCGAGATGGTCTTGTCCGTGAGCATGATCTGCTGCGCACGGTCCAGCTCAGACTGGCTCGCCTGGAAGGTTCGATTGGCCGCGGCGAGATCCGACGCCGCTGTCCGGTCCAGGCCAGCCTGCACCGCCTGGAACTCTTGCTGCGCCTGCTGCAGTGCCTGCTGAGCAGTGATGTTCTTGTCCGCCAGCATGACCTGCTGGGCGCGGTCCATAGACGCTTGATCAGCTTGGAACGTCTGCTGAGCCTTGGCCAGGTCCATAGCCTGCTTGCGATCCAGACCGGCCTGCTCAGACTGGAATGCCTGTCGCGACATCTCCAGCGCCTGATTGGCCGTGATGCTCTTGTCGGCCAGCATGATCTGCTGCGCACGATCAAGTTCAGACTGACTGGCCTGGAACTTCTGAGCCTCCGCAGCCAACGATGCCTGCTGGTCGCGATTGAGCTGGTTCTGCGTTGCAGTGAAGGTCTGTTCCTTCTCCTGTATGGCTCTTTGATTGACCCGGTCCAGCTCTGCTTCAGCAGACTGGAACTTTTGCCGGGCGAGCTCGAGAGCCTGCTGAGCCTCGATGGACTTGTCAGCCAGAGAAGTCTGCAGCGCCCGGTCAAGCTCAGCCTGCGCAGAGTTGAACTTCTGAGTTGCCAGCGTCTGCTCGGCAGTGAACGCCTGGCCGGCCACACGCTCGCTAGTAGCGAATTCGCGGCCCGTCTTGTTTTCGGACGCAGTGAACTCTTGCTCGCCCTTCTGCAGGCCGAACTTGTTCTGCTCGCCGACGTTGAACATCCCGCCTTCGTTGACGTACTTCTGGTTGGTCAGCGCTTGAGTGTTGTAGGTCTGGGCGTCCTGCTGGGCGATCGGCGTGATGCGATCGATCATGGCCGCCACGCCAGCGCCCTGGGCCATGGAGCTGTTGACCAGCCCGCGCTGGTTCATGTTCTGCATGGCCAGCGTGCGAGCACGCTGCATCAGCGGGTTGTCCTTGGCCAGCAGGCTCTCAACCTGTCCAGCCGCGGTCTCGGTCTGGCGGTTGATCTCTCGCTGCTGAGGATTGAACTGAGCGGCCTGAGTCATGGGCGCCGGCGCGGGAGAAGGCGCCGACGCAGACTGGCCAGAGCTCGAGCTGCCCATGGCACCGCCGACAAGCCCAGTGCCCGACCCTGCAGGCTGCTGAGTGTCGAAGGGGTTGTTGGTTACCGTGGTTGCCATGAGAAGCCCTCAAACGAAAATGGCCCGCCGAGGCGAGCCAATGCGGTCACCGCAGACGCAGTGACCCGGGGAGAATTGTAGGAGGAAACACAGCATTGTGATACCCCCAGTCACAAGAGTGCGCACTCTGCCGCCCGGCGCTTCACCAGGCCGGGCAACACCCGGCCGCCGCCGCGGGTCCATTTCATCAGCTCGGCCTTGGCTGCGTCGACGTCGTCGGCGTTGACCCGCCTGCGCAGCGTGCTGGCCTGGAGCGCGCCGGTGCCGCAGTTGAACGCGAAGTCCAGGATGGCACCCGTCGGCTTGTCGCCCCAGTCTCGCAGCGTTGGGCAAAGGCTCAGCACCTTCGGCAGGCACCGCGTGAGCTCCCACTCCAGGAGCTCCATCGCACGCTCGCGGGTGATCGGCGGATCTTTCAGGCTCACCCGCGTGCCGTCCTCGTAGAACGTGCTGCCCACGCCAAGCGTGGGAACGCCGGCCGGGCACAGGTAGGGCTTGAGGTACAGGCCCTCAAACACCAAGCACAGGCCCCGGGCGGTCTGGACGGCGCTCATTTGTTGCGCTTGCCCAGCGAGCGGTCAGCGAAGAAAAAGCCCAGCACGGTGCCGGCAAGAGTGACATCCCACTCTTGCATGTTCCAATTTTGGGAGTTGAGCTTCAGCACCCACAGGCACAGGGCGATCGTGGCAGCCGACGGGCGAATGATGCCGTTCCAGACGTCAACGAATGCATACCCGCTGGGCTTGAATGCGTTCTTCATCGCCTCAGCAAAGGCGTCCGCCTCTGCGGTGGCCACGTTGGCCTCGGCCTGCGCCGCGACCACCTGCATCTTCAGGTCTGCCTGCAGCTTCAGCGACTCCATAATGCGAGCGTGCTGAGCCGCGTCAAGATCCTGCTGAAGCCTCATGCGCTCGATCTCGAACTGGTGGTCCTGCCGCTTGTTGTACCAAGCAGAGACTTCGCCCCACACCATTCTGAAGACGGAGCCGCCGAGGAAGGAGAACAAGGCCTCGATCATCTTCTTGCCTCCGACTTGATGTGCTCCCAGGCCGCGACGCACAGGAACACCACCACGGCCCACAAGCCAGCCGCGGTGACTTTGGAGACGGCGTCGCTCTTCGTCTTCTCCCACCAGCTTGCGTTGGCGATCTGACGCTCATGCGCCAGGCGGTGGCCGTGCGGATCACCGCCCGGGAAGGCGTCATTGAAGGCCTGGCGCAGCGTGGCGAACTGCTTGTCCATGTGCAGGGTCAGGTGCTGCTCGTGTGATTTCAGAGCCGCGCTGACGGCGTGCTCGATCATGAGCGCAACCTTGTCCTCGGTCAGCGCAGCCTGCCGCCGCTCGGGGCCCGTGTACTCCGTCATCAAAACACCTCAGCAGTTGAGAGCCCCACCAGCACCACCCGGTGCGCCAGCGCCTCCGTTGCCA
>Ga0075472_10000576_pt1 | contig 15395 bp, 17 predicted proteins | sample DEB19_08_DNA_3_FD_77014 | JGI IMG/M metagenome (GOLD analysis project Ga0075472, IMG submission 77014) | Aqueous microbial communities from the Delaware River and Bay under freshwater to marine salinity gradient to study organic matter... | ecosystem: Environmental > Aquatic > Marine > Coastal ...
AGTGGCACATGCCGGAGGCGACCATCTTCACCAGGACCTCGCCGGCCTTCGGCGGGTCGAGTTCGATCTCCTCGATGCTCCACGGAGCGTTGACTTCCCAGAGAACGGCGGCCTTGGTCTTCACGTGAAGTTCCCCCTTCGTCACGGCACCGTGCCGCGACCCCCCGAGACTAGTTCTGCCCGCCGAAGGGCCACCAACGGGGGAACCCTGACTACTGTGTGGGGCATGGAACAGGACAACACCCAGCAGACCGACGCCCAGTTGGCTGATTCTGCGGCCGCTGACACTGACGTCATCGAAGAACTGCTCGTCGAGGAGATCTCCATCGACGGCATGTGCGGCGTCTACTGAGCCGGCCCGGTACGCACGTTTCCACCAGGGCCGTGACCGCCACCCTCGAATCCTCGTGCGCCGTGCACCCGCAGGTGGCCATCAGACCCGAGCCCTTCGGCGCCCTCGCCTATCACTACGGCAACCGTCGTCTCGTCTTTCTCCGCCACCCCGATGTCGTGCGCGTCGTCACGTCGCTCGCCGACCACGCCACCGTCCGCGATGCACTCGTGGCGAACGGGATCGACGAGAAGCGATGGCCCTCCTTCGTGAAGGCCATCGACTCGTTGACCACCTCGGAGATCATCAATGTCCACTGAATCACTCGTCGAGCAGATGAAGCACGGGCTCGATGCCCCCATCTGCCTGACCTGGGAGCTCACGTACGCATGCAACCTGGAGTGCATCCACTGCCTCAGCAGCAGCGGACGCCGCGACCCGCGCGAGTTGACCACCGAGCAGTGCATCGCCGTGCTCGACGAGCTCCGTGACCTGCAGGTCTTCTACATCAACATCGGCGGCGGCGAACCGATGGTGCGGCGCGACTTCTTCGAGATCATCGAGCACTCGGTGTCGAACGGAATCGGCGTGAAGTTCTCGACCAACGGTGCGTTCATCGACGCAGCGAACGCACGGCGCCTCGCCGCCATGGATTACCTCGACATCCAGATCAGCCTCGACGGCGCGGACGCGGCGACGAACGACCCGGTGCGCGGCACCGGTTCCTACGACACCGCAATCACGGCCATGAACAACCTGCGCGACGCCGGGTTCGGTCAGTTCAAGATCTCCGTCGTCGTCACCCGGCACAACGTCGACCAGCTGGACGACTTCAAGGCGCTCGCCGACTCCTACGGCGCACAACTGCGCATCACGCGCCTGCGCCCCGCCGGCCGCGGCGCGGACACGTGGCACCAGTTGCACCCCACGAACGAACAGCAGCGGCAGATCTACAACTGGTTGCTCGCCCACGGCGAGAACGTCCTCACCGGTGACTCCTTCTTCCACCTGAATGCACTCGGGGAGTCGTTGCCCGGCCTCAACATGTGCGGTGCCGGTCGCGTCGTCAACCTCATCGATCCCATCGGTGACGTGTACGCGTGCCCGTTCGTCATTCATGACGATTTCAAGGCGGGCAACGTGCTCGACGAAGGCGGCTTCACCAGGGTGTGGCGCGAGAGTGACCTCTTCCTCGGCCTGCGCGAACCCCAGAGTGCCGGGGCGTGCGCGTCGTGCGGCGCGTTCGACGCGTGCCAGGGCGGGTGCATGGCCGCGAAGTTCTTCACAGGTCTGCCCCTCGACGGCCCCGACCCCGAGTGCGTCGGTGGTGACGGCGAGGAACTGCTGGCCGCGGTCCCCATTGCGCTCGCACCGCGACCCTCACAGGACCACTCGAAGCCGGCGCGCCCGCAGCGCGCCGCAATCCCGGTGGTCGGCAACTGAGATGAACGCCCTCACCATCTCGCTGGCCGTCGTCGCGGCGTACTTCTGCGGCACCCTCCCGTCGGCCATCGCCGTGGCCCGGTCCAAGGGCGTGGACATCACGTCGTTCGGCTCCGGCAACCCCGGTGCCAGCAACGTCGGGCGTGCCCTCGGCACCAAGTACTTCGTCATCGTGATGGTGATGGACGCGCTGAAGGGTGCGGTCCCCGTTGCCGTCATGCTCGGCGACCGTCACGTGGCCTACATGTGCGGTGCTGCCGCGGTGCTCGGCCACGTCTACCCCGTCACCCGCAAGTTCCGCGGTGGCAAGGGAGTCGCGACCGGTGCGGGTGTGGTGCTGGTGCTCCACCCGTTCATCCTGCTCGCAGCCTTCGTCACGTGGCTCGTGCTGTCGAAGGTCACGGGCAAGGCGTCCATCGCGTCGATAGTCGCCGTGCCCGTGGTTGTCGGCGGGTTCGTGGTCGCCGATGTGCCGATGTGGGAGGTGTGGGCCGTCATCGGGATCGGCCTCCTCGTCGAGATCAGGCATCTCGGCAACATCAAGCGGTTGCTCTCCGGTTCCGAGAACCGGATGTCCGGTTCGTCGTCGTAGTCACGATGTCCCCGGTCGTGGTGGTGCCGCTCGGCGCGTGGGAACAACACGGCCCGCACCTGCCGTCCGACACCGACACGCTGATCATCTCCGCCGTGGCTGCCACGGCAGTCGCGCGGTTCCCCGGCGTCGTTCTCGCACCCACGCTGCCCATCACGGCGAGCGACGAGCACCACGGGTTCGGCGCGACGCTCAGCATCGGCACGGGAGCATTCGCGTCGTCGGTGGTGGCGATCGCGCGCTCGGCACAGTGGGCGGCCGGCGTCCTCTTCGTGAACGGCCACGGTGGGAATGCCGACGGACTGGCAATGGCCCGCGAGGCGATGGACCACGAAGGGTTGCGACACGACGTCTGGTCACTGCCGCTCTACGACGGCGCTGACATGCACGCCGGACGCACCGAGACATCGGTGATGCTTCACCTCCACCCCGGGCTCGTGGACATGTCGCTCGCCACGGCCGGCAACACCGCACCGCTGGACGACATCATCGAACCGATGCGCACGGGCGGCGTGCGTTCGGTGTCCGGGAACGGCGTACTCGGCGACGCGACAACCGCGAGCGCATCACACGGGCACGCCGTGTTCGACATGTGGGTGGCGTCACTCGCGCAACGGTTGGGCTCCGTCACTGCAGAATGGCAACGGCATGCGTGAATTGCGACTTGACAGGCACTGGTGGCGATCCAGGAACGGAAACGGACTCGTGGCCGGAACGCCGGGCACGTTCTTCAGGCTCACAGAGAAGGGGTCACAGATCGTGGACTCCGTCGAGGCAGGTCATCCCGCTGCCGATTCGCCGTTGGTCGACAGGCTGATCGCCGCGGGTGCGGTGCATCCGGTGCCAGGCGTCAGCATTCCGGTCGACCAACTGACCGTCGTCATCCCCACGTTCGCGCGCTCCGACGACGACGTCATGCGTGTCCGGGCCCTTGTCGCTGCGCTCGCGCCGCTTCCGGTCGTGGTCGTCGATGATGCCTCACCAGTCACGGTGGACGTGGACGCGCGCAGGGTCGTCCGTCTCGGCGTGAATTCCGGGCCGGGTGCGGCCCGCAACGCAGGCGTGCGCGAGGTCGCCACCCCGTTCGTCGCTTTCATCGACGACGACGTCGAGGTCACCGCCGACCAGGTGCTGGAGCTGAGCGGCCATTTCACCGACCCGAACGTCGCGTGCGTCGCGCCACGGGTCTCCACGGACGTCGGACGGACGTTCGTGTCCCAGTACGAAGCGGTGCGCAGCCCGCTCGACATGGGACCCGCACCGGCGAGAATCCGGCCCGGGTCGCTGGTGCCGTATGTGCCGAGTGCGGTGCTCGTCGCCCGCACCTCGGCGGTGACCGACGCGTTCGACGAGTCACTGCGTTTCGGGGAGGACGTCGAATTCGAATGGCGATCCGTCAGTGACTCGGCCCAGTGCCGCTACGAGCCAACGGTCGTGTGCCGTCACCCTGCCCGTCCGTCGATTGCGGCGATGCTGAAGCAGAGGTTCCAGTACGGCCGGAGCGCCGCCGACATCGACAAGCGGCTGCCGTGGTCGGTTGCACCGATCCGCGGGAACCTCTTCCATGTCCTCCCTCTCGCGTTGCTGCTCGCCGGCCAGGCGTTCTGGGCAATAGAGGCCGCGTTCGTCTCGGTCGTCTTCACTTTCGTCGCGCTGCGGCGGACGGGACTTTCCTCGCGGAAGAAGTCGGCGATCGCACGGCTGAGCATTGCGGTGTCGTCGCGCCACGTCGCGACAGCGGTCACAAGGGAATGGTGGCCGCTCTTCCTGGTCTTCTCCGCGTGGCAGCCGGTGAGCTTCGCCTACTGGCTCGCGGCGAGCGGTCTCGTGCTCGTCGACATCGTCAAACTGCGACCGGTGAACATCGCCGCATTCGTCCCGCTGCGTCTCCTCGACAACATCGCGTACGGGGCGGGTGTGTGGGCCGGGGCCGTCCGCACGCGTTCGGTGCGGTGCCTGCTGCCGAGGCTCAGCGTTGGGCAGCGACGCGGCGGCTGATGTCGGCGCAGTCCAGGCACACCGATTCGGGCACCAGGTTCCACCGCATCAACTGGCCGAAGATCGCACAGCCGAGGCAGTAACCGACGAAGGCCTCGAGCGACGCGGCGAACGCGAGCATCGCGATGACGACGAACGACGCCGTGTGCAGGTCGAGCAACCACAGCACTGACGCGGTGATGCTGAACGCCGCACCGATGCCCTGTGCGAACCGTTTCGGTGGCCCGGGAACGAACTTGTGCTCGCGGCGGATGCGGGGTGTGATCACCTGCGTGGCGAGACGACCGAGCGGACTGAGGGTCGGGCCGGTCAGCACGCGAGCGACGAATCCGTATGTCAAGGGCACGAGCACCCACCCGCTGCCGGTGATGAGGAACAGAACGCTCAGCGTCACGGCGCCGGTGGCGACAATGCGGGCGCTTGTCTCGTTGACCGGGTTCGGGAATCCGAGGATCTTTGCCATGTCAACACGCTAGGGCTCAAAACCCGACCAAACAACTCAGGATTAGCCTGCTCGCTACCCTGTCGGGGTGACGATTCGCCTTGCCGTACATGAGGTCAAGTGGCAGAACCACGTCCAATCCGTCGCCCGGTCGATGCCCGGTCTGGTCCCCGTCGTCAAGGGCAACGGCTACGGGTTCCGTCGGTGGAACCTGATGCCGCTTGCCGGCCAGCTTGCGGGCGAGGTTGCGGTCGGCACTGTGTATGAGGTGCGTGACGTACCGGCAGGGATCGTGCCCATCGTCCTCACCCCCACCCTCACTGTTCCCCCGCAGAGCCTCCCCCGCAGCACGGTTCTCACCGTGGGCAGCATCCAGCACGTCCATTCCCTCGTCCACCACGGGTGGCGCGGTGACGTGATGGTGAAGCTGCAGTCATCGGCGATGCGCTTCGGGGTCACGCAGCCCGAGTTCGTCCCGCTCATCGAGGAACTGCGCGCCAACCACTTCACCATCCACGGCTACGCCATCCACCCGCCGATCGAGGGCGACCCCACGAACCACGTGCGCGACATCGAGAGGTGGATGCGCATCATCCCGAACGACGTACCGGTGTACGTCAGCCATCTCGACGCCGCATCGTACGAGCATGTGCGCTCCCGTCACCCCGAGCGTTCGTTCCGCATCAGGCTCGGCACCGCGCTCTGGCACGGCGACAAGTCCATGATGCAGCTTTCCGCCGATGTTCTCGACCACCACCCCGTCGAGACGGGTATGCGCGCCGGATACAGGCAGATCGCCATTGCCGGGCCGGGAGAGATCGTGCTGGTCGGTTGCGGCACGGCACACGGAGTGCGTTTGCTGGACGACGGCCGCAGCCCCTTCCACTACCAACGACAGCGCCTCAATGTCCTCGAGCCGCCGCACATGCACACCTCCATGTTGTTGCTGGCCCGCGGACGCCCGATCCCGCCCGTCGGCGAGTGGATCGACGTGCAGCAACCGCTCACGCGCGTGCAGGTCGACCTGCTGCAGTGGGTGCGCTGACTACTTCGCGCTGCGGTTGAGACCGCGCCAGCCGACTGCCGCCGCACCGACCAACGGTCCCTCGTCGGCGAGACGCGCAGGCACGATGCGCGCGCCCTTCGCGAAGTCGATGCCGCAGAGCTCGTCCAGAGTCCGTTGCGCGGCGTTGAAGAACGTGGCGCCGAAGCCGATCGCCACGCTCCCGCCGACGACGGCGAGCTTCAGGTCGAGCAGATTGCACACCGACGCGACGCCGCGACCGACGAGACGTCCCGCGCGCTGCATCGTCTCGTACGTCGGCTCGGTGGGCGGCCGGCCGGTGATCGCCTCGATTGCCGGGCCTGAGGCCTCCGCCTCCAGGCAGCCGCGTCCGCCACAGACGCACCGACGACCGTTCGGCTCCACCACGACATGGCCGATGTGGCCCGCGTTCCCGGATGCGCCCTCCAGAAGCTCGCCGTTCAGCACGATGCCGCCGCCGACACCGGTGGACACGACCATCGCGATGAAATTGTCGACGCCCTTCGCAGCCCCCAGCCACCCCTCCGCCAGGGCAAGTGCCTTCGCGTCACCGTCACCGAAGACGGGCACGCCCACCAGGCTCACCAGACTGCTGCGCAGGGGGAAGTCCCGCCACGCCTTGATGTTCAGAGGCGACACCAACTCGCAATTGGTGGTGATCGGGCCGGCCGACCCGATGCCGCACACGACGATGCGCCCGTCATGACGCTCGACGGCCTTCTGCATCTGGGACCTCACGATGCGGGCGAGTTCGTCGAACAACTCGTCCGCGTTGTCGCGGTGGTCGATGCGGTGGATCTCGCGGTCCAGCAGTTCGCCCGCGCGGTTGACGAGACCGACGGCGAATTTCGTCCCACCGATGTCAATGGCAAGCGCGAGGTCCATAGGGCTTCCCATTGTCGCAACATCGTCCATGCCAAGCACCGTTATGAAACATAACCGACCCTGTCTGCAAGCGGTACTTTGTCGTGGTGCCGAACGACTGGGACGCAATCATCGAACACGAAACGGCACAGTCGTACTACTCCGAACTCCGTGACTTCGTCGACACCGAACGTCGTGCGCACCGTGTGTACCCGCCGCTCGAAGACGAACTCGCGGCACTGCGGATCACTTCGCGCGCCGGGACGAAAGTGGTCATTCTCGGCCAGGACCCGTACCACGGTGACGGACAGGCACACGGACTGAGTTTCTCCGTGCGTGACGGCGTGCGCATGCCGCCGTCACTGCGCAACATCATGAACGAACTTCACGACGACACCGGAGTCGACATTCCCCCCAGCGGCAATCTCACAGAATGGGCGCGGCGCGGTGTGCTGTTGCTCAACACGACACTCACCGTGCGCGAGGGTGCGGCCGGTTCGCACCAGGGCAAGGGATGGGAACGGTTCACCGATGCGATCATCTCCTCGGTCAACGAGAAAAACGAACGCACTGTGTTCGTGCTGTGGGGCAACCATGCGCGGCGGAAACGCCCGTTGATCACGAATCCCGTGCATTCCGTGCTTGAAAGCGCGCATCCGTCGCCTCTTTCGGCCAGGAACGGCTTCTTCGGCAGCAGACCTTTCTCTCGGGCAAACGCGGCGCTCATCGATGCCGGGATCGAACCGGTGGACTGGTCACTGACGCCGAGCGACTGAGCGGAACTATCGTGTCGACGTGGCATCCATCCGTCGTGACATTCACATCGCACAGCCGCCGGACGTCGTGTGGGCGTTCCTCGGCAACCCGGCCCGACTTCACGAGTGGTTCCCCATCGTCGACTGCAGGGTCGAGGGCACCAAGCGCTGGATCACGCTCGGGACGGGGATCACGTTCGAGGAGGACATCCTCATCGTCGACAACGATGCCCGGCGGTTCCAGTACTCCATCGTGAACAACCTGCTCATCAAGGACCACTTCGGCACCCTCGACGTCCTCGATGACGGCCACGGCCACAGCATCGTCACGTACCAGACCCAGTGCACACCGAACGTCCTCGCACTCGTCACCGCCGGTGCGTCCGGCGAGGGCCTGCGGAAGGCAAAGCAGATACTCGAAGGAGACAAGTGATGGGCCGCAGGATCCTCTTCATCACCACCGACCAGCAACGGTTCGATTCGCTCGGGTGCAACGGCGGGACGATCGCGCGCACCCCGAACATCGACAGGCTCGCCGCGGACGGCATCAATTACACGCGCGCCCACCCGCAGAACGTTGTGTGCATGCCGTCGCGCAGCACCATGATCACCGGCCAGCACGTCGCCACTCACGGAGTGTGGATGAACGGCGTCCCGTTGCCCGAGGACGCACCCAGCATCGCCATGACGCTCCGCCAGGCCGGGTACAAGACCGCGTTGGTGGGAAAGGCGCACTTCGAACCGTTGCTCGACCCCTTCCTTCGTTTCGCGGAGAACCGCATGGGCCGCGACGGCACCAACGCCGAGTGGGTCACCATGCCCGACGGCAGCCGGGCGCCGCACCGCGGGTTCGACCACATGGAATTCGCCGGTCACGGGGCCGCGGGCAACCTGCACTACGTGGGATGGCTGCGCGAGAACCACCCCGAGACCATCGCGAAGTTCGTCCCGAACCTTGATGCCGACCTCGAGGTGACCACCGAGCCGGGTGGCGACACCGGCGCGGTCCAGGTGCGCAACACGAACGACATCAACCGCGAGTGGTACCACACCGACTGGGTAGCGGACCGCACGATCGCGTGGCTCGACTCGCTCGAGAAGGACGACGACTGGTTCTGCTGGATGTCGTTCCCCGACCCGCACCACCCATGGGACCCGCCGAAGAGCGAACTGCACCGCGTCGACTGGCGCGACCTCGACCTTCCGGCCGGCTACATCGCGGATGCCGACGAGCGCGAGCGTGTTCTCGCCGACAAGCCCGCGCACTGGATGGGTTGGTACAACGGCACGTTCGTGTCGAACTACGAGGCACCGCTGAAGTGGGTGCCTGCCACGCTGCAGCCGGACAACATCCGCGAGATCAACGCGATGGTCCACGTGAAGAACGAACTGATCGACGAGGCCGTCGGCCGCGTGCTCGCCGGCATCAAGGCGCGCGGTTGGGAGGACGACGTCGACATCGTGTTCACCACCGACCACGGCGAGATGCAGGGTGACTTCGGTTTCCTCTTCAAGGGTCCGTACCACGTGGACGCATTGATGCGCCTGCCTCTCATCTGGAAGCCGGCGAAGTCCGCCGGTGTCTCCCCCGCCACCGTGTCGGCACCTGTCGGTCACGTGTCGTTGGCGGCGACATTTGCCTCTATCGCCGGCCTGCCACAACCGGATTACGCAGAGGCTCCGGCACTCCCCGTCAACGACGAGGATGCACGGTCACGCGGTCTCGAGCGCGTGCTCACGGAGTGGGACAGCATCCTTTTCGGCAAGAAGGTCGGCGTGCGCACCATCTTCCGCGACAACTGGACGTGTTCCGCGATGCTGCCGGGCACCCTGCACGACGGCACCGAGGGCGAGCTGTACGACCATTCGAACGACCCGCTCCAGCGCGTGAACAGGTGGAACGACCCGTCCGTGCGCTCGCTGCGCGACGACATGCTGGCCGACATGTGGGACCACCTCCCCGCGCCGGCGGTGCCGCGTCGCGAGTGCGACGCACCGGTCTGATCAGTCGATTCCGTCGAGTGTGACGACCGGGCCGTACAGGTCCGGGCGCCGGTCACGGAAGATCCCCCACGAGAGGCGCAGCTTCTCGAGCTCCGCACGGTCGAAATGCGCCACGAGCACCGCGTCCCCGTGCCGGCCGGCCTCGGCAACTTTCGCACCGGTGTTGTCGGCGATGAACGACGAGCCGTAGAACGTGATCTCCGTCTGCTCGCCCTTCTCCACGCCGTACCTGTTGGCGGCAACGACCGGCAGGAGGTTCGCGCCGGCATGACCCTGAATCACACGTTGCCAGTGCCCGCTCGAGTCCCATGACGGATCAGGCGGCTCGCTCCCGATCGCCGTGGGGTACAGGATGCACTCCGCGCCACGGAGTGCCATCACGCGCGCAGCCTCGGGGAACCACTGGTCCCAGCAGATACCGAGCCCGACGCGACCGTGCGCGGTGTCCCACACGCGGAAACCGGTGTCACCCGGGGAGAAGTAGAACTTCTCGCTGTAACCGACACCGTCGGGGATGTGGCTCTTGCGGTAGACCCCGAGCTGCGACCCGTCGGCGTCGACCATGACGACCGTGTTGAACAACGCGTTGCCCGCGCGCTCGAAGATGCTGAGCGGGAGAACCACGCCGAGTTCGCGTGCGAGCGCGGAGAACCGCGCGACGGTGGGATGACCATCCACCGGGCGCGCGCGCTGCAGGTGCTTCGCGTCGACGTCCTTGCAGAAGTAGACATCCTCGAACAATTCGGGAATGAGGATTATTCGCGCACCCTGGGCTGCTGCCTCGCGCACGAGTCGTTCGGCGGTTGCAAGGTTTGCTTCGACATCAGCGGACATCGACATCTGGATGGCACCCAGTGACAGCGACATGCGAACACTCTACGGATGCGGACCGTCGCACGGCGTGTGGGACAATCGGACGGTGACCACCACCCGCCAGACGGAGCGTTCGCGCCAGACCGACATGAAGGTCGCACTGAGCGCCGCAAACGCGGTGCGCCGCGACGGCTTCGACCAGATGGCCCTCACCCGTGTGGCCTCTGATGCCGGGTACAGCAGCGGTGTGATCTACGCGCGGTGCGACGACCGCTCCGAATTGATGGTCCTGTCCTGGCAGAAGAGCTTCTGGCCGGAGCTGAGCGAGATCCTCCACGCCGGCGTCACCGCGGTGGTCAACCGCGACATCGACGAACTGAACCGCGCCATCGAGACGTGGCGCTCACGGTGCGGGGAGTCCGCCGTGCCCGACATCGGGAGTGCGACCGAGGTCATCATCGCCGCCCGCCGCGACGAGGTTCTCGGCGAGGTCGTGCACGGTGACATCAATGCATTGCTCGCATCGCACGGTGCCGGTCCCGGGGACACCGGGCCTATGCGCGAGCTCGTGCTCTTCACCGTTGCCACGTTCATCGGCTCCGCCCTGTTGAACTCCGTGACGTCAGCGGAGAGCGAGCTCACCATCGACCCCACCTTCATTCTCCACCTGCTCGCCAACCGCACGGTGCACGAGAGACCCGCGGAAATGTCACCGTCCGAGTCGACCGGCTTCGAGCGCCCGCGGACCGGCGACGAACTTCGTGATGCTCTGATCGACGCGACCGAGTACGTCATCGCGCGCGCCGGTGTCCACCGTGCCACGGTGTCGCGCATCGCGAGGCGGGCCGGTGTCAGTGTGGGTGCGATCTACGGCCTCTACGAGAACAAGGAGACACTGGTGCTCGACTGCGTCTCCGTCCTCCACCCACCGCAGGCCATGCGCGACATCGTCGGGTGGTCAGCGATGCAGTACGAGACGTTCCGTTCCACGATGGGCGCGAACCTCCGCATGTACCTTTCTCCCGGGCAGAACCTGTGGCGCATGTTCCGCGTCGAGTCCCTCGTCGCTGCACGTCACACACCCGCGCTGGCCCAGATGCTCGAGGACTTCGGCCACGACTACGTGGAGAGCCTGCTCGGGCGCATGCCCATCGAGATCATCCCATCGGTCCCTGCGCGGGGAACGATGGTCGGCATCGCGGTGCTGGCCACCGTGGACCCCACCATCCAGTCGCTCGACTGGCAATGGGTGCCCATCGGCTGAATCCGCCCGTAGCCCGGCTGGTTATTGTCGGGGCATGCTGAACGAACTCGCCGCACTCGTGCGCAACGGCTCCGTCGACCCCGTCACTCTCGTCGAGGAGGCGCTCACGCGCATCGAGAACGCACGGCACCTGAACGCGGTGACAGCGGTGTACGCGGAGGAGGCTCTCGCAGCGGCGCGGTCGCACAGCCGCAGCGGCGCACTCGCCGGTCTCCCGTTGCTGGTGAAGGACATGGCCCGCGTGAAGGGGCACGTCACCACGGCCGGAAGCACGCTCTATGCCGACGGCCCCGCGGACGAGGTCTCCGACGCCGTCGTGCAGCGCCTGCAGGACGCCGGTGCAATCCTCGTTGGCCGCACGAACTCACCGGAGTTCGGCGCGACGGCAACAACGGTGAACAAGGTCTTCGGCGCCACCCGCAACCCGTGGAACCCGGAGAAGTCGAGCGGCGGTTCGAGTGGCGGCAGTGCCGCGGCGCTCGCCGCGGGACTCGTCCCGTTGGCCACCACGTCCGACGGCGGCGGCAGCGTCCGCGGCCCCGCGGCAGCGTGCGGACTCGTGGGCTACAAACCGTCGATGGGTGCGATCGGCCGCAATGTCCTGCCGCGGTGGATCGAATTCTCCACGCAGGGCACGAGCGGAACGAGCGTCGCCGACGTCCTGCTCGAAGCCTCGGTCACGCACGGCCCTGCTGCCGGTGACTTCCTCTCGCTCCCGAAGGGCAGCATCGACCTCACGCCGCGGATGCCGAGACGCGTCATCGCGTGCCGCACGTACCGCAGCGACGTCGACCAGGAGATCGAGGAGGCGTACGAGAACACACTCGACGCCATCGCGCGCAGCGGTGTCGAGGTCGTGCGGGCGAAGGCCCCCACCGACAACTCCACCGTGTGGTGGTGGTTCGTCATCTCGACCGCCGAGCTCACCCAGAGCCTGCGCGGCGTGCAGGACAGGTGGGGCGAGATGAGCGACTACGTGCAGGCACAGCTCGCCTTCGGGTCGAACGTGACAGCGGACCAGTACATCGAGGCCATGCGCAAGCGTCACGACGTCGGCGCCGCGTTCGACGAGATGCTCGGCGACGACAGCGTGATCGTCGTCCCCACGGCCAACTCACGCGCGTGGCCCGCGGAGGGACCGATGGCCACCAGCGCCGGCGCGGTGGCGGACGACTCCATGATCGCGCTCAACACCACCGACGCGAACTTCACCGGTCACCCTGCAGTCAGCGTGCCGATGGGCCTCGACAACCACGGCGTCCCGGCGGGAATGCAGATCACGGCACCGCGGTTCGGTGACGCCCTCGCTCTCGGGCTGGCCGCGCACATCGAGCGAATCCAGCCGTGGCAGAGGAACGCGACGGGCTACAGCGAGTTCCGCCCCGCATGAGCAGACGACGGTCGTTCGACCGTGACTACTACGCGAGGTTCTACGAGGACGACCCCGTCCACACGCGCACGAAGATCGCCCAGTTGGCGCAGGGCGTGCACTCGTTCGCGCAGTGGTGGGAACTCGACATTGCGTCCGTCCTCGACATCGGTGCCGGCCCGGGATACTGGCGTGACTGGTACGCCGAGAACCACCCCGGTGTCGAGTACCACTCCACGGACGTCAGCGGGCACGCGTGCGAGACGTACGGCCACGAGCAGCGCGACATCACGTCGTGGCGGCCGCGGCGCAGGTACGACCTCGTCGTGTGCCACGGGGTCCTCCACTACCTGGACCCCGCCGGCGCCTCGGCTGCGATCGAGAACATCGCCGCGGCGGCCAGGGGACTCCTCTACCTGGAGGCGCCGACGTCACACGATCTCGACACGATCGTGGACGTGGAGACGACCGACATGCACGTGACGCGCAGGTCCGCTGCGTGGTACCGCACGAGACTCGGTGCGCATTTCACCCAGATCGGTGCGGGCATGTGGGTCAGCAACAACGCGGGGCTGCCGCTGTACGACCTCGAACGGTCGCGCTGACGTCGCAGACCCGTCGCGGTCAGTCGAAGTCCGGGACGAGCGCCACCTTGCCCGCGATCTTGCGGTTCTGGAGGTCGCGCATGGCGTCCACGGCGCGTGACATGGGGTACGACACCGGTTCAACAGGGTGGAGCTTGCCCGCGACGATGTTCTGCATGACCTCCACCAGCATCGCCTGGTTCTCCGCCTGGTTCTGGCCCACCCATGCGCCCCAGTCCACACCGACGACGGTGCGGTTCGTGAGGAGCACGAAGTTCGCGGGCAGCCTGGGGATGCCGGCAACGAACCCGACCACCATGTACTGACCGTTCGCCTTCAGCGCGCGCAGGCACGGCTCGGCGAGGTCGCCACCCACCGGGTCGTACACGATGTCCACACCACCGGCGATCTCGCGCACCTTCGCCTTCACGTCGTCGTTGATGACATCGACCGACGCGAACGCACCGCGGTCGAGACCCAACTGCCACTTCTCGGCAGACGAGGCACCCGCGATCACCTTCAGCCCGAGAGCCACACCCACATCAACGGCAGCGAGACCGACACCACCGCCCGCACCGAGAACCAGCATCGTCTTGCCCGGCTCCACCTGGGTGCGACGGGTGAACGCGAACCACGCGGTGAGGTAGCTCTGCATGAAGGTCGCACCCTGGCCGTCGGTCAACTGGTCAGGGATGGGAAGGACGCGGTTCGCCATCGCCACCACTTCGTCGGCGAAGCCACCGGCACCGACGGGCACGAACACGCGACGTCCGTTCATGGATGCGTCGACACCGGGACCGGTCTCCACGACGCGACCCGTGATCTCGCTTCCCGGCACGAACGGCACCGCGGGCTTGATCTGGTAGCGGCCCTCGATCATGAGCGAGTCAACGAAGTTGAGGCCACATGCCGCGACCTTCACGCGAATCTGGCCTTCCCGGAGTTCGGGCGAAGGGGTCTCCTGGACCCTCAGGTCATCGAGACTTCCGAGTTGGTCAACAACGAGTGACTTCATGCTCGTCACCGTACCGTTCGCGGAAGAGCCAATCAGCACCGAAGTAGAGTCACCCCGTGCCCACACTCGCTCGGTTCACCCGGCTGCCCGTGTTGGCAGTGACGTACGCACTGCTGCGTGCATCGGTGGTGTGGGGTCTGCACCCCGCGACGTTTCCCGACAGTGCCGGGTACCAGCGACTCGACCTGTCGTCGCCCGTGGCACGCACGTGGCCGGTGCCGTTTCTCTACTCGGTCGTGCGCTCGGACCCGTTGCGTGTCGGCTTGCACGTGATCCTCGGGGCCATGGCATGGACATGGCTGGCGCGCACCCTCAGCAGGAACAGTCGGTTCCCCGCGGCTGTTACGGCACTGACATTCCTCATCGGGCTGACCCCGCAGGTCGTGCGGTACGACCTCACCATCCTCTCCGAGTCACTCGCGATCACCTTCGGCGTCGCGATGGCAGCCGCGACACTCGCCGTGGCCGATGCCAAGTCACCGCGGTCCGTCACCCAATGGGTGCTGGTGATGACCGTGTTCTCGATGGTCAGGCCGCAACACATGATCGTGCTGTTCGCCGCCGCAGCGTTCGTCCTCGCGCGCTCCGTCGGGAGACGGGCACTGCCCGGCGCAATCGGCCTCGTTGTCCTGGCGGTGTCCGTGTTCGGATTCGTCCAGTTCCGTGCGAACCGACCGACGAGCGAGCTGAACCTCTACACGGTCGTTGTGGAGCGCGTTCTCAACGACGATGCGCGCTTCTCGTGGTTCGTCAGGAACGGGATGCCCGACATACCGGGCATGCGCGAGGCACAGAGCTACGACTACGTCGAGCAGGTGCCACCGGACGTTCTCGCCTTCCTGCAGTTGCCCGTCGGACAGGCACCGCCCAGTCTCG
>Ga0075472_10000577_pt1 | contig 15395 bp, 20 predicted proteins | sample DEB19_08_DNA_3_FD_77014 | JGI IMG/M metagenome (GOLD analysis project Ga0075472, IMG submission 77014) | Aqueous microbial communities from the Delaware River and Bay under freshwater to marine salinity gradient to study organic matter... | ecosystem: Environmental > Aquatic > Marine > Coastal ...
AGATTGTCGCGGCCGCAGTGGACGGCGCGCCGCCTGCCAGACTGGAACCGTCCGCAGTAGCGCATGAGTCGCGCGGTTTACACGGTCTGGCAGCGCACAAGTCTGGCATTGGGATCGTGCGCGGCGCGCCTGCGCACCGCCGCGGCAGTCTGGATCCTCGCAGCGTTCTGGATCTGTTCCGCGGACAAGGCTTGCCGCAGACGCGTAGCGACTACGCCGCAGACCGCGCGACTACTGCAGTGCTGCAGTCTGGCATCCTGCGCTTGCGCCTGCCTGCAGGCTGGCAGCGCGCGCCTGCCTGCGCAGTCTGGCAGCGCGCTGCCGCGCGCCTGCCTGCGCCGCGCAGCGCGGCAGACTGGCAGACTGCTGCGCAGCGCGCCGCGCGCGCCTGCGCCGTCTGGCAACGCTACGTCCTGCGCCTGCCGCAAGGCCAGGAAGCGCAGCGCGCCGCTGCCGCGGCCTGCCAGGATTCCACCGATGCCGCGCCGCAGGCCGCGCGCCTGCCTGCGCTGCAAGTCTGGCAGCGCGCGCTACCGCGCCTGCGCAAGGCGCAGGAACTGGCAACGGCTGCGCAGCGCCTGCGCTTGGCAGGCAACTGCGCGCCGCGCACCGCGGCAGACTTCCAAGCGCGGCTAGACTCCTGCGCCTGCGCGGCCTGCGCTGCGCACCTGCGCGGGCAGCGGCAGCGCGCAGCGCACTACCTGCCTGCCGATGCCGCGCCGCTGCCTGCGCGCGCGCCTGAACCGGACTGCGCGCCATGGCTGGACTGGAACCTGCGCGCCGCGCGCCTGCGCCTTGCCGCGCGCCTGCGCAGCGCGCAGGCAGACCGCGGATTCCAGCGCAGCGCAGTAGGCACCGCGCAGCCGCAGGCGCTGCCGGAACTGCGGCAGGCAGACCCGCGCCAGATCGTCGCTGCCGCCTGCGGCAAGTCCATCGGCGCGCTGCGCCTTGCGCCCGCGCGCCGCGCAGGCAAGGCGCACCGCCTGCCAGTTTACTAAACCGCGCCTGCCAGACTTCCGCGGCCTGCCTGCCTGCGCCTGCGCGCAGCGGCAGGCCGCGCCGTTTCCAGACTGGCAGCGGCAGCGCGCCCGCGCCTGCGCCTGCCTGCGCCTGCCTGCGCTGCGCCTGCGCTTGCCGCGCTTGCCTGCCTGCGCTGCGCTGGCGTCGTGCGATAGGCGAGAGGGAGGGAGCGGGGGACGATCCACCCGCCGTCGCGCGCTCTCGGAGGCCGTCGGACGCACGCGCGCGGGCTTGAGACCCCCCTAGGCGGGGGTGCCAGGGGGCTTGCGCCGCCGTCGACGCGGGGAGGGGGCAATGCCCTCGCGCAATTTCCTAGGTACGGTCGCCGGCTAGCATCCTGGGCGGCTGCGGTCGGCTGGTAGCTGGTGGTTAGACTCCCGCCTAGGCTGACGATCTATCGTCAGACTCCCGCCTCGCGTCCGCTCGTTGGGCTTTGACTGCACCGGCTCACCGGCGCAGGAGCGGGAGAGGCTTAAACGGCGTGCGACTACGCGCTGGTGGCTGGTGGTGTGATGCGTTTGTCGACAGGTGTTGCTTTTTGCGACAGTTGCTGGTGCTATCATAAGCGGGGGCGGGGGTGCGATAGCTGGCGGTTATGTCGCACGTTGTGGATAACTTTGGCGCTGGCTGTGGATAACTTGCGTCCTGGGCAGCTGACGTCTGCGGCAGCTGGCGCTCTGGCTGCTGGTGTCGCGGCGGCATGCGTTGCTGCGGCGAGCGAATCCACTCGCGTCCTCATGGCTGCGTGCGGTAGCCCGTTCGTGGAGCGAACGGTAGTGGAACGAGCAGTCGCCAGCCACTCGCGCTCGCGCTGATGAGCTAACGCTAGTAGCTCATGCTTACGTGGGTGGGGGTGTGGGGGGTTGTACCATCGAGAGCGGGCGGAGCGCCAGAAGAGAAGCCGCACGACTTGCGTTGGCTGCTGTAAGTGTGGCGGGTTTGGGCAGTTGCAACTGTATAGGAATCAGGGTTTTCGCTTGACGGTAAGAGTAGGAAAAAGTCTAGGACAGTAGGTAGACGGTGAGTTGATAGGATAGGCGCATGCCGGCTGTTACTGTGGCTGTGCCGCCGGTGAGGCCGGAGGCGCTGGAGATCAACGTGCGACCGAACATCATCGTGTGGGCGCCTGACGACTTTGGAATGGATGCCTGGCATCTGTTCATGGATCGTTACTCGCTGTCGGCGTACGACACGACGCTGGGCAACATCCCGACTCCCAACCTGGATGCGCTCGTACAGCGTGGCGTCAAGTTTACGCGCGCTTACAGCCAGCCGTTCTGCTCGCCTACGCGCGCTCAATGGATGTCGGGGCGGTACGGGTTCAAGACTGGGGTCGGCGCGTTGGTGGATGCCAACGACCAGCCGCTGCTTGATCTCGAGGTCGGGCTGCCGAAAGGATTGAAGCAGGCCACGAACTACGCCTACAAGTGTGGCGCGTTCGGGAAGTGGCACCTGTCCAACTACAGCTCGATGGGCGGGATGGCCTCGCACCCGCTCACGGTGGGGTTCGACGAGTTCTACGGCACGCAGGGCAACGTCGACTACCAAGGCTACTACTTCTTCGAAGGCTGGCACTCCAAGAAGACCGAGACCGGCGTCGAGATCTCGATGGAGCGCGTCGACCGCTACCTGCCGTCCTGGACCATCGACAAGGCGCTCGACTGGATCAAGCGCACTCCCCAGCCCTGGTTCGCGTACATGCCCATCAACCTGCCGCACGGGCCGTTCCACAGGCCGCCGGCGGAACTGTACGACACCACGAAGTACGTCCTCCCCGAGGATGGACAAAATGTAAGCACGGCGTTTGCCACGCCTACCGAACTGCAGACCAGCAGCCGGACGTTCTACTCCGCTATGGTCCAGGCCATGGATACTCTCTTCGGGCAGTTCCTGGCCGGCATCCCGCAGGATGTCCTGGCGAACACCGTCGTGATCGTCTGGTCCGACAACGGCAGCGGCGGCAAGGAGATCGGCGGAAATCTCAACGGCTCCAAGGCCAAGTACAGCGCGTTCGACCTCGGAGTCAACGTCCCCATGGTCGTGGCCGGTCCTGGCGTCTCCACGCCTGGCAGAACCACCACCGCGCTTGTCTCGCCCTCCGACCTGTTTGCCACCATCGTGGATATCGGACAGGGCAGCATGGGACTGGTATCCACCCCGCCCGATCACTCCACCGGCACGTTCACCGGAACACGCAACAGCACCTCGTTCTGGAACGTCTGCCAGGATCCGACCGCCACCCCAGCCAGAACCAGCCTGCTGGTCGACAAGTTCGCGTACAACATTCCACACCTCAACGCCAGCACGATTGGATTGCGCGCGGTCGTTACGCTTTATGGCGGCAGGTACTACAAGCTGATCCGGTTCAACGGAAGCGGCACGTCGTTCACGGACATGACAGAAGGGTTGCCTGGAGTATGGACTCCTGTCACGACCACGGACGGCGATGCGTTCTACGATTTGCAGGCCGACCCTCGAGAAGATGTCAACTACTTGCGGGTGACCAGTCCCTTGACCTTGACGACTACGCAGAAAGAAGCGTACTATCAGGCAAGGACGCAATTCGCATCTCTGCAAACGAGCTACTGACATGGTTCACAAGAAGCGTGAAGGCCGTTACGAGTCGGGCGAAGGCCCGCGCCATGAGCGCGGCGAGAGCCGCCGCTACGAAGCTACGGAGCGCACTCGCGAGGCGTTGAAGCAACGCACCGCTGGCAAGAAGCGCGACGCGATGTACACCGCTATGCAGGCGCCCGCCGGCGCCATGCGCATCAGCGGAGGGACGAGGAAGAAACAATGAAGAGTGGTGGCAAGCAAACGATCAACACCGGTTCCCGTCGCGTCTCCGCTGCCAAGGCTGGCGGCGCCGCGAAGAAGGCGATGATGCCGAAGGGTGCGCGCAGCGGCAAGAAGAGCTCGATGAAGAGCGGTGGAAGAATGAAGTACATCGTCACCGGCTGCTGCGGCGCGTGATTATGAACGGCAAGGGCGACGATCTCACGCCCGACGAACCGTACGTTCCGAAGTTCGACGGCGAAGACGCCGACTTCGTGATGCGCATGAGCCAGGCTCGTGGGCGTCAGGAGTACGAACGTCGCATTCAAGGACGTGCGCATGTCTGGGAACGCCCGCAAGGCGAAGGCGACCAGCGGTCGTACGTCCCCGCTGCGGATGTCGGGTTCCTGGAGCGCATCGCCGAGATCGAGAAGAAGCTCGATGCCGGCCTGCCGCTGTCGGAAGCCGAGGCCGAGTACATGGTCTCGCGCACGATCACCCGCATCCTGCGCACGTCGAGAAGGCCGACGCATGTGCTGAAGGCCATCGAGATGCTGCAGCAGGCACGGGCGAAGAAGCTCGTCTCCAAGATGCTGGAGGCCAACATCCAGAAGCCCGACCAGCCTCCGCCTCCTCAACTCAACCTCCCTTGAGAAACATCATGCTTGCCATCTCCCGCCTCTCGTTCTGGCTGCTCGTCGCCGCGCTGTTCGTGTTCGCCACGAGCTGCCGCACGCCCGTCGTCGGTTCGCTCCAGGTGCAGACCGACACGGACTCGTCCATCGCCACCACGCGGTTCGACGGCGACACGCTGCTCGTCATCGCCCACGGCCAGATGACCGTCGAGGTGTTCCAGAAGGACGGCGCGCAACTGTTCGGCCCGTACACCGTCGCCGCCGGCAAGATCTTCCTGTGGTCGCGCTCGATGGGCGTCAAGCAGACGTTCAGCGAAGGCGACGTGCTTCCGCTGTGGCTGAAGGACTCCGGCATCCTGCGGCCTGGCGACGATGTCACCTTCGGCCTCGTGTTCGCCGCGCCCGACGCCATCGTCCCGCCCGTTCAATGAAACCCGCCGTCGCGTTCTGCCTCGTCTGGCTTCCGTCCTGCGCAATGAGCACGGACATCAGGGAGCTCGGCTGGAACGTCGACAAGCGGTTCACGGTCATCGAGAGCGAGGTCGCCGACCTGCAGAAGGACTCGGCCAGCAAGGCTGATGTCGAACGCAGGTTCGATCTCGCTCGAGAGCAGTTCGACCACAATGTCGATGCCATCGGCAAGAAGGTCGAGGACCGCGTCGAAGGCATCGCCGGCGGCGTGTCGAAAGCGGTCGGTCTGCCGGAAGCCATCGGCATCGCCATCGCGTCCATGATTATGACCTGGCTGGGACGCGACTGGACCCGCAAGAAGACCATCGCCGACCTCACGAGGAAATGATGAACAATCCCCCCCGCATCGAAGTTCGTCGAGTCGACGAAGGCAGCGCCTGGTACTGGCGCATCGTCGGATCGAACGGAGAGATCATGGCCCACTCCGAAACCTATGCATCGCATGCCAACGCCGTTCGCGGCGCGAAGACGATGCTGCAGTGGACCGCCCGTCAGGTCGATCTCAATATCGAGGTCGACGTAGAAGGAGGTGATCCGTGAAGAAGAAGACTGGCAAGAAGCGTCCGTGCTGAGTGATCAGAACGGCTCGCCCTCGTCGCCCTCGGCCTCGGTCGGGGGCGACGGTCGTTTGATCTCCGCCGTGTACTGCAGCGTCTGGTTGAGCGGCTGAACGTCCCACTCCGAGTCATTCCCCCATCGACAGATTGCGGCATCGCAAGCGTCGATCTTTGTAAGGAACGGGCCGTACGCATGATGCTGGCGCACAACGATCCATGCATCGGCCTTGTAAGGGTTTACGCTCATTTTGCTTCTGCTGCTAGATTTCGCTTGCCCTGCGTCTGTGCGTAGTCTACAAACGCAATCGCACCAGTCAAGCAGCGCCCCCAATCCCGTCGCTGCGCAGTAGGCTCGCTCTATGCCCAAGCGGTTCTCGAAGAAGGTCACCAACCCCTCCACTGGCCGCACCCGCACCGTCCGCTACGGACAGGCGGGCTCTTCGATCCGCCCAGGAACCCCCAAGGGCGATGCCTACTGCGCGCGGTCGAACAAGATCAAGGGCGACTGGCGCTCCGACCCGAACTCTCCTAACAATCTCAGCCGCAAGAAATGGCGCTGCCGTGGCAGCAAGTCCATGCGCTGAGTACGGTCAAGCGGTCTCCGCGTAGAGGGACTGTGAGGAGACAAGGCGGGTCGGCAGTGATGAACTTCTGACCCGTCTCTCTTATGGAAAACACACAAGTCTCCGATCTCGAAAAGAAAGAACGCCTCCGCCACTACATGCGGGAGTACCGCAAGCGGATGCGCGAAGAAAGCCGCTGCGTGTCCTGCGGCGTCCAGCTCGAAAACGGGCGCTCGTTGTGCGAGAAGCACTTGGAAGCCGCGCGCATGCGCAACCGCCGCTCGCATCGCGTGCGCACCCTGCGCGACGCTCCGTTCGTCGGAGACCTCGTCGCGCTGCTGGAGGAACGCCGCGTGCTCACCGCCAGGTTCAACGAACAGGTCGACCGGCTCATCAGCGAGATCGCGGACTGCGATACCCGCATCGCGATGGCGATGGAGTCGGCCAACACCAGCCTCCTCGAGAAGCGCGAACAGGCCGTCCGCGAACAATGACATTCAAGGCTCCCAAGCCTGCCGATCTCAGCGCGCTGCAGAAGCGCGTCGACGAGTCGAGCGAAGACGCGCAGGTGCGCGACAACCACCTCTACTCGGGGTTGTTCGACCGCACCGTCGGCGTGTACGGGGACTCCGCGCCCACGCCCGAGTTCGAGCTCGGACCGAACGGCGTGCGCCTGATTCGCACCAGGCTGTCCCGCCGCGAATGGATCGAACGCTACTTCCCGATCCGCAACAAGGCCGGCAAGATCGCGCCGCTCAAGCTCAACCGCGCGCAGCGCCGGCTCGAGTCGTGGATCCTGCAGATGGAGATGGCGCGGCTCCCCGTCCGCATCATCATCCTCAAGGCGCGGCAGATGGGATTCTCGACGTACGTCCAGGCGTGCATGTTCGAGAAGCTCCTGCGCGAGAAGAACTTTCGCGGGCTGATCATCGCCGACAACAAGGACCGCTCGAAGCTCCTGCTGCAGATCGCCGAGACCGCGCGGACCTCGATGGTCAAGACGTACAATCAACAGACCAACGAACCGGTCCACTGGGACTTCAAGATGAAGTCCAAGGCAACGAGCTCGCTTGTATGGACAGACCCGATCCGTGGAGAGATCCACGTCACATCCGCAGAAACTCCCGAGCCTGGTCGTGGCGGAACGAGGACAATGGTGCATTTGTCCGAAACCGCTCACTGGCCCGACGCCGAGCGCAAGCAAGCTGGCGTGATGGCTTCCCTGCCTACGTTGCCAGGAACCTACGGATTCGACGAGAGTACCGCCAATGGCGACCAGGGGAAGTTCCGTGACGACTTCTGGCGCGCCTGGCGACAACGCGAGGTGGACCTGTTCGAGCGCACCGATCCGTGGCACGCCGTGTTCTTCTCGTGGTGGGAGCACGACGAGTACCACTGGACGCGGACGTACGGCGCAGGACGCACCCTGCCGGAGAAGCTGCGCGAGCAGATCCAGAACAGCCTCGACGACGAAGAACGCTGGCTGCTGAAGCAGTCGTACATCCGGCGGTTCTCGCCTTCCGACGACTGGGAGCAGGTCAAGGTGCGCAGCGGCAAGAAGCTGGAGTTCGCCGACGACGGCACGTTCACGATCAAGACCGCGCCGGCGGACAAGCCGATGAAGTGGAAGCGCGTCGGCGTCGGGCTCGTGCCGGTGAGCGTCGACCAGTTGGCATGGCGGCGGCAGAAGCTCTCCGACAAGGAGATCGCGAACGACCTGTCGCTGTTCAACCAGGAGTATCCGTCCCGTCCGCAGGTGGCGTTCATGTCCACGGGCAGGCCGGTGTTCGACATGGACAAGATCGACAAGCTCCTCGCGCTTGCGCGCGAGAACCAGCCGAGGTTCGTCGGCAGCATGCGAGTGGAAGAATGAAGTACATCGTCACCGATGGAACGAAGTATTTCGGACCGTTCAAGGGCGGCTCGACCGCAGAGCGGTTCGGCTACTGGTACTTTGGAAAGCAGAACAATGGCGAAACGAAAGTCCACTGGGAAGTCATCAAGGTCTACCTCCCGCAAATCCCCGACGAATGCAAAAGGCCGGAGCGCGTCACGAAAGCCGAAAAAGCCGCTCATGTACAAAGCGGACGGGTTTGACGAAGCCATCGTCGGATCGTGGGTGGACGATGACGGCATGGACCGCATCATCTACAGCTTCGAGAAGTGCGTCAAAGTCATCATGCTGCGCGACAACCTGACGCTCGACGAAGCCAGGGAGCACATGTACTTCAACGTCGTGCCCAGCTCGCAGTTCGTCGGCGCTCCGATCTTCGCGCACGCTTGGGAGTTCGAGGATTGAACTTCAAGTTCGAGCCCTACGCGCGAGGCGGCCTGCAGATCTGGAAGGATCCAGAGGAGAACCGCAAGTACGTCGCGGCCAGCGATACCGCCGGCGGATTGGCTCGCGGAGACTTCGCCGTCGTCGTCGTGATCGAAGGCGAGACTTGCGAAGTCGTGGCGCGCTGGAAGGAACGCGACGATCCTCACGTCTGGGGGCCGAAGTGCGCCTGGCTGTCGTGGTACTACAACGAAGCCCTCTTGGCGTTCGAGACGTACCCGTCCGCGCACGGCTACACCGCCTGCATGGAAGCCATCAACAAGGGCTACAAGAAGATCTACAAGCGGCAACGCCAGGACACGATCTCCAAGCAGGTGTCTGAAGTCCTGGGCTGGCACACGAACAGCACGACCAAGCCGCTGCTCATCGACCGCATCAAGCGCGCCCTCGACGACAACTGCCACATCCCCGATGAGGAACTCCTCTACGAACTCCGCGACCAGAGGTGGAACGGCAAGGGCGAGATGGAGTCCCGTGGGCATGACGATATGGTCATTGCGTATGGCATTGCGCTCGCTGTCCGTGATCAGTCATGGACACGTGGCCTATTGCGTCCTGATCCCGTAATGCCTAAGACAGAGTCGGAGCGGTACTGGGCCGCGTACGACAAGCGTCTTACGGCGAAGCCCAAGAAGAAGCGACTGTTCCATGGCTACTGAGATGTTGAACGGCTGGGAATTCGGAGTGCTCGCGATTGTCGCGCTGATGTGCGCGCTGCCGGTGGCAGCGGTGGCATGGGCGCTCGTTCGCGTGAACCTCCGTCTGACCGAGCAGAATCGCGATCTGATGAAGGCTGTGCTGTCGCTGTCCGACAAGCCGCAAGCCGCCGCCGTCGCCGGTGCGATGGAGATCACCGACCGCGAGAAGGTGTCCACCGAACCCATCAGCCGCGCATACATGGCGCGCCGACCCGCTGGAGCAGGATGATCAAGCTCGACGAAGGCAACCTGATCGAGATGATCGACAAGCGTGTCGGTCTCCACGAGTCGCGTCTCGAGCGCCTGGCTCTCGAGGAGTCGTGGATCTCGAACGTCGCCTTCTGGTCGGGCAAGCAGCGGTTCTTCTTCGAGCAAGGCAAGCTGTACGACGCCTCGCTCGACAACCCTGACGAAGCCGTCCACTACAAGGTGAACCTCATCCGCTCGCGCGTGCTCGCCGCATGCGCGAAGGTTCTCGCCGTGAACGGCCAGTTCCGCTGCCGTCCGCCGACGGGCACCAGCCGCGACCGCGAACTGGCGCAGCTTGCGGAGCGCGTTTTCGCGCACATCCGCGAGGTCTCCGACTTCGAGTGGCATCTGATGATGTCCACCCTGTGGAAGGCCGTCTGCGGCAGCAGCTTCCTCAAGATCACCTGGGATCCGTACAAGGGCGAGGTCGACCGCTTCTACCTGGCTGATGCCGGATCGAAGCGCGTGATCCCCGAGCAGATGCTCACGCCTGCGATGAAGCAGGAGAAGGATCAGAGTGGACTCTTCGAAGACTACGCCTCCGGCGATATCAGCGTTAGCGTGCTGTCGCCGTTTGCCGCGTTCCATGATACGAGCAGCCGCGACACGCAGATGGCCGGCTGCCAGTGGTTCGCCGAGAAGCACTACGTCGACATCGACCGCATCGCCGAGCGGTTCGACATGGATCCCAAAGACATCCAGCCCATGGAGGTGGATGCCGGCCTGCGCAACTACGAGGAGGCCATCGCGTTCATGTCGAACGGATCCGGCCTGTCGCTCGTGGACTGGGCGCAACCCGAGGACAAGCGCAACAACCGCACGCAGTACGTCGAACTGTGGCAGCGCCCGAACAAGCAGTACCCGCGCGGCATGCGCATCGTGTACGCGGGCGGGCGCATCCTGAACCTCAACCGTGCCGGCGGGATGGAGAACCCCTACGCCGCAGACCGCACGGGCTGGTCGCATCTGCCGTACGTCAAGGACGACTGGTGCCCGCACCCTGGCCGGTTCTGGGGCGCGTCGCTCGTCGAAGACCTGCTCGGGCCGCAGTACTACCTGAACGAAGCCCGCACGGTGATGATGCAGTTCATGGAGACGTTCGGTCTCCCGAACACGTTCGTCGGCGACCAGTCGGGCATCGACACCGACAACATGCCGGTGGGCGGCGGACGCATCTACCAGGTGAACGAAGTCTCCTCGTTCAAGGTGCAGCACGGACCGCCGCCGCAGATCCCGCCGGACGTGGCGCGGTTCATGGACGTGTGCGAAGCCGACCTCAACAAGGCCGCCGCGCAGTCCGAGATCAACGCCGAGGGACTGCCTGGTCAGCTCCGCTCCGGCAGCGCCGTGCGCGCCATCAACGAGGAGCGGTTCATCACGCTGACCGTCCCGTCGAAGTCCACTCTGCGCACCGTGCGCGACGCCGGCAAGATCGCTCTCGCTCTCGGCAAGATGTACTACGGTCCCAAGCGCGTCATGCGCTACCTGGGCGAAGACAACGAATGGGTCGTCGAGGAGTTCAACGGCTCCGACCTGCTCAACGACTTCGTGATCGTCGGCAACCCGACCGTCGCCGACACGCTGGGGTCGCAGCGCGAGGAGATGCTCGACGCCCTGCAAGCCGGCGCGTTCAATCCGCAGTTCGACGAGCAGACTCGCGCCCTGATCCTGAAGGGGCTGCACTACAACACCAGCGACGAGTTCATCAAGCGCACCCTGCAGGCGGAGCGCAACCAGGAACGCGAGATCCAGGAGATGATCAAGGATCCGCTGCGGTACGGCGACGAAGGCTATCCCGTCATGGAATGGGAAGACCACGCGAAGGAGATCGCGGTCATCATCGCCTACATGTACACGCCCGAGTTCAAGAGGCTGCCTGTGCAGACGCAGGCGCTGATCACCGACCACTGGAAGAAGCATCAGATGTTCATCCAGCAAGCCCAGATGCAGGCCATGCAAATGGCCGAAGCAGTCAAGGGCACCCCAGGCCAAAAAGGCCAAGCGTCCCAACCTAGTTTCTGAACCATGACCGAAATCAATCCCATCCAACCCCGAGCGGCCAAGCGTGAAGAACACGCGAACGCCGCCGCCATCGCGACGCAGCTCAAGGAATTGAGCTCGTCCCGCGTCGCCATGGCCGAATCGACCAAGCTCCTGACTCCTCTGTTCCCCATCGAGGGGCAGAACGAGATGGAGGCATACAACGTCGAAGCCCTGCTCGACAAGACGGCGAAAGAGATCAAAGCCCGCACCGACGCGGAGAAGGCCAAGGAGAACGAGATCTACCTGTTCTTCGTCAAGTGCCGGATCCCGCATCCCGAAGGCCAGCCGACGCACGGCGTCTACCTGAAGTACAACGCGGACAACACCATTGTCGGACCTACCGACTGGAACTCCGCTTACAAGCCGAAGCACGAACAACCGTGGTACGAAGAAGTGGTCTGCCAGGTGTGCCTCCGCTACTACGGCCAGCGCACCACCCTTCCTGTCCACATGGTGCCAGGCAAGCCAGGCTCCTTCACTGTCGAGCCTCGTTGGCTGTGGCGGCGACCGAAAGACACCAAGCGTGCGGAGATCGAAGGCGAGACTCGCGCCAATGAACTTGCGTCTCCCGTGCAGAACAAGGGTCGCGATGAAGCGAACGCCCGTGCTGCCGCCGCCGGCTACGAGGTGATCCCGTGAGCGAACAGCAACCGCAACAGCCGGCGCAGCCGATCAACTACGCCGCCGACAACGCCGTCGTCCGCCTGAAGGTGGATGGCCGCGAAATGGATACGACGGTCGCCGACCTGCGCCGCAGCGCGCAGATGGCCTCCGCCGCCGAAAAACGTCTCCAGGAAGCGAACTCGCTGAAGCAGCAGCATGCCGGCGCTATCGAGTTCGCGCAGCAGATGGAGACCTTGATGCGCACCAACCCCGAAGCCGCCCTTGCAGAAGTCCAGAGACGTGCGTCTCAACTGCATGGTCGTCAAATCGGGGCTGGGCAGACCGATGCGAGTTTCGATGATTCCGACCTGGATCCTGTCACCAAGCAGACCAGATCGGATCTCATGCGGATCCAGAGCCAGCTCGCGGACCTCACAAAGTTCCGCGACGAGTTGACCACCAAGTCGCACATGGATCGCATCAAGTCCGTTGTCGGAGCGATGCCTCTCTACCAGAGCAACGCGAAGGCGCGGGAACAAGCTGAGGTTGTGGTCGCGGCTTACCAAATGGCTAACCCCAACAAGCCGCTGGAGGAGGTGGCTGCCGAGCTGCACGCGATGCAAGCCGACATGCTCTCCGACTTCATGTCTTCCCAACGTGACCAACGGGCTACCAACGCCTCTCAACTGGCCGGCATTCCGCCCGCAGCCGGTACGCCTGGACTGACCCCGAACACTCTGCCGAAACCTTCCACGAAGGAACTGCAGAGCGGTCAGTGGCGTTCCGGCTTCAAGGCTTTCGTCGACCAGATGAAGCGGGGCGTGCAGTAGTCCACAACCAAACAACTGACTGATCCATGGCTATCACCGACACCAACGGAGTCCAGTACGCTTCTGGGCAACCGTACTACGATCACCTTCTCACCAACTACTTCCTGCAGCTCCTGCCGGACGCCCGCAACAACTCCACCGTGCTCCTGAGCATGATGGACAAGCGTCCGACCCAGGCCGTCTCGGGTCGCTACATCGTGTTCCCCGTGCGTTATGGCCGCTCGACCGGCCTGAACAACGTGGGCTACGGCGGCGTGATCCCCGACCCTGGTCGCCAGAACGCTGCGACGTACTCGACCATCACCCGCAAGGGCATGGCGCGTATCGCTCTGGACGGCGACACCATCCGTCACGGCAAGACCAACGGCGGCGCGTACGCCGAGGCGATGCAGATCGAGATGGAAGGCATCGTCAACGACATTATGATCGACCGTGCCCGTCAGATCCACAACGACGGCTCGGGCCGCATCGCCGAAGTCAAGACCGCCGGCACCGGCGCCCTCACCACGCTGACGCTCAGGATCAACCAGTCGATTGAAGGCGCCGCGACCACTCGCGCTGCCGGCACGCTCGACAAGTATCTTGAAGTCGGCATGCGTTTGGCGAAGTTCAACAACGCCGGCGTTGCATCTAAGTGGGATGCGACTAACTATGTCGTGATCGTTTCGGCGGTGTCGACCTCCGGCTCGGATGTCACGATTGAAGCCACCAGCACCTCCGGCGCTGCGATCACCTTCACTGCGGATTGCGCTATTGGCGATTGGATCGTCCGCTGCTCGACTGGCTCGACGGCGGCCCAGCCGATCAAGGACACCGCCTATCGTCGCGAGATGATGGGCATCGGCGGCGTGTTCTCGGACACGGGTACGCTGAACGGCATGATTCAAAGCGGCGGCACTGGCGGCGTCATGCAACAGGTTGGTGCCGAAAGCGACACTGTCACTTCGACCGTGTACTTCCAAGGCATCGCTTCTACCCAGGACTTCAACAAGGGCATCGTCCTCGACAACGGCGGCGCGGGCAACCGTCCGCTGACCGAGGAGCTGATGCAGCAGGCCGTGTCGGATGCCGAGGAACTCAACGGCGCCAACATCGACCTGATCCTGTCGTCGTTCCCGACCTACAACTCGTACGTGAAGCTGCTGACGCCGGACAAGCGTTACAGCAACACGCTTGAGCTGGCGGGCGGCCACAAGACCCTGACGTTCAACGGCATCGCGTGGGAGAAGGACCGCTTCTGCTACCAGAACCGCGTCTACTTCCTGGCGATGGACCAGTTCCACATCCTCGAGACCGCTCCGCTCCAGGCTCTGGTGGCGGGCGACATCGCGACGTGGGAACGCCTGCCGGACCAGGACAAGTACTGGCGCGGCTGGACGTGGGAAGACAACATGATCGTCGAGGTCCGTAACCGCACGGGCGCTGTCCTCACCGAACTGTCGGCGTGAAAGGAGGCCAGTAACATGGCATCTGTTCTTACCAAGAACGGCAGTCTTAGCGGTCGATATCGCTATGACGTGCTGAACAGCGTCCTGCAGGTTCTTCCGGCGGACGTGGCTGCCGCATGCGCATCGCAATTGACTTTGAGCGCCACTGCCGGCGTTCCGCAGTCGATGACGATTTCGTCTTCCTATGCGGCCACGTTCGCTGGCATTCAAATGAATGGGAAATTTACGGCGGTGACGCCGTTCAATCCCACCTTCAAAACCAGCGTAGCCACCACGACGTTTACGTACGTGGTCGATGGATGGGATCACTTCGGCGATCCTATTCAAGAAGTTGGGGCCAAGACCAGCACCACTCTGTCGGGTGCTCGCTGTTGGCGTGTGTTCAGCGCAATCAAGTCGATTGTCATCACCCGCACTGATGCTGTTGGTGGCACTCCGACTGTCGATTGTGGTTCTGACTGCACGACGGTGACTGATGCGACAGCCGCAAACACCGTTTGGGTTCGTCCGCTTCCGTTCAAACTGGCGAGCGCCAACTACATTGTTGGCACTCAACTGGTGAGCGCGGGTGAATGGACTGTTCCTGGTAGCTTTGCTGTCAATCAGATCAAGGCTGCCAGTGGTGGCGTTGGAACTCCTTCTGCTGCGGATACGCCTTATACGGTCAACAATCCGTATGGCTGGACTCCGAACCGCCTGGCTCGTGAAGGTCTGACGACTTACTTGAGCAACGTGTGGACTCCTGCAGCCGGAGACACTCCTGTGTTCCGCACCTTCTGGACTAACCAAGTGTTGGATGCCACGTGAGAAAGCGCGTCGAACTGCACACTGAAGCAGATCGGCGCCGCATCGGCTGGCAGCCGGCGGACCCTATCTGGGCTCCGTCGGCTGCCCTCAGCCGGGCCCGCCGCGCCCTGAAGGCGTACGACCCCTGCCTGTCCCTTTGGTGGTCCACTGTCCGGCGCATCGGCAGCGAGATCCCTGGGCGGTGGCGCGTCGTCCGGTTCTCCTTCAACACCGGCGACTGGGACACGGTCTTCTACTGGGAGGGCGACAACGGCGAATTCCTGAACGAGTTCCCGACCGAGACCCTTCTAGTCCGCGTCCAGGCGTACGACCTCTCCAAGCAGGGGGAGAACCTGCAGGATGTCGCAGACGAGATCGA
>Ga0075472_10000578_pt1 | contig 15391 bp, 14 predicted proteins | sample DEB19_08_DNA_3_FD_77014 | JGI IMG/M metagenome (GOLD analysis project Ga0075472, IMG submission 77014) | Aqueous microbial communities from the Delaware River and Bay under freshwater to marine salinity gradient to study organic matter... | ecosystem: Environmental > Aquatic > Marine > Coastal ...
AGCTTCATTTTCATCTCACTCGCGTGCGTGGGTGGAGGCTACTGTTTCATGCAAGGCGACCAGCTGGTGGCCAAACGCTATCTCGGCAAGGAAGACCTGGACGCCTACACCGCCGCCGGGCTGCTGGCGCGGGCGTTGCCGTTGACGGTGGCACCGCTGCTTACGGTGCTGTTTACCTATCGCTCGGGGCGGCAACAGGCGGATGACTTGCGCGAGCAATTAAAACTGCTCGCCCTTTATGCGGGCGGGCTGGCGTGCGGCGCGGCAGGTTTAATTGCCCTGGGTGGCCTCTGCCTGAAGATTCTCAACCGCTACTCGCCGGAGGTTCACGCGATGTTGGTGCCGCTGTCCGTCACCATGGTGTTCGTGGGGTTGCTTCAATCGCTGGCATTCTGGTCGCTGGCCAGCCGATGGTCGCGCCTGGCGCTGCTCTACGGAGTGCTGGGCCTGGCCTATTGGCTCATTCTCCTGACGTTCGGCACGTCACTGCCCGCGCTGCTCCGGCTGATGCCCGTGGCCGCCGGGGTGGCGTTTGGGGGATTGCTGATGGTGTGGTTGCTCGCCATGCGCGGCAAACGCTCGGTCAATTAACCCTTCTATTCCGGTGTGGAGCAGCCGACCTAAACCCTCCAACCAATCAGGACATGGGCTTGCGAGTCGTCGCCACGCCTTTCATACTGCGTGCCCAGTTACGATATCAAAATCTAAATCATCATGAGCAATCCCATTCGCGTCGCCGTCACCGGTGCTGCCGGTCAAATCGGTTACTCACTCCTGTTCCGCATCGCCTCCGGCGCGATGTTCGGGCCCAACCAGCCCGTCATCCTCCACCTCATCGAAATCCCCGATGAAAAAGCCATGAATGCGTTGCAGGGGGTTTGCATGGAGCTCGATGACTGCGCGTTTCCCCTGCTCAGAGGCATCGTCCCAACCTCCAGCTTGGATGAGGGCTTCAAAAGCGTGAACTGGGCGTTGCTCGTTGGCGCCGTGCCGCGCAAGCAAGGCATGGAACGCAAGGACCTGCTTGGCATCAACGGCAAGATTTTCACCAGTCAGGGTCAGGCCATCGCGAAGAATGCTGCCAGCGATGTGCGCACCCTCGTGGTGGGCAACCCCTGCAACACCAACGCGCTCATCGCCAAGGCCAACGCGAAGGGTGTGCCGGAGAATCAATTCTTCGCCATGACCATGCTCGACGAGAATCGCGCGAAGACGCAGCTGGCGAAGAAGGCGGCCGTGGACGTCACGGCCATCACCAACCTCGCGATCTGGGGCAACCACAGCGCCACCATGTATCCCGATTTTCCCAACGCGAAGATCAACGGACAGCCGGTTCCCTCGGTTATCCAGGACGAAGCGTGGCTCAAGGGTGATTTTATCACCACTGTGCAACAGCGCGGCGCGGCAATCATCAAGGCTCGCGGCTTGAGCAGCGCAGCGAGTGCCGCGAACGCCGTGGTGGACACCGTGCGCAATCTCACCACGCCCACCAGACCCGGCGACTGGTTCAGCGTGGCAGTTGCTTCGCCCGGCGACTACGGCATCGAGAAGGGCATCATGTTCAGCTACCCGATCCGCAGTGACGGCAAGAACTGGAGCATCGTGCAGGACGTGCCGTTGAACGAATTCAGCCGCGCCAAGATCGCCGCCACGGAGAACGAGCTTAAGGAAGAAAAAGGGCTGGTGGCCGAACTGCTGGGTTGATTCGGATTTCAAAATGTTTGTCAGGCAGGCAGGCGGGCGTCGTCAGATGCCCGCCTCTTTGCTGCCGTTGCGGGGGGGAGGCAGGCTGAAAATGGCCCAAATCCAGACTTGCAATCAGGGGCGGCATCCGTATTCTTGCGCACGCTTTTGGAAGCGAGCGTAGCTCAGCCTGGTAGAGCATCACGTTGCCAACGTGATTGTCGAGGGTTCGAATCCCTTCGCTCGCTCCAATTTTCTCCACCTACTTCTAAGTTCAACACCTCAACCAGGCAGGGCGTAAGCGAAGCAGTCATTTTATGCCTCGGCGGGATTGCGCTTCGCCAACAGCCACCAGAGCAAGGCGGACGCGGCCAGTGTGGCGGAGAAGGCGGCACAGGCGATGTGCACGGAGTCTTTGGCTGCTACCGAGTAGATTATGGCTGCGATGACGTTTGGCAGCAGGGTGGCGGTGAAGATTTTTCGGGTCGGTACTCCCGCCGCCGCCGCAGTGATGACACTGGCCTCCGCCATCACCGGCACAGCGCGCCAGCAAGCCAGCGTCAGGCTCAGGCGGTTTTGCACGCCAACACCCAGTCGTTTTAGCTCGTCGTCTGAAATGAACTTTGGCGCGACGCGCCCCACCGCCGCACGACCGAACCAAACCGAAGTCAACACGCCGAGCGTAAGTCCAATCGTGCTGCCCACAACGCTGGCCAGCACACCCGCTTTGGCAGCCAGAAACATGATCACCAGCGTGGAGGGAATCGGTGCGACGGAATCCACTGCGAGCAGACCGATGGCTAGGAGCATCAATACGGCGGCTTTCTCCTGATGCGACTCCAACCAAGGAAGCGCGAAGCCCTGTCCGAAAACCAACAACGGCAGGCATACCCAGGCGCCCACCATTACGAACAACCCCACCAGCTTTGCAACGGCAGCTTTGGGTTTCGAATTCATCGGGAGCTGTGCCTGCGAATGCTGGTAAGCACCGCTATATCTGGCCGTTAGGCTTGAGCTTGCCCAGCACCTGCATCAGGTCGGAATGGGTGATCACTACGTCGGCGTCGGCTTGCAGGGCTTCAAAGTAATGTCGGGCGAATCCCTGGCCGTCCTCCGATGGGGCCAGTAGCGTGCGAGTCTCTTGAATTGTGCTTTCCACCATCGCATCCGTCAGTGGCTCGTCGGATTCCATGCGTTCGTCGATGGTGACAATCAGATGCGACACGGGCTGCAGCCAAGCGAACCACGGGTCGCTCGTGAGCAGGTTGAGAAAGTGGGTGGAGGACTGGATGGGACCGACGGTTTTTTCGTAGCTGGCGCGTTCGGAAACCACGAGCGCCTTGTGCAAATCGAGCAGCGCTGCGCGAATTTCATTCAAACGTCCCTTTCGTGCATCGCTCATCGCAGCCACAATCGGGGATTTCCGAAATGAGTCAATGCGCTTTGTCTCCGGTCGCGTGAAGAAATCACCGAGCGTGGTCAACGCCCGCGATTCGGGCAGCCGCCGCCGTCAGGTCATCCACCACCCAAGCCCGCGCTACCGCCTCGGGCTGACTCTGCTCGAGCTTCTTTCCGTAGCCGGTGCGCACGAGGATGGCCTGGCGCACGCCTGCGTTCCAACCGCACTCGAGATCAATCAGTTTGTCACCGATGATGCAGCTTTGGGCGAGGTCGAGCCCGAGTTCCTCCCGGGCGTCGAAAAGGAATTGCGGACTCGGCTTGCGACCGCGGCTGGGCTGGTCCGGAGCTTCCGGGGCAAAGTAAATTTTCTCGATGCGGACGCCATCGATGGCGAGCAGTTCCAACATGCGGTCATTCACGCGATGCATGTCGGCCTCGGTGTAATACCCGCGGCCAATGCCGGACTGGTTGGTGACAACTACCAGCTTGAAGCCCGCGTCCATCAGCTGCCGCAGGGCCTTGCCCGCGCCGGGATACAGCGCTACGCCCTCGGGCCGGCAGAGATATTCCCGCTCCTCAATCATCGTGCCGTCGCGGTCGAGGAACACAGCGGGTGAAAGTCCGGTTAAGCGCGTGGCTGGATGCATTCGTTGCGGTGGTTTTAGCCGCCGGGGCGGTGCGATTCAAGTTCCGGGCGAAATTCTAAAAAGGGAATTGGCCTGCTCTTCATTCTGGGCTACACCATTTCCAATTCAAAATACTAGTACCAACTGCCATGCCTGAACCCATCAAGACCGATTCGTTGTTGCAGGAAAGCCGCACCTTCCCGCCCTCACCCGAGGCGGCGAAGCGCGCGTGGATCAGCGCCGACACCTACCAGAAGATGTATGACCGCTCGGTGAAGGAACCGGATGCGTTCTGGCTGGAACAGGCGGCGACGCTGCAATGGTCCAAGCCGCCGACCGTGGCGCGTCGTTACAACTGGAACACTGCGGGCCGCAATATCCGGCACACGTGGTTTGAAGACGGTCAGCTTAATGTCTCCGTGAACTGCCTGGACCGGCACCTCACGACCATTCCCAACAAACCCGCCATCGTCTGGCAGGGCGAGGCGGACGAGGAAACGCACACGCTGACCTACGCGCAGTTGCACAAGGAAGTGTGCAAGTTTGCCAACGTGATGAAATCCCTAGGCGTGCACAAGGGCGACCGTGTGGCGATCTACATGCCCATGATCACCGAGTTGGCCGTGGCCATGCTGGCCTGCACACGCATCGGGGCGATTCACTCCATTATCTTCGGAGGTTTCAGCGCGGAAGCGCTGTCGGGGCGCATCAACGATTCCACCTGCAAACTGCTCATCACGGCGAACGTCGGTTTGCGCGCGGGAAAGAACATTCCGCTGAAGGATATTGCGGACGAGGCCCTGCAGCATACGCCGAGCATTGAACGCGTTGTGGTGGTAAAGCGCACCGACGCGCCCTGTCACTTTGATAATAAGCGCGACATTTGGTGGCATGATGTGATGGCTACGGCGAGCTCGGACTGTCCGGCGGAGGCGATGAACGCGGAGGATTACCTGTTCATGCTCTACACCTCCGGCTCGACGGGCAAACCCAAGGGCGTGGTCCACAGCACGGCGGGGTATTTGTTGCACGCAGCGCTCACGACCAAATACACCTTCGACCTCCACGACGATGACATCTATTGGTGCACGGCGGACATCGGCTGGGTGACTGGTCACACCTATATTGTTTACGGTCCCCTGTGCATTGGCGCCACGAGCCTGATGTTTGAGGGCGTGCCGACGTTCCCGGACGCAGGACGGTTCTGGCAGGTCTGCGAGAAATACAAAGTCACCTCGTTCTACACTGCGCCGACGGCGATTCGTTCGTTGATTCGTTTGGGCGAGGAATGGCCGAACAAATACAATCTCAGTTCCCTGCGCGTGCTGGGTTCAGTGGGCGAACCGATAAACCCCGAGGCATGGATGTGGTATTACCGCGTCATCGGCAAGGAACGTTGCCCCATCGTGGACACATGGTGGCAAACAGAAACTGGCGGGCACTTGATCACGCCTTTGCCGGGCGCGCACACGCTCAAACCGGGCAGCGCGGGCAGACCGTTCTTTGGCGTCGAACCGGTGGTTTTGAAAGACGACGGGACGCCGTGCGCACCGAACGAGGGCGGCAAGTTGTGCATCAAGAAACCGTGGCCGGGCATGATGCGCACCACATGGGGTGACCACGACCGTTTCATTGACACCTACTTCACGATGTTTGCGAACATGTATTTCACGGGCGACGGCTGCCGCATTGATCCCGATGGTGATTACTGGCTGATGGGTCGTATTGATGACGTGGTGAACGTGTCTGGGCATCGCATCGGCACGGCGGAAGTGGAGAGCGCGCTGGTGAGCCATCCCAAGGTGGCCGAAGCAGCCGTTGCGCCGATGCCGCATGATGTGAAAGGTCAGGCGCTCTATGCGTTTGTGACCTTGAAGGACGGTATCCATCCAACCGACGAGTTGAAGAAGGAACTCGTGCTGCATGTGCGCAAGGAGATTGGGCCGATCGCTGCGCCAGATAAATTGCAGTTCGCACCCGGATTGCCCAAGACGCGCTCAGGCAAGATCATGCGCCGCATCCTGCGCAAGATCGCCGAAAACCAGACCGACCAGATCGGTGATGTGACGACACTGGCCGATCCAGGCGTGGTGACTGCGTTGGTGCAAGGGAAGCAGTAATTGTGCTTCCGCGACCTCCATCCTTAGTCCCGGCTTAACCGGTCCGACGCTCGTTAAAGTGGTTTCGGGACCCCTCCGAAGCCGGGCGCTGAGGGGCTCGCTGCGCCGGTCAAGGGGCTTCCCGTCAACCTAGTCAGGGCTTTAGCACAATCTTACCCGATATCGCGCCAGTCTTGCCGATGGTGCTTTCTTCCTGCAAGCGGTGGGCCTGCGCTGCTTCGGAGAGCGGGAGCACTCGGTCAATCCGCGCCTTGAACAGGCCAGCGGCCATCCAGCGATTGATGGCGTCGCCAGCGGGACGTTGGTCCTCGGCGGTGGCGTTGAACATTGCGAAGCCGTGGAGCGCGCAATCTTTCACGTAGAACGGACCCACAGGAAAAACTGGTTTGGCGTCGCGACCGGCCATCACCACCATCCGCCCGCGCAACGCAAGCAGGGAAACGGTGCGTTCGAAATTGGGTTCACGCAGTGTCTCCCACCAGACGTTGACGCCGTCGGGCGCGAATTCACGGATGGCTGCGTCCACATCCTGCGTGCGGTAGTTGATTGCCAGATCCGCGCCGAGCTGGCGGCAGAGCTCCGCTTTGGCGTCACTGCCTGCCGTGGTGATGACCCTTGCGCCCAGCAGCTTGCCCATTTGCACCACGCAGGAACCGACACCGCCGGAACCGCCGTTCACGAAGAGCGTTTCCCCGGATTGCAATTTGCCCCGGCCCACCAACCCCAGATGCGCAGTGATGCCGGTGAGGGAACTGGCAACGATGTCTTCCTCTTTCACAGTCGCCGGTATGGGATGCAACCAGTCCTCATGCACGGCGCACAATTCAGCGAAGCCGCCTTGGCGGCCTTGGAACCCCAGATTGGAGCACCAGACCCGGTCACCGACTTGGAAGTGGCGCACGCCCTCACCACATTCAGTCACTACACCTGCCAAGTCGCGCCCCAGGATGAAAGGGAACGTCATGGGCGCGGGCACCATCCCGGCACGCCAATAGACGTCGATGGGGTTTACATCCGCCGCTTTCACGCGAATCAGGCATTCGCCCGCCTTAGGCACGGGGTCAGGCAGGTCGCCGTATTGGATGGCTTCAGGCGGGCCGGTGCGGGTGATGTAGGCAGCCTTCATGTGTCAAAGGTAGCCAGCATGAACTACCTGTGAAGCCGTAAATGGATGGAAAAGCTTGGTTAAGCGGTCCAGACTGTCAAAATGAGGCCCTCCGCGCGCTTGCGCCAGGGGCCGTCTCATGGAAAAGTGTCGGACTTTTCGGTGAATCCAGACTTTGAAAATGGCACAACAGGAAACCCTTGATACCACGGCGGTGCTGCTGCAGCTCGCCCAAACCGAACCCGCCACTCAACCCGCGTGGCTTTCACCCGTACGCAAGGCGGGTGCGGCGCACTTTGCCGCTCTCGGCTTCCCCTCAACCAAGCATGAGGACTGGCGTTTCACCAACGTTGCCCCGTTGACCAAGTTGAATTTCAAGCCAGCCACCGGTGGCAAAGCTACGGCGGAAACCGTGAACGCCGCTTTGTTCGGAACCCTCCCGGCCCACCGATTGGTCTTTGTGAACGGGCATTTCTCCACTGCGTTGTCCACTATCGGCCAGCTCCCTGCCGGCGTGATCGTCAAGAATCTGGCCGCCGCGATGACCGAGAACTCCCTGTTGATCGAAAAGTACCTTGCGCAGCAGGCCACAGGTGAAGGCGATGGATTTGCGGCGCTCAACAGCGCTACCTTCCGCGATGGCGGCTTCGTTTACATTGCGGCGGGTAAGGTGCTCGAACAACCGGTTCATCTGCTCTACATCTCAACGGTGGACGAATCCGGGGCCACGGTGCAGGCGCGCAACCTGTTCATCACGGAGGCAAATTCACAGGCGACGGTGCTGGAGAGCTACGTCGCCACCACTGAGGCGGCCTACTTCACCAACGTCGTCACGGAGATCGTCGCCTCCGACAACGCCGTGTTTGAACACGTCAAGGTGCAGGACGAAAGTCTCGCGGCCTATCACATCGCGGCGTTGCACGCAAAGCTGGGACGCACTAGCAACTTCGCTTCGCACTCGTTCGCGCTGGGCGCAAAGCTCTCGCGCAACAACCTCCGCACCAACCTCGCGGGCGAAGGTTTGGAGGCGATTCTCAACGGACTTTACGTGACCAAAGGCGACCAGTTGGCCGACCACCATATGATTGTGGAGCACGCCCAACCGAACTGCGCCAGCCACGAGTATTTCAACGGTATCCTCGATGACAAATCGAAGGGTGTTTTTCATGGTCGCATCTACGTGCATCCCATCGCGCAAAAGACGGACGCGAAGCAGACCAACAAGAACCTGCTCCTCAGCGATGACGCCACCGCAGATACCAAGCCGCAGTTGGAGATCTATGCCGACGACGTGAAGTGCACGCACGGCGCAACGATTGGACAGCTCGATGACGAATCCATTTTTTACCTGCGCGCCCGTGGTATCGGCACGGATACTGCCCGCCGGATGCTCATTCATGCGTTCGCTGGTGAAATCATCGAGCGCATCAAGCATGAGGGCGCCCGCGAGGAGCTGGACAAGGTGGTGTGGGACCGGCTGGAGGCGAACCCGCTGGTCGCGACTCATTGACGGGGCGGGTGTTCCGGAGGGGCTTCCCCTCCCGGCTGTTTTACGCATTACAGAACACGGAATATGTCAGGCCCACTTTGTTTGGTGTATTTCCCGGATTCTTTGGTAGATTGAGCCCATGTTCGACGACGTCGCCGACTTATATCAGCAGGTCATTCTGGACCACTGCAAGCACCCGCGGAATTTCCGTGAGTTGACGCCGTGCACCTGTTCCGCGCAGGGCCGGAACCCGTTGTGTGGCGATCAGTTGAAGCTGTTTCTTAACTTGGACGGCGACAAGATTACGGAAGCCGCCTTTGTAGGTTCCGGTTGCTGCATCTCGAAGGCTTCAGCCTCTTTGCTGACCGATGCGGTGAAGGGCAAGACGCGCAACGAGGCTGGCGCCATGTTTGAACTGGTGCGCGAACTCGTCACGAAAGGCAAGGCCGAGGGCGACGTCGGCAAGCTGGCGGTATTTGCCGGAGTGCATAAGTTTCCTGCGCGCGTGAAATGCGCAATCCTCTCCTGGCACGCATTGATGGCGGCCTTGAAAGGCGAGGGTCAGCCGGTTTCGACCGAGAACGAACACAATTAAAGAATTTGGAATCTCAAGTCATGAATGCAAACGAACCAGTCACACTGACGCGCGATGTGGAAGCCTCGATTGTTCCCGCAGGCACAAAGGTCACGTTGCTCAAGGGTGAACAAGCACACGTCACGCAATCGCTCGGCGGCAGTTACACCGTCATCGTCAATGGCAACATGTTCCGCATCGGCGGTCAGGATGCTGACGCCTTGGGGTACGAGGTCGCCGCCAAGACCACCGCTCCGGTTGGCCCCATGTCCCAAGAAGAAGTGGAGAAGGAGATCTGGGCTCAACTCAAGACCTGCTACGATCCGGAAATCCCCGTCAACATCGTAGACCTCGGATTGATCTATGACTGCCACATCGAGCCAATGGGCACAAATGAATACAAGGTTGCCGTGAAGATGACTTTGACTGCGCCCGGCTGTGGCATGGGCCCGGTCCTGCAGCAGGACGTGCAGAACAAACTGCTCTGCATTGATCCGGTGCAAGACGTGCAAGTAGAACTGGTCTGGGATCCGCCGTGGAACCAAGGCATGCTCACCGAAGCGGCGAAGCTGCAACTGGGGTTGATGTGATTTATCGCGGAGGCGCACAGACGCGGACTTGAATCCCTCCCTGCGCTTCCGCATCTCCGCGGCTCAATTTCAATGAACGATTCACAGAAAGTTGATTGGTCGGCATTGCGGAAGGATTTCCCCATCCTGAATCAACAAGTCCACGGACAGCCATTGGTATATTTCGACAACGCGGCCACGTCACAAAAGCCACGCCAGGTAGTGCAGGCGCTGGTCAACTACTATGAACGAGACAACGCCAATGTGCATCGCGGGCTCCACGAACTGAGCAATCGCGCGACGAAGGCTTTTGAAGCGGCCCGCGAGCGTGCGGCGAAATTCATCAATGCCCGCCAGTCCGACGAGATCATCTGGACGCGTGGCACTACCGAAGCCATCAACCTTGTCGCCACCGCATGGGGCACCAAGTTCATCAAAGCGGGCGACGTCATTCTCCTCACTGAGATGGAGCACCACAGCAACATCGTTCCATGGCAGTTGCTGGCGCAACGCACCGGTGCCAAGCTCGCCTTCCTGCCCATCATCGGTGATATCGGGCTGCTCGATCTGGCTCGCTTGGATGAGTTTCTGACCGACCGTGTGAAATTGCTCTCGTTCGTTCACATCTCCAATGCGCTGGGCACCATCAACCCGGTGGTCGAGCTTTGCGAACGTGCCCGTCGCAAGGGCATCACTACTTTCGTGGACGCTGCTCAGAGTGCGGGCCATCGTCCGCTCGATGTGCAGGAGATCGGTTGCGATTTTCTCGCGGTGTCTGGCCACAAGATGTGCGGACCGACGGGGATTGGTTTCCTTTACGGACGCATGGAACTGCTGGAGCAGATGCCGCCCTATCATGGCGGGGGGGAAATGATTCTCACGGCCGATTACCACAAGAGCACCTACAAAGTGCCGCCCCATCGGTTCGAAGCGGGCACGCCCGACATTTCCGGCCCCATCGGACTGCACGCTGCGATGGACTACTTGGATGCCATTGGTCGGGATATGATTTCCGAGCATGACCAGCAGTTGGGTGCTTACGCCTACGAAAAATTGATGGGCTTGGACAAGATTCGCATCTTTGGTCCGCACGTAGGCCGCGCCGGGCTGGTGAGCTTCCTGTTGAACGACATCCACGCGCATGATGTGACTGAACTGGCCAATCAGAAAGGCATCGCTTTGCGAGGTGGTCACCACTGCACGCAACCGCTGATGCGCAAGCTGGGCGTCGAATCCACCAGTCGCGCAAGTTTCTACTTCTACAACACCACAGCCGAAATCGATCGCCTGTTTGACGTCTTGAAGGAGATCCAGAAGTTCTTTGGGTCATGAGCGTGACCATCACAGGCCAATCACTGATGAGCGAGGTTCTCGCCGCGTATCCCGGAGCGCAGCGGGCGTTGTTTCGCAAATACCACATCGGGGGTTGTGCGAGCTGTGGATTTCAACCGACGGAGACGCTGGCGGGCGTGTGTGGGCGGAACGGCAACTTGAACGTGGCCGAGGTGCTCGCGCACATCCAATCGAGCCACGAGCAGGATGAGAAGATTTTGATCGGAGCCAAAGAGCTCGCCCAGTGGCGTCAAAGTGATGCCAGCGTTCGCCTGGTGGACGTGCGCTCGCGCGAGGAATTTGAGGCGGTTCGCATTGAAGGCTCGGTGCTGCTTTCTCAGCCAGTGATGCAGCAAATCATGGCGGAAGGTGCCAACACGCGTCCGCTCGTCGTTGTGGACCATAAGGGCAAGCATGGTCTTGATGCGGCGGCGTATTTCATGGGGCACGGCTTGCAGAACGTGCGCTGCCTGCGCGGTGGCATTGATGCCTGGTCGCAGGAAGTCGACGCCACGGTGAGGAGATATAAACTTGGCTAGCGACAAAAAGGCATAAGCGGCACGAAAAGCCCCCCCTTTTTGCGCCATCTGTTACTTTTTTTGGCAAACTACTTTTATGGCTATGAACGACGATTTACAAAAACGCATCCAACAGGCCATGGCTGACCCAAAGAACTTGGGTGAGATGGCCGACGCCGATTCGGTGGGCACCGTCGGCAACTCGGATTGTGGCGAGATGCTGCGTATGTGGGTGAAATTCCGCGAGGACGGCGGACGCAAAATCATCGACAAGGCCAGCTTTCAGTCGTTTGGTTGTGAGACGGCGATTGCAGTGGCCAGTCTTGCCACCGAGTTGATTCGCGGTAAAACGGCGGAGGAAGCACTGGCGCTCAAGACGGAGGAACTGGCGGGTGAATTAGGGCCGTTGCCGCCGATGAAGATTCACTGCGCTCAACTCGTGGAGGGTGCGTTGCGGTCAGCGTTGGCACCCCAGACTGCACCGGCGCCAGTGAGTGCGCCCAAGAGCGCGCCGACTCTGCTGGACAGTATTTCAAACCTGGCGGCTTCCGGCGGAAAAATCACCTTTCTTGACGAAACTTCCGCCTGAGTGGGGAGGTTGATATTCTCTCGGACGCCGTTTGATTTTGCCAAAAGTAGGGTTAGTATGACCCAGGCAAGTCGGCCAGTAAAACCAGTGCCTGTAGATGCAGGTGCGTCCCGAGGTCGGGTTGCTAAATCGGTTGCAAACATTTTGGGAATATTTCCCTGCTCAAAAACCAAAACATGAAACAGATCCTTACTGCGGTTAGTGCCCTGCTGGTCTTCGCCTACCTGACTGGCTGCGGCAAATCAACAGAGTCCACTCCACCAGAATCTGGCGGTTCGGCCACAACCACGGAATCAAAGACCACGACCGAGAAGGTTGCTCAATCCGTCAAGGAAGCCGCCAAGCCCGTGGTTGAAGAAGTCAACAAAGCTGTCGAGGCTGCCAGGCCTGCGGTCGAAGCGGCCGCCAAGGAAGTGAAGGAAGCAGCCAGCACAGCAGTTGCCAACACCACCATCAAGGCCAACGAGTTGATTGCCCAAGCCAAGAAGCTAATTAGTGAGACGAAGTATTCTGATGCGACCAACCTGCTGAACCAGCTTTCCAATATGAAGCTCACCCCTGAGCAGGAAAAGCTCGTGGCCGATTTGAAGGCCCAAATTCAAAAGGCGATGGCCGCTTTGTCCGGCACTAATGCGGCGAGCGCCATCAACAACCTTTTCAAATAGTTCAATTGCCACCTTCAAAGTGCGTGGGTGAGCTGAAGTCAAAACAACAACCATGAAAACATATGCTCAGATCATAGGCGCGACGCTGTTGCTGGCGGGCGCTGTCTCAGCCCTGGCGCAAAGCGCCCCGACCACCACGGAAGGCCCCAAGTGGAACACCAGCGGCGCGCTTGGACTATCCATCTCGGACGGCAACTCTGAAAACACCCTGTTCAATGCCAACCTCATCACTTCTCGCAAGTGGGACATGAATGAGATCGATCTTGGAGCCGACGGTGCTTACGGCGAATCCGACGGAACCCGCAACACCGCCAACGCTCATGCCTTCGGGCAATACAACCGCCTTTTTAGTGAGCGCTTTTACGGCTTGCTGCGTTTGGACGGTCTTCATGATGACGTCTCAGACGTTTCCTACCGCGGGACGCTCAGCCCTGGCGTCGGTTATTACTTCATCAAGACGACCAACACCTTCCTCCGCTTTGAAGCCGGTCCCGGTTTTGTGTGGGAACGCGTCGGCGGTGTGGATGATGAATACGTCACCCTCCGTGTCGCTGAACGTTATGAGACCCGGATCAATGAGCGCGTGAAGCTCTGGCAGTTCGTCGAATGGCTCCCGTCAGTCGAAGATTTCGAGGACGGTATCATCAATGGCGAAGTGGGTGTGGATGCCAGCCTGACCAAGAAGATGAGCCTGCGGGCTATCATCCAGGACACTTACGATACCACTCCTGCACCGGGACTTAAGCACAATGACGTCAAGTTCCTGATGCAGCTGGCTTACAAGTTCTCCTAAGACAAAACTTTCACCCAAGCCGGGGGCGATTGGTGTCGTCCCCGGCTTTTTGCATCCCAGAGGCGGCTTGCCAGTGAGAGTGATTATTGTTACCAGAGAAGCCGCGAAACCCCCGCCAATGATCACCAACAAGGACATTTCTCCGTCCGTTCCTGAGCAGCAGGACATCCTGCGCCACGCTTTGCGGCGCTTTGGATTCGGGACCGGTCTGGCTTGGACGCTGATGCTGCTTGGCTTGATAATCACGCTGTTTCTGTGGAGGGCGGCGAACAGGCACCGGCAGGATTCCGAGCGAGAACGATTTGCGGGTCGGTGCATGGAAGTGCGACGCGACGTGATCGAGGTGTTGCATAATGGCGAACGCGCGTTACGCGGAGCGGCTGCATTAGTGCCCGCCGATATCGGCGCTGGCATCGGCACGTGGCAGGCTTACCTCGATCAACTGGCAGTCTCCAAGCTGTATCCGGACATCTCGACCATCGGTTATATTGCGCGCGTGCCTGATTGGCAGCGGAGCGCGTTTACCCGTGAGGCGAGCAAGAGCGTCGATACTGCCTATCATATTTGGCCAGATAAAACCAACCGCACCGAGTTTTTCCCCATCAAGTTCATTGCCCCCTTTCCGGAAGAGAAGAGTTGGCTCGGTTTTGACATTGCCAGTGATTCCCGTCGCATCGACGCCGCCTGGGCGGCTTGTGATTCAGGCGAGGTGGCGGTGACACCCAAACTTGCGCTGGTCGATCCCAAGCGGCAGCGCGTCGATTTCCTCTCCATGTATCTGCCGGTTTATTTGCCGACGGTGCCGCTGACGAGCACCGAAAATCGGCGGGCGGCGTTGCGCGGCTGGGTGTTTGCGCGTTTTCCGATTCAAGAGCTGTTGGACCGCGTTTTAGAGTCAAATGAGGGCGACCTGGACTTCGAACTGTTCGATGGCGCGGAGCCGGACGCCGGCCGGATCATATATGACTTCGATGGTGTGATGCGGGCGATGGGCCGGGACGAGAAGCGTCCGTTCACGCGGTTGGACACGCTAACTTTCGGCAACCGCACGTGGTCCATATACTACTCCGCCCGGGCCGACTTCATCGGCGGCACGTCAACCGGTCAGCCTGGCGTGGTGCTCTTTGCCGGACTCACTTTGAGCGCTTTGGCCTTCGGGTTGATTTCCATGCAGACGAATACACGTCGCCGCGCCTACTCGATTGCCGAGCAAATGACCGCGCGGCTTCGCTTGCAGGAGCGCGCGATCATGTCTGCCTCCGATGGTATCATCATCACCGACCCCACTCAGCCCGACAACCCGGTGATTTATGCCAATGCCGCCACTGAGCGCATTACCGGCTTTGCAGTTGAGGAAATGCTGGGGTGTAACTGTCGCTTCCTGCAAGGCACCGAGCGCGATCAAGAGGCCATCGCCGAGCTGCGGCGCGCCGTGAAAGAGGGCCGATCCTGCCATGTCGTGGTGCAAAACTTCCGCAAGGATGATTCGACATTTTGGAACGAGCTCACCATCTCACCGGTCCGGGATGATTTTGGGCGGCTCGTCAATTTCGTGGGTGTTTCGCAGGACGTTACTGAGCGCAAAAAGGCCGAGGAGCGCCTGCAGCAACAGTATCGGCGGCAGGCGGCGCTCGCTGACATTGAGCTTTCCATCAACGAGCAACATGAGCTGCGCGCGGTGCTGGAGCGGATTGCCTCAGCCACCCAAGTGCTGTTGCCGTCCGCGGCTGCCAGTGTTGTGCTTTGGGACGCGAGCCGCCTTGAGTTCACGGTCAGTGCCAGCACGGATAGCAATCAGAGTCCGCAGTTTGCCGCCGCGCATGTGCGCCGAAATGGTGGGGCTAGTCGTTGGATCGTGGATAATCGCAAGCCACACGTCGTCGGCGATATTCGCGAGGATAAGCTCGCCACCAATCCCATCTTGTCG
>Ga0075472_10000581_pt1 | contig 15341 bp, 23 predicted proteins | sample DEB19_08_DNA_3_FD_77014 | JGI IMG/M metagenome (GOLD analysis project Ga0075472, IMG submission 77014) | Aqueous microbial communities from the Delaware River and Bay under freshwater to marine salinity gradient to study organic matter... | ecosystem: Environmental > Aquatic > Marine > Coastal ...
CCCGGGGCGCCCGTGGCGCCCCGGTCTGGAGGCGCCCGTCTGGAGCCTCCACTAGCGCCGCGGTCCCCCGGCGCCCGCGCGCCCGTGCGCCCGCGCGAGGCGCTCCCCCGGCGCGCTCCCCCGGCGCCGCGGTCCGTCCGGCGGTCCGGCTGCCCGTCCGGCGCTCCCCCGGGGCGGTCCGGCGGCTAGCTGCGCGCCAGCTACGCGGCCCGTCCGGCGGTCCGGTCCGGCGGCCCGTCGCGACGCATGAACACTACAATATGCCGATCCGGGGGTGACGTGGTCCACTATTCCGGATCGTGCAGCGTGTGACATTCTGTCACAAGCCCCGGCGGGTGTCGTCCTGGCCCTCCCGGCGGGCGGCCAGCTACGCACGGTCCGGCCGGACGGCACCCCTCCCGGCGCTCCCCTCCCCCGGCGAGCCTCTCCCCCGGCCGGACGGACCCCTGCCGGACGGACCCGGAAGCCGGACCCCTGTTCCCGGCCCGGAAACGGCCCGCCAAGGCACGCGGGGGGCCGGGGGGCTACCCTACCAGCCCCCTACCCCCTCGCGCGCGTCCTAGGGCTTCCCAGTGGCGCTAGCCGCGATCCGGGCCAGCCGCTCGTCGAAGGACACGTCCACCTGAACCGACGCGGCGGCGGCCGGACGGTCCGTCAGTCCGGCCCGGTCTAGGATCAACTCGGCGGCTTTCAGCCGGTCCCGGGGCATGACGGACGAGTCAGACACGATGTCGGAGAGGGCCGTCAGCGCGTCCGCGGCTGCGACTTCCAGCCCCTGCCCCAGCACCTTCCGGCGGTGCTCCCGGCCCGCCTCGACGGCGGCTTTCACGTCCGGGTCGGATGTCCAGCCCCAGACCGTGACCTCCCGGACCTTCAGCCGCCGGGCGACCTGGGTGACGGTGTAGCCGGCGGCGAGCAGCTGCGAGGCGACTGCGCGCTGCTCGGCCGTTGCGGACGTGCGTTCGGTCAGCATCGCGACGACCTCGGCCTCCGCGGCCGGGGCGACCACGACGGGCAGGGCGACCGGGGCGGCCGGGAGGGAGGGCGCTGCGAGCGCCTGCGGCTGGACCGCCGTGGGCTTGACGTTGACGGTGGGCTTCATTCTTCCGCTCCTTTCAAGGGCTTACGCCCCGACGTGTGACATGGCTTCCGCGATTGACGTGCCAAGGTGTTGATATTGTTCGTGTAACAGGCGACCCCGGTTAGAGCAAAAAAGTCGTGACGACGGGGTGTTACGGCGATCTGCTAGGCAGGACCGCGATCCTAAGCCCTTACCAAAGTGTAACACTATAGCTAATGATCGATCTCCGTATAGTCCTCTCGTTCGCGTCAAGATCGTGATCGTGTAGGGCCGATCTTACGCGCGAAGGCCCCTATATGTCCATGTCGTCGCGCTGTTACACCGTTACAGCGGCGTTTGCTGGCCTAAGTACGCGGGATCGTTGACCGATCCTGTAACAGCGCGTCCGTTACGGTGCTGTTACAGGGGGTCTCCGAGGCTCGAGCCGCCCTCGAGTTCTCGAGTCGTGGCAGGGACTTACGGGTGTAACACGTCGGCACGCCGTCGCAGTAGGTCGCGACGCGTTTCGGCGCATCCGTTTGCCTTACGCGAGGGGGTCGGGGCGCCGAGGGGTCGACCTGACGGGCAGCCAGAGAAAAGTTCGTCGGGGCACTTGACGCGCTGGTAACGGCGGGGCATACAAGGGGCGTCGCCGACAGTTCTCTAGCAGCCAGCCAGAGCGAGCGACGGAGCCAAGCATGCCCCCCTACCCCCTCGCGGACGTCGACCTCGCGGCGCGCGTCCTCCAGCAGTTCATCGCGGCGGTCCTCGCCGCCGACACCACGGGCGAGTCGGTCGAGGAGATCGTCGATCTCCACGTCCTCTCCGACCTCGCCCGCCTCGCCCTCACCCCCGACGTCGTCGCGCAGGCCGAGCGCGACGCGGCATCCATCATCACCAGCATGGAGTCCTGATCATGAACACCCCCCTTCCCCGCTGGGCCGCGCCCTCCCCTGACCTCGCCGTCACCGTCGAGTTCTCCCGCATGGTGCAGGCCGCACTGTGCGACTCCACCTCGCGCCGCTACCCGACCTCCGTCGAGGTGGTCGAGCTCGTCGGTGACCTCACGTCCCGCTTCGTCGCGCAGTTCGCCCTCGCCGAGTGGGGCGAGACGCACGACTTCCTCGAAGCGACGGAGCAGTTCTTCGACGCCGCCGACAAGCCCGATTGGTGGCCCACCGAGGGCGAGCGCGCGGCGCGTGCGGAGCTGGACTACCTCGTCGCGCTCGCGCGGCGGGTGCAGTCCGTCGACCTGAGCCGCTACCAAGCTCTCGACGACGAGGCCGCCATCGCCCAGGCTGTCGCGGACGACGAGGTGTGCGACGCCGCCGGGAAGCGCATCGTCGTGGCGCTGAGCGCCGCGGGCTTCCGCGTCTCCGACTACGGGGACGGGATCGTCGAGGTCCACGGCTGGCGCGACGGTTGGGAGCTTCGCGTGTGCGTCGGCGTCGAGCACGATCCCGACGGCGACCACCTCCTCGTCGACATCATCGGCGTGCATCCCGACGCCTACGGTGACGCGCCCGTCGAGACGGCGCTGGCGTCGAGCCTCCCGGTCGAGGACCTCGACCTCGTCGTCGAGCAGGTCCGCGACCTCTTCCGCGACGTCGGGGGTGCAGCATGATCGGCGCCGACTTCAGCGGGGAGGTGCAGGCCACGGGCGTGATGCTGGCCGCGGCGCTCGTCGCGGCGGGCATCGATGCCGCGGTGTGGGGCGACGGTGTCGTCACCGTGGGCGCGAAGCTGCGCCTCTACCCGTGGCTCGACGGCGACACGGTCCTCGTCGACATCACCGTCGAGGACGACGAGGTCGAGGGCGAGCGCCACACGCTCGTCGAGGGGCTGGAGCCCCTGCCCGACGACATCGTGGACCGTGTCCGCGCGACCCTCGAATACCTCGACGGGGGTGCAGCATGATCGGCGACCTCGACGACGCGATCCTCGCCGCGGGCGAGCACATCGTCAGCGCCCTCGTCGCGGCGGGCGTCCCCGCCGACCGTGACTCCGACGGCGTCGTCTCCGTCCACGGGGACGAGGGGTGGTCGGGGTGGGAACTCCGCGTGTGGCCCCGTGGGTCGGGCGCGGAGCGCGACGAGGTGCCCGTGTTCGTGGACCTCGTCCTCGACCGCAAGCTGGAGCTGGACCCCTACAACGGGGAGCGCCGACTATGGTTCGACCCGCTCCTCGCGGAGAACCTGGGCGAGCTTCGCGCCGACATCCACGACGACATCCCCGTGATCGTCGCCGCGGTCAGGGCGATTGTCGCCGCCCTTCCGGGAGGTGCCGCGTGAGCCGCAGCCGCCGCATCACAGTCGAGGACCGTCCCTGCGCTGGCGGGTTCTACGCCTTCCTCGACGAGGTCGTCGCCGCCCACGGGGCGCGCGGCTGGCTCAAGGTCCGCAGCTACACGACGCCCGACGGGCGCCGCCTTCACGACATCACACTCACGTTCGGAGGTTCCCCATGACCGCGCCTCGCTCCTGGCTCAACTTCACCCTTGGCTTCGCCGACGGCGGGCCCGACGGTGACACCGTCCGTCACGTTCTGAGGGTGCTGCACGGCTGGACCGTCCGGGTCGAGCAGTTCGACGCCGCGGGCCTCGACACCGTCGTGCAGGACGTCGTCGTCGACACGTTCGATCAGGACGACGACGAGGCCGCAGGCTTCCCCGTCTTCCTGACGGGCTGGCTCTTCGACGAGGCCGCCGACGACGCCGACTTCCGCGGAGCCCGGGTCCGCATCCCCCTCGCCAACTCCAAGCTCACCATTCTCTAGTTCGTCGCAGGCGCAGCGGGGGCCTCCTCCCGCTGCCCCTGAGTCGGTCTAGCACCGAGTCACCCAACCCCACGACAGGAGAGTCAAGCCATGAACCCCGACCAGCTCACCTACATCGCCGCCGACGGCACCAGCACCGTCCTCCCCCGCGAGGAGGCCATGCGCGCCTACGCGGCGGCGGGCTTCACGGGCCGCCTCGTCGCCCCCGACGCCCCGACCGTCCCGACTGTCGAGGCCCCCGTCGCACCCGTCGCCGCGCCCGTGGCGGCCCCCGCCCAGGCTCTCCGCGCGGGCGTGGACGTGGACCCCGAGGCCGCCAAGCGCATCGCCGCGCAGGAGGCGTGGCTTCGCGCCAAGGGCTTCGCTCCGGCCGGTACGTGGTTCGCCGCGGGCACCGAGATGCTCGACAGCGGCAAGGCGAAGTACGCCTCGCTCGCCCGCCGCCACGCTGACCTCCCGGCCTTCCGGGACGTGGCGCGCGAGGTCGCCCGTCGCATCACGCAGGAGCAGCGGGTGGACGTGCGCGTCGGCGACGCCTCCCTGCTTCGCCTCGACGGCGAGGGCCGCCTCACCCGGGGGAAGACCCCGCTCCGGCTGGAGGCCGCGGCGCTGCGCTCCCTCGTCCAGCGCTTCCCCAAGGCGTTCCCCAGCGCGTGGCAGTTCCTCGCCCTGCTCGACGTCGAGACGCGGCGCGAGGCAGTCAACGCGCAGCTGGCCCGCCTCGCGGACTTCTACCCAGAGGAGAGCGAGCGCGACGTGCGCCTCCGCATCCGCAACCTCGACGGGGAATGGCAGGCGTTCGCGACGGTGAGCCCCTCGTACATGCCAATGGATGGCAACCGCGTCCTGGGCGCGTACGTCGAGGCGCTCGACGCGCTGAAGCTCCCGGACCCCCGGGGCGTCGTCGCGTACGATCCGGCCACGACGGACCTGTCCATCCGCGCGACATGGCACGCCCCGCAGACGCTCCGACCCGCAGTCGGGGACGTCTTCGAAACGGGCCTGTCCGCACGGTCGAACGACGCGGGCAGCGGCAGCCACCGCGCTGGTAACACGTTCACGCGGATCGTGTGCATCAACTGCACCATCGCGGAGTTCGGTGACGACCTGCGGCGCGTCCACCGTGGCAGCAGGACGCAGGACTTGACGGCCGCGGGGCTGGAGCGCGTCAAGCTCGACGTCGCGCAGGTCGTGGGCCGCACGGACGAGGCGGCCCGCTTCTTCCTGTCGAGCTGGGGCACGCTGCGCGACACGCCCGTCAGCGCCATGCGCCTGGGCGGCAAGGTCCACACGTCGGGCCTGAGCGCGGCCAAGGCGCTCGTTGCCTCCGGGGAGTTCGACGCGGACGTGCCGCGCGAGACGCTGACCCGCGCCGTCGAGGCCGCCTTCGCCGTCGAGCCCGGGGACAGCCTCGCGGACGTGGTCAACGCGTTCACCCGCGGCGCGCACGAAGGGCTGCTCGACGAGATCGCCCGCTGGCGCATCGAGCGCGCCGCTGGCCAGCTCGTCCCGGTCCTCGCCCAGCGCGCCGCCGAGTAGGCGCACCCCCGCCGCCAGCCCCGGGTAACGGGCTGGCCCCCTTCGCCTTGGCGGTCCCGCCCCCTCTGTTGCGTGGCTCTTCTTCATGCTTCTCCCCACGCGGGGTCGAGCGGGACCGCTTTCTTCCCTTGCCTGTTCTTACCATCGTGGTAACTTCTGTCTGCAACCCGGAGCCCCGACATGCCAACCGACACCGACACCCTCGTCTTCCTCGTCAACACCCTCCGCAAGGTGGCCGAGAGCCAGCGCGCCCTCGTCGCCGAATGGTCCGCGGGCACTAGCCCCGCCGCCGTCGACTTCGCCCGCGGCTCCGCGGCGGCCTTCGACAAGGCTGCCGACATCGTCGCCGCGCAGCTCCCCTCCACCAGCACGGAAGAGTCCTGACATGCCCGCCGTCTACAACACCAAGCTCCCGCCCATGTCGGCGCGACCCTCCCTCGCCTACAGCGGACGCCTCGTCTACCCCGCGTCGCACTTCGTGCCGCTGCCCAGCTTCCACGCATGGGTCCACCTGTCGGGTCGCATCGTCCTGCACCGCAGCACGGCGACCCACGCGCCCCGCGAGGTCGTGGTCGCCGTCGTCGTGTGCGGCCGCGCGTGGCGTGTCGACAGCGGCAAGCCCACCCAGGCCCGTGACCTCGCCCGTCGGGTGGAGCTGGCGGTCGCGGACGTTCCGGCCGACCTGTGGGCCGAGCTGGACAACTGCCCGGAGGGGCACCACCCCAGCAGTCCCCGCTGGGCCGAGTTCGTTGACTGCTTCAATCGCCACGACGCGCGCAGCGTCAAGGAGAACTGACATGAACCTCAAGCACATGAACCCCGAGCACCTCTTCCTCCCCGACGAGGCGCTCGCCGCCCTCGCGGCGGGCGAGGAATGGAAGTACACCCCCGACTCCGTCGAAGGCGCCGACGCCGACGTCCACTGGTGCGACGACTGCGAGACGTGGCATCAGACGTGGTCGGTGTGGGGCCTGCGCCTCGACGCCGACGGCAACCTGTACGAGACGGAGCACACCGTCGACACCGACGGCGATTGGAGCTTCGTGGACGAGTACCCCTACGGTACGTTCGACCGCGCGGGCGAGCACGCCAGCGTCAAGGAGCGGTGGAAGTCCTACGCCCGCTGGGTCGTTCAGCATGGGGAAGACCCCGTCGGCAACTACTACGTTGCGCGAGCAAGGGACCGTAGCGTGCGCTGGCAGGTTCAGTTCAGCGACTCCATCGTCGGGCTCGTCGTGGTCGTGCGCCGTCGCGGCCGCGGGACGTGGCTTCGCCTGACCGACGCACCCGCCCGGGTGCGCGAGTTCTTCAGCGGGCTGGAGGAGTTCGCGTCGGTCGAGGACGCCCGTCTCCGTGCGTTCGTCGACCGCTGGCAAACCCGCGGGAACCGTGCGTGGGTCACCGTGACCGAGCCCAACAACCTGTCGGAGCGCGCCTACAAGGCAAAGCTCCGCGCCGCCGCCCTTCGCAGCCTGGAGAACTGACCATGTCCATCTTCTTCACGACCATCCACCTCGCCGGGACGGACACCCCGGCTCGCCGCGACCTCCTCGACCGGACTGCCCCGCCCGAGGTTCCCGTCGACCTCCGCTACACCCGTCTCCCCGAGGGGTTCACCCTGGTCGGGGCCGACGACGCGAAGCTACTCGACTTCATGGGCCGCACGCCCGTGCTGATCGAGGGGCGCCGCGTGTGGAACCGGGAGTTCCACGCCGAGAACGGACACTGGACCCTCTACTGGTCCACGCCCCGCAGCGGGTGGGCCGCGCGCTCGACGTGGAGTGACAGCCCCGTGCCGAGCCCGGGCCGGTTCGCCCGCTGGGACACGAGCTGCCAGCACCCCAACCTGTGGACGACGGAGCACAGCAGCACGTACCGCACGTCGGAGTGTCCCGACTGCGGCTTCCGGTCCTCCCACGACAGCGGGGACTGACATGGAAGAGTACGTCTACATGATCGCGTTCTACGCCCTGATGGGCGTTGCCCTCATTCGACTCACGAGGTGACACCATGACCCGACTCAGCGGCGCCATCGCCTACACCATGACCGACGACAGGGTCACCGTGACCTTCCCCGGCCTGTCCGTCAGCGCGGGCGGGAGCTCCCCGCGCGAGGCGCTGGGCGCTGCCCTGCGCGGCCTCGCGGACCTCCTCGATAAGGAGGGGCGCCGCGCCCCGGAGGACGCCGACGAGGACGTCACGTACGTCCGCGTGTCCGCGGAGGTCGACGTGCCCGTGACCGCGGGGACCGCCCTGTGGTTCAACGCCCAGGAGGCGGCCGCCGAGGGTGGGGACAAGGCAGCCGCGGACAAGTGCTCCGAGGCGGTGATGGGCTGGCTGGCTGCGAGCCTGCTCCGGTACGCGCCCTCCAGATCCGGTGACATCGCGGGCGAGCCCTCGTTCATCAGCCTCGATTGGAGCGACCCCGACGACGCGGACGAGGTCGCCGAGGGCTAGCCCGCAAGAAGTGTCTACCGAGGGGCTCCGGGTATACACTTCGACACAACGAGCCCCGAAGCGAAACGCCCCGGCAGGACCATCCTGTCGGGGCGTCGAGCGTCGGAGTAGAGGTTCCCGTGCTCCGGCGCCGACAGGCCCGGGGCTACGCTCACCGAGCCACTAGCCTGTCAGCGCCCCGGCGGCCACAGGTGGAAGCCTGCGGGCGCCTCGTCGAAGACGAGGAGGTGGTACTTGTTCGCCCCGTCCTGTAGCTGGGCTGCGGGCGGGAACGACTGCACGCCCCAGCAACCGGGGCATGCGAGGTCGAAGACCTCCCACAACTCCCGGTAGCCCATCGGGCGCATGTCCATCCGGTGGAACCGCACGTACCGCGCGGGGCCCGCGGCCGTCTCGCGGACCCCGCAGTCGAGGACGTCGTAGCCCTCGACCTGGACGGGCCGGGAGCGCGACGTCACGCCTCGCCCTCGTCCACCGCACGGGCCGAGTCGGCCAGCCGCTGCTCGAGCTCGAGGTCCGACGGACCCTCCTCCGGCGAGCCCTCCGGCGAGACCGCGACGTCACCCAGGGCGTCGCCGCCGGGGGTGAACACCAGCTCCGGCGAGGCCAGCGGCGCGTCCGTCGGGTCCTGGAGCGCGAGCTCCACGGCCGCACGGGAGATGCAGTAGGCGCGCATGCCCTCGCCCTGCACCCGCACGACCCGGGTCCGAGGGGCCGGCATCGACGTCATGAACAGCCAGCCGCGCTCCTGCCACCGGGAGATGACCTCGTCGACCCCGTACCCCGGCTTCTCCAGCACCTCGCGGATGACAGCCGGAAGGATGGCGATGTACTTCCACTCCGTCACGTTCTCCCAGCTCCCGTACCAACCGCGGGGCGGCACGGCCGGGTGGCCCTCCCGGTTGATCTCATGGCGGCCCCAGAACCGAGTCTGGTTGGCAGCGGCCCAGGTCACGACCTCCGTGAGCGCGGCGAGCGGACGGTCGGCGTCGACCTCCGCTTCCTTCACGGCTTCCAGCAGCAGCGTCAGCGGCTCGCCGCACCGAGGCCGGGGGACGCCCAACCCGTGGACGATCTCCGCGGCGATGTGGAGCGTGGCGAGGTACTGCGCGTGCCGCCGGGAGACGGCCGTGCGCGCCATCATGGCGTAGTGGTCGCGCGTCTGCGCCCACACATGCCGGAGGTCCTCGTGCTGCTGCGCCACGCTGACGAGGTAGTGGATCACCTTCCGGCCCAGGTGCCCGTAGTGGGACAGGACCGTCTTCGTGATGAACTCCGACGCCTGCCCGCCGACGGCGCGGTCGGTGCCGAGGGGCTTGCCCTCGATGCTCAGCACGCGGGCGCGCGTCCCGGCGTCCTGGCTGAAGCCCGTCGCCGCGCTCTCGCCGGAGGTCAGCATGACCGTGCGCCACGACGCCGTCTGGCGCGTCCCGCCGATGGAACCGCGACCCTTGCCCTGCCCGTTCGCGAAGTCGTAGATGACGTCGCGCACGATCTGCGGGCTCTTCGCCCGCTTCGTCTCGTCGAGGATGACCGGAAGGTGGGACAGGAACCCGCACGTCCGCTCGATGTACACCTTGGTTGAGTCCCAGGAGTACATCGCGGTCACGCCGTTGTCCGACGGGCGACCCCACACCGAGGCCGCCAGCCGGAGAGCGGTCGTCTTGCCGCCCGTCGTCTCGCCGCAGAAGTCGACGATGAACGAGGGACAGCCGACGATCTCGAGCAGCGGGGCGGCCGCCGCGGCGTACAAGGCAACCCACATCGGGGCGAAGTCAGATGCCTTGTCTACCGCGGCGAGCCACCCATCCCAGTCGCCCGCCTTGCGCCAGCCGTCCAGGAAGTTGTCCATGCCTTCCGGCGGGATCAGCTCCATCGGCTCGGCCCCTTCCACCGGGGAGTAGTACTCGTCCGGTAGCAGGAACCCGTTCACCCCGTTCTGCTGGACCCACCCCATCCGGCTCGCCGCCTGACTTGCACCGAAGCGGTGCATGTTCTCGGCCTCGAACTCGGACAGGAACCCAACCAGCAGAGCTGAAGTGTTCGACGTCACGGGGGCTTCAAGGTCGGCGAGTCCGATGAGCTTTTGCGAGTTCATCAGCACGCCGCGTGGGATCGCGCGCACCGTCCATCCGGCCGGCGTGCGCCACGCCACTTGCCGCTTCGCCTCCCCCGTCAGCACATCGTGCGTGCGCCCAACAATGAAGATGGGCACCGATGCGATCTTGGTTGAGACCGACTCACCGTCGCTGGTCGGGGACATCTTCCAGACACCCGAACCGTCGACGACATAGCCGCGCGGCACTCGGAGCTGCTCAAGCAACGTGTTGTCCACCACCGAAGGAGGAGGACCCGCGATGCCCAGGCAGAGCCCGAGAGACGGGAGAGGTCCCCCGTCTCCGTCGTCGGTAACACGGGTCAGCAAAGCGCGCCGCTTTTCGGCGCAAAGTTTCTTCACTGCGCCGCGCAGCGCCCGGGCCTTCTGCGTGTTGCCGGGGATGACCTCCAGCGTGGCGATGAACGCGTTGGTGCTCGTCTCGTCGTGGAGGTAGGACTCGGCGATGGCGTTCAGCGTCTCGGCCCGCTGCACGCTCGCCCAGGCGGCGGCGTGCAGGGCCTTGTCCGCGCCCACCAGGACAGCCTGTAGGGCACGCAGCGCATCAAGACCAGTGTTGGTAGGGGCGGCCGTGTCCGAGGGCGCAGCGGCCTCCGGAGCGGCCTCGGTGGGGGCTTCGTGTTCGGTGCTCATGGGTCTCCTAGCGGAGGGAGAGGGTTCCGCGAGGCTCGAGGTAGTTCGCCTCGCGCAGTCGGCAGATGGCGGTGTTCAGCGTGCTGCGCTGGAGACCGAGCCGTTCGACGAGGGACCCCAGCGTGTGGAGCTCCTTGTCCGGTGAAACCCAGTCGAGCGTCACCAGCTCCATGATGCGACGACGCGCGCCATGCGGGAGCTGGTGCCACTCCCTCATCCCCTGAGCCGTCGGGGCGAGGCCGGACCTCGCAACGATACCACGGCGCCGGAGGGAGGCAACCGCCATGCGGACGACGCTCCCCTGGATCTTGGTGTCCTCGACGATGTCGGGCCAGGAGGTGTGGAGCTCCTGGGCGGCGCGCCCGCGGATGCAGATCTCGACAGCTCGGAGCTGCGCGGGAGTGACGAAGACCCGGTCGGTTGTAGGTGCAGGGGGCATGATGACTCCGGCTCGTCGGCAGTACCGGACGAGGCGCATGTAGATGAGGCGTTCACCCGACTCGTCGGGCGGGAAGCCGAGGAGCATGGCGATCTCGCGGTAGGTCTTGCCCTCCCTGCGGAGGACCCAGATCCGGTAGCCGTTCGACTTCCGGTTCTCCCGGTTGCGGTAGTGGCGCATCGGGTCGAGCCCGATGCCCCGCCACCGACGGTTGAGGTTGCCGACCGTACAGCCGATGTCGGCAGCGATGGCCGCGGTCGCCTCGCCATTGAGGCGCCGCTGCCAGAGCCGCTTGAGCTGGGGGACGGTTGTGATGTTCGTCGGCATCAGTCCTCCCCATCCTCGATGTCGTCGAGCATCTCCAGGAGGACGCCGAGCTGACGCTCCGCGAGGTGACGGCGACCCTTCGAGATCTCGAGCAGGCCCATCTCGATGAACTTGCGGGTGACCTCCGGCTCACGCTCACGCTCGACGATGTACCAGCGCTCGACCTGCTCGGCCGCGAGGAGCGCGTCGCGCACGGCCATGATGGCTTCACGGTGCCGCTGGATGCGGGCTTCCTTGGGCGCGGACATCAGAGCTTCCCCATCGGCATGGTGAGGACGTTGTCGCCCAGCCCGATGGGCCGGAGGATCCCGCCGGGGAGGATGTCGATCTGGGACGCGTTCATGCCCTTCGACACGACGGCGGCCGCGCTCTCCTCGGTGAAGTTGCCGACCTGGTGGTCGTCGAAGCCGAGCGCCCGGAGCATGGCGTACATCATCTGGCTGGGCTTGAACGCCGGAGCCGGAGCCTCGGGGGCCTCCTCGGTGGCGGTGACCTCCTCAGTGGCGGGGGCCTCGACCGCGGCGCCCAGCTCGATGATCTTCCAGTCCTTCGGGGGACGGACCGGCTTCGTCGTCGTGGCGATGACGACCTGACCATCGAAGTCGGACCAGGCGCGCATCACCTGGGAGAGCGTCGTGCCGTCCCAGCCGCGGTCCTCCGGCACGACGAGCACGGGCTGCGTGGCCTTGGCGCCCGACCCGACGACCATCGCGATGGCCAGCGAGACCGCGGCCCACTCGACGCCGGAGAGCGCGATGTTGAGCTGCCCGTCCCGCCGGAGCCCGAGACGGAAGACCTCGCGGTCCCCGTCCACAAGCTGGATCTCGAAGCCCCACTCGGCCGGGAGGAACGCCTGCACCTTCGCAGCGAAGCCCGAGGCGAGCTTCTTCAGCAGCGTGCCGACCGCACCCTCCAGCGCCTTCTTCATGTTCTTGTACGTCTCGACGTCCACGGCCATCATGTCGACCGTCTCGCGCGCCCGCTTCAGCGCGTCCCAGGTGGCCTTCGACGAGGCCAGCTTGTCGCTCGCGTCCCGCGCCGCGTCGAACGCAGCCTGCGCCATCGAGAGCGCGACGGAGGGGTCGGCCTTGGAGAGGCGCAGCTTGGCGGCACGGAGCTTCGTCAGCTCGTCCTGGCGGCGCCAGCGGGCGTCCTCGCTGAGCGTGCTCCGGCCCTTCGACAGACGGATGACCTCACCGTCGTAGAAGCCGAGGCACGCTTTGAGGTGCGCGTTCCCGACAGGGCTCGAGCACATCGTGCAGTTGTCGAGTCCCGGGGCCTCGGTGAGTGCGATGTCCAAACTCGTCTGCGTGGCCTTCGCGAACTCGAGATTACCCGCCTCGACAGGTCCGGTCCCGGCGGTTAGGATGGCTTCGACCGCGGCGATGTCTGCATCGACAGTTGCTGCCAGGGACACGTCGGCTTGTGCCTTCGTGAGGATGTCGCGCGCGAGGCCCATCATCTTCGCCGCCTCCTCGACCTCCTCGTCCGAGGGACGCTCGGTGAGGTCCAGCGCCATGCTCTTCACCAGCGCCTCGGCGCCCGTGACTTCCTTGGCCGCGTCGCGCTGGCGCTTGCCGACGTACTCGACCGCCCCGAGCAGGGCGTCCACCGACGAGCGGCCGCGGTTGGCGTCGAAGATGTCGCCGAGCTTGGCGTGGAACTGCGTCGGCACCAGGGCGAAGATGTCCTCGCGCTTCACGTCGGCCGCGGCCCAGGCGAGGAACGCCTTGCGCGCGGTGGCGGCGCTGCCGACGAGGACCTCGCGCACCTCGCGCAGGGGGAGGACCGCGGTGCCCGGGGCGTCGTGCGCCGGGCGGCTGCCGCTGTTCACCGTGAAGGCGTAGGCGTCGTTGTTGCTGAGCTTGGCCGCCACGGCGAGGCGCTCGCCCGTGACGAAGTTCAGCAGCAGCGTCCCGTCCTTGACGTCGTTGCGACCGATGAGGTCGTCCGCGGCGCCGGCGAGGGCGAGCTCCAGGGACTGCGTGATGCGGCTCTTGCCGCTGCGGTTGGGGCCGACGATGAGGGTCTTCGGCCCGAGCTCAGCCGTCCAGGTCTTGCCGCCCGCCGACTTGAGGTTGCTGGTCAGGTGCGCGACGTAGGGCCGCACGCTCTTCTGCTTGGTTGCCACGGTGACTCCAGTTGCTGGGGATGTCCAGCAACCAGAAGGTACTAGGTCTGTACCGTGGCGTCAAGTCGCTTTTGCAGCTCTTCGATGTCGTGCTTGTACTGCGGGATGATGAGCCGCTCGGTGAAGTCGACGCTCCGCGTGAGCCGCTGGTTCTCCAGCAGCACGCGCGCGAGGTGCTGCTCCAGCGCGTGGTTCTCCTCGCGCAGGTTCTCGCCGTCGGTGAGGCGCCGGAGCTCCCGCACCTCGGACACCAGGGCGAGGATGGCGGTCTTCCAGACGCCGGCCCTCTCGGCGCAGCGTTCAAGGTCGTCGATGTCGAGGCTCATGCGGACTCCAGGTGAAGGATGGCGGTCATGGTCCAAGAGTCGCCCTCGACGGCTTGCACGTCCTGGATCGGGGCGAGCTGGTTGGTCGTGACGTCCCACGCGTAGGCGTACTTGCCGCGGCGCTTGAACCCCTCGACCAGTGCCTGCGTCCCTCGCCCGACGGTCGGGTTGTCGAGGTGCGCCACGGGCACGATGACCCCGTGGAAGAGCGGCTCGCCGTCCCAGGTCTCGCCTGTCGGCACGTCGCGCGTCCACGCGTTCCAGCCGCCCAGGCTGCGGGCGCGGACCTTGTAGTCGTCCCGGCCGGGGGTCACCACGGTGGCGTAGCCCTCGGTCCGGAGGTGCGCCTGGAGCGCGTCGCGCCACCCGTCGATGATGGAGTCCTCGACCAGCTTCGCGTGCGCCAGGAACCAGCGGACAGTGCTCACGACACCCTCCGCTGGATGTAGTGGCTGATGTCCGCGAGGGTCTGCTCGAGCGTCCGGACCTTGGCCTCGAGCTCGCGGATGCGGTTCTGGTACTCGGTCTCCCGGGCGAACCGCTCGTTGTTCTCGGCGTCGAGCCGGTCGGCGCGAGCGTGGGCCTCGGCCAGCAGCTTCGGCACGGACGGGTCGCACTTGATCCAGCCGCTCCGGCGCGGCTGTTCGTCGTTGGTGGTCCTGCACTCGCAGATGTAGCCACCCTCATGGTGCAGGCAGCCGTCCTGTCCGTGCAGCATCCAGTTGTGGCCGCAGCGCTGGCACTCGGCGAAGGGGTCGGTGGTCATTCTTCCTCCAGGGTCCAGCCGCAGCGGTGGATGCCGCTCATGGCGAAGTCACGCATGGGTCCACCATCTTGGTCCATGTCGAGGGCGCGGATGAACCACTGCTCCCCGTCGTGGAACTCGGAGACGCCGTGCCAGATGGACAGCGGCTGGATGCGGCGCACGCGGCGCTCGCCTCGCCAGTTGGTGTAGTCGATGAGCAGGGGCGCGTTCACGCGGCACCTCGGGTCAGGGAGTTGATGGCGTCGAGCGTGAGCATGCGCTTGTCCTGGGGGCGAGCACTGTCGCGCCACGCGAGGACGGCACGCAGCTTAGCCGCGTCGAAGTTCCGGCTCCAGCCGGTGATCTCAGCGCAGTCGGGGGCTGCGGTCACGGTCCACTGCCAGCTCTTCTCGCTGATCATGCGGACGTCGAGCCGACGCTGGTCAGGCAGTTCGTGCTGCCACCAGCTCTCCCCCACGGGGTTCCAGGTGTACTTCATGTGCTCTCCCAGTAGACCGTCTCGCCTCGACGGTAGTGCTTGATGTTCTCGCGTGCCTGCGGGTCAACGAAGTGCTCGTCCTCGTAGGTCGCGTAGTTGTTGGGCAGCAGCGCGAACTGGCCGCTCTCTAAAACGATGAGGTTCAGCGGCTTGTGCTCCTGCGGGTAGCGGGAGAAGCCGTCCGACCAGTCGATGATGATGCCCGTGTGCCTGCCGCCCGCCTTGATGGGAGTATGCACGCTGCACGCGAGCCCCTCCAGGTAGCGGGCGTGCCAAGCTTCCGTCTCCTCGCCC
>Ga0075472_10000583_pt1 | contig 15307 bp, 19 predicted proteins | sample DEB19_08_DNA_3_FD_77014 | JGI IMG/M metagenome (GOLD analysis project Ga0075472, IMG submission 77014) | Aqueous microbial communities from the Delaware River and Bay under freshwater to marine salinity gradient to study organic matter... | ecosystem: Environmental > Aquatic > Marine > Coastal ...
CGCATGGTTTCGTCTTTGGTAATCACATCATTCATGGCATCACCCTAACTCCGTACACGGCACTCGGCGGATCAATCGCCACGCCCGTTCGGTTGTAGAGCACTACCGTCACAACCCCTTTGGCGCTCACATATCCCCACGGGACTAACCCGGTATTGAACGTGGACGGCACCGCCACTTGCACTGTCTGTTGCTGGTCAGGGCGGGCTTCTGTCACCGTCACCGTAAACGTTCCGATTGCGCCGGCTAGAATGTTCCCCACATCAACCGTCACCGTCCCCACCATGCCCAGGAAGTTCGCCGTGGCATTGTTAAAGTACTCATTGGCGCGGGGGTCATCCCGTTCCTTCACGCTAGGGGAACTTCGCAACGGTTTCGCCATTATCGTCCTAACGCCTCCACATCCTCTTGCGCGGAGATGAGGATGAAATCGGAATCATCACTGTGAACAAATTCATACTGCACAGTTTTGTAGATGCCGTTCCTACGCCAGTTGACTAATTGCTCATGCTGTCCGACTTGCCCTAGCGAGGCCCAGCGTTCCGTTTCCCATTGCGCGGCATTGTTCACCCGCCTCCGCATGGTCACTTGTGGATCACTCACCGTTCCGTTGCCTGCCCCGCGCTTCATCTTCACGCGAAGCTGATTACTGCGCTTGGTGACATCCATGCCGTAGTTGATATGGCCCGTGCGGACCAGCGTGCGAATGGGGTTCCCGTTATCAGTAAAGGCGGTCCTGTCAAATTTGTAGATCAAACCGTTGGCCCAATCGCCGACGAGGTGCATGTTCCAGTCACGGGCGTAGCAGTAGGCGTTCCCCCTGAACCTTCCGTAGCTGCCTGAGACGGTATTCCAGTATCCCCACTTACTCCACTTCTCAGTTTTGTAGTTGTAGACCAATGACTGACCAGCCGTGGGGAAGTTCAGCACATAGAGCGGATAGCCTTCGATGCTCACCACGTAGCCAATCGCATCATCAACAGAGGCATAGTGCTGAATGACCCGATCATAGGGAGTCGAGACGGCTTGCACAGCGCGGCCTTGCATGGTCACTAACCGGCGTTCATGGTCCAGCCACATCCAGGTATTGCCGACTTTCGCCAAGCTGTAGGGAGCTGAGCAGCCAAACGATTGCACCGATCCGTCGAGGCGTGTAAACGGCGTTACGCCGTCGTTAATCCAGAACTCCACCGACGTTCGGCCAAGCAGAATGACTTCCCTGAATCCGGTTTTCATCGCTACCACACGGTCAGGTTCGCCATCGGCTGAGGCAAAGTCTAAGGCGTTCCACGCCGTCATATCGGTGGGTGAGCTAAAGTTAAATCGAGCGGTTCCTGTACTATTGGCGAGCAAGTACCCATCCAGATAGGCCACATGCGTCACTGCCGTCGGCGCATCCACATCGGCCATTGTGGTCAAGGTCGAGAGGTCTGTATGGACGATATTGGCCCCGTTCGCCATCGCGCACTTGGTGCCGTCCGTTGCAAAGGTGACAGGCGAACTGGGGAGCAAGGCGGACGAACCAGTAATCTCTGTCATGGTGCCGGCGCTATCGGTGATCTTCCACACGCGGCGATTGGACACGGCCAACGCGCAGTGCTGTTCATCCCACCAGTAGAGGCCGTCAATCGGGAGGTTCGTCCCTGTGTCCTTAAAGGAGATGAGGCCAGGGCGCATCGGCACATGGTCAAACTCGTTCACATAGCCATCAATGACCGTGGAAGCCGTTTGGTCGAGTTCGATTTCCTCAACGGACTCGTATGGCTGTCCAAAGAGCGGTGTCGGTTGCCACGCCATTATAAGTAGGACGCCTTTCCATGATAGTTGGAGGTCGTGGGCTTCATGCTCTTATCGAAGATATCGGTATAGGCTCCCTTGGCCTTCTGAATGAGATATTCCCGTTCAGGCAGCGCAATGCCGTAGAGATCGGCCAAGTCAAAGGCGAGCTTGTACACCAGCATACGCGGCCATTGTTGCGGAAAGTCCGGCGTATCGGATGCGGTATCGAAGTCGAACAAGGGGCGTTGATACAGCAAGCGAATCTGCTGCGGAGCGGTATAACTGGTGCCGCTGGTCCATGTGGATGGGCCTGCTCCCCCTGCCGTCCAGTACAGCAAATAATTTGCGCCGGTGATCGGCTTGTTGGTGGTATCAGCGGTATGCGAGCGGATGCACTTGTAGGCAACGGTATCGGTGCCGGTCACTACCGATTGTGTATTGACCGTGGCGAGCATCGGGGCCACATAGAGCGTCCGGCTGGCGCTATCCCGATGGTCGGTGAGGTAGACCTTCTTCGGATCGCCGCTATCCGTCTTGTTCTGGATGCCCTCGTATTCCATCGCCGTGACAATCGCCATGGGGTAATCCATGGCTTGCCCATCGCGGTAGGTCGCCGTGTCGATCTTCGCTATATCTGTGGGGAGGCCGTTGGAAGTGGTATAGACGAAGGTATTGGCTACCAACGTGAGAGAAGAGGCGGCGGCCCTGGTCCACTTCAGGTCGCCCGTTTCATCGACTTCCCGCACAATCAGATTCAGGAGCTTGATCGCGTCCTGCGATTGCGCCCCGTCCAACGTCTGCCCAGGGGCCAGCACACCGATTAGCTTGTGCGCCATCTCAATGAGCTGATCCCGTGTCAGCGTAAAGTCATAGGTCGTGCCGACGGTCATTACAATTCCTCAACGGATTGTTTGCAGTCGTGAATCACCTGATTAATTTTCTCTAGCCGCTGTGCAGCGGTAGCAACCAACTGATCCAGCCGCGCCATTTCCTGAATGCGTTCATGCTTGAGCTTGGCTGATTCGTCGTGGATGCGCTGCTTCTCTCTAATCACTTGCTGTTCATAATGCGCCACCTGAGACTTCAGGTGTTCCAACGGGGCAATCTGTGCATGGAGTTCCGTCACGCGCTGCTCATGCTGACGTTCGTACTCGCTGATCTTCTGTTTCATGTCCACGGAGGCAAGGCGCGTCTGCTCATGCAGATCCTTGATGATGCTTTCAAGCGACTTCTTTTCAGCCGTCAACCGCCCAATGGCGGCGTTCAAGTTATTCAGTTCCATGACTTGCGGAGATTCCTGCACGGCCATATCGCCTCCTAGTTCGTTCGTGGTTTCTGATCCAGATAGATGTATAATTTGCCGCTGCTCAAGGTAGACACGCTCAGACCGGCATACACGCGGCCAATCGGTTCAGAGGTGTTATAGGTCGCGCCTGACGCAAAATCCTCAAAGATGGTCTTTCCAAACCCGTCCACCACTAAGACCGTATGATTCAAGGTCGTCGCATTCTTCCAAGAGATACGGGCAATGCGTAACTCTGCGCTCGCCTTGGTGCCTGTCGTATCAATGACCCATGGATTGCCGGTCAAATCGTCTGCCATGTTTACCCCTGATAACTCAGCATATAGTCATCTGCTCCGTCAGGCTGATCGCCACGAATGATGCGCCTATACAGTTGCAACCCAGGAGAGGCCGCTGTGCCGAATGAACTGGCATGGAGTTGGCCCCATCCAATCGCGCTCATTTGCGGGTAGCGGCGTGCAGCTTGTGTCGAAAGTGTCGTGACCATTTAGACCTGTGTGATAATGCGTTCAATCGTGGTATCGGATGCCGCTGCCGTCGCCTTCAGTACAATCACTTTCCCGTTGAGATCGCCTGCGCCAAAGTCCACCTTATAGAGTCCGCTGCCCACTTCTGTTACGGCGCTGAGTGTGCCTGCCGCAAACACCCCACCATCTATCGAGCGCGTGACACTGACTACCAATCCGGTGGATGGCGCATGGTTCGTGCTGTCCGTCATGAGAAATTCAAACGCGGCGAGGGCTTGGTTCTGCTTGATGTTGGACGTAATCGCCACGGCTGAGGTCACGCTGGCTACTGATCCCACCACGTTTCCACCGACATTCCCTGTCACGCTCCCGACTGCCCCCGTGACCGATCCAACCGCGCCGACCACAGACCCCACCGATCCGGTGACATTGCCCCCGACATTTCCGGTCACACTGCCCACCGCACCCGTCACGGACCCGACCGCACCAGTGACACTCCCTACGGACCCGCTGAGGTTGCCGGTGAAGTTGACCGTAGTGGCCGCGTTCGATCCGGCAATAAACAGCCCGTTTGCCGCGCCAGGTACGGCACCGCTAGTATAGAGACTCTTCCCAATGCTACTCGCCGTCGTGAAGTCGCCTGCTGTCGCGTCCTGCCATACGCCCGTGGCAATCTGCGCGGCGGTAAGCTGGTTCGTGACCGTCGTCACCGTTGGAATGACCGCGCCCGTATGCGTCACGCCTGACAGCACAATACCTGTCGCTGCCGTGATGTTCGTTGGAGAGGCTACCGAGGAGGGGAACGTCACCCCTGCTGCTGCCGTCACCGTCTGCCCTGCTAACTGCGTGGTATTCGCCGTCAGCGTATCGCCAAGGATTTGCGCGGTGACTGAATCGCAAAAGTCGGTATCGTCGGCTCCTGTCGCCGTGATGTAGTAGGCGAGATCGCCGAGCGTATTGGTGTCAGTCGTGGTGAGTGAGACGCTATACCAGCCGTTCGCCACTTCAGCCACCGCCCCACCAGCTGCACCGAATGCCCCGCCGTTCTTGCTCAGGTTAACGGTGCAAGTGAGGCCGGTCTTTTTGCTAAAATGATCTGCTGAGTCGATCATCTTAAACATGCGGACACGGGCGGTGTTTTGCTTCAGTTCAGCCACAGCGCCCCTTAGTTAATGGCAAATACGCGGTACTGTTGAATCTGAAAGCCGTTCCCGGCGTTGCTCACCGACTGCGCCACAAAGAGATCCAGCGTATTCGACACTGTAGAGTCAAACCCTGTGCCGACTGCTGGCGCGGTGTTCGGGGCCATACATCGTCCCGTGCCTGCGGCATTGTCGGCTGATCCTGATAACTGTGCGACCATCTGACCGTGCAGTGAGGCTTGCCCCATCAGGGTCGCCAGCGTGCCGTTGCCCACCGTGCGAGCCGTCAACATAATGTCAAACCACATGGGAATGGTCGTATGCGCCGTGGTGGTCAGGTTGATTGCCCCAGTGGTAAAGGCAATCACGGCACCCACCATGATTTGCATGGTGAAGGTGTCGGGGCCGGTCACGCGGTTACTGACTCCCGCCACCCCTTGAATATGCAGGCCTTTCCCTGGACGGTCAAAGAAGTTCGGCGGCAGTGTAATCAGTCCAGACGAAGCCCCCGCCAGCGCGGTAGCAGACGTAAACATGGACTTCGCCGTGGTATAGGTGTTGTACAACTGCCCAGCGGCGGTGAGATTGACCAGACATTCATTCCATCCTTGTGCGGACATAGATTCCTCCTACGAATACTGCACTTGGCGGGAGCCAGTGCGTGTGCCAATCGACGATAAGGTTTTCCGAAAGACCACCGTGCTAGGGATGGGGGTGGTGATCCCTGTTGGCGATTTGTAAAAGCGCACGGCAGGTGATTTTGGCCCCGCTCCGGGATAATCCGCTTGTGCCATATTGAGGAAACTGCCCTCTCGCTGCGTGGGTTCAAACCCCGCATCAGCCAGCGTGCCAGTTACGGTCATATCGTTCCCATACCCGCTGATATCTGTATCGGAATTGCATTCGACGCAATGTATTCTTCCTAGTGAGATGGAACGCGCATCGTTGTAATCGACGAGGGCTTCCGTAGCCGTGAGTTGTCGGTTCCACACACAGACCCATGCCAATGCCCCATTCAGCGATTTCGTGGCGAGATCCCCGCCGATTCCGTAGGCCAGCGTATTACTCCCTTCGGCCATCGTAAATGTGCCTGCGTAGCCGTTCGCCGTAAACGTGCAGGTCGTGGCGACTCCGTTGAGATAGAGGATGCCATCAGCCCCGGTCCCCGCTGATCGTGCCCAGGCAAACAGCACACGGGTCCATGATCCTGTGCCGAGTGAAGTATTCGAGACCCATGTCGGCCATTGCGACAGGCTGGTGTTGTCGAATCCCAGCGTGAGCGTAGAAGCGTTCACCGTAAACCGTGCATTGAGCGTGTGGTCGGTCGTAAACGGCTTTGCGATGCAACTCTGTTGTGCGGTGATGTTCAGCGCCGTCAGATTGACCCAAAACGCAAACGAGCACGCCGTAGCTCCATTGAAGCCAAGGTTCACCGACCCCCGGCTCATGTAGTTCGCGGCGTTGTTATCGAACAGGCGTGCCATAGTGGTTAGCGATAGCGCACGTAACAGGCCACATCTGCCGTGGTCGTAAAACCGAGATAAATGCCCGTGGAGGCCACAAAATCTATTGGGAAGGTGATCGGCGTGAGGACGGCGGCTGCTGCCACGTTCCACGTAAAAATGGCCGGGGATGTTTCGGTCGTGTTGTTGTAGAGAATAATACTGCCTGCCGTCGCCGCCGCATCGGTGCCAATGCAGGTAATGTCTTTCATGAATCCCGCTGTGGCTTTAATTTGTGTATCGGCTGTGACCGTCGCACTGAGCAGATAGCGTTGCTCTGTGACCATCACGCCGGTTGCACTCCCGCCGCTAGTAGCCGTTTGATCTTCGCCGGATATCTGTGTGACTAACGTCGTTCTCACGGCGTCGTTCGTCTCATCCATCGCCGTATCACCTGCGGGCGTCACCATCGAAGTCCATTGCCCACCGGACACGTTGCACACGTTCTGCACCAGCTTCCCCGCGATATAGACGGGCGCGGTGGTGTAGACGGTACATTCGGCCATCGCCTGCTGTGGCGAGAACACCCAACAGAGTCCAAGAACGAGCCACACAATCCGCTTAGTCATGGTTATATCCTTTGATCGCGTCTTGCCCCAACGCGGAGGCCAGACTGTTGCCATAGAGATGCACTGCCTTGAGATGCCCCAATCGTTTCGCTATATCCATCAGCACAAAGAACTGTTGTGCAAAGCTGAAATAGGCGTTGGTGGTCCGAAACACCTGCTCGCCGATCTCCACTTCATAACTGTCTGCCACTGCCCCGACTCCTGTAATACCTGAGGCGTAGCACCCCTCAGAAATGTGACAATCAAACCCGAAGATGTGCAGGGAGCGGCAGCCGAGAAAGAGGCTGGCACTCATGGCGGCGAGGCTCACGCTTCCCCCGGCATTCAACACCAGGCAATCGGTATAGCCGTGTTTGTCCCAGTATTCCGTCAGGGGTAAACCGCCCTGCGGGGTGTTGAAGATGTACAGCGGCAAGCCGTCCAGATGTTCGACACAGAACGGGTTGACTTGTGTGGCTATCAGATGCGTCACGCCTTTGACGGGCAGCGCCAAGGATTGCCGAATGTCCTCACTGGCATCGAGGCAGATCACATAGTCAGGGGTCAGATCATGTGAGACGCACCACTGATACATGCGCTCAATCGCCACGATCACCGCGCCCTGTTGCTTGAGTGTGCGGAGGACTTCTAACTGCCCATCCACCGACGGACCGCCACCAATGACGATAGCTTCGCGGCCTGTTTCCTTGCCTTCCAGCACGGCCATATCCGGCCATTTGCGTGAGAGCATGGTGTCAATGTTGGCCTTCCGCGCACTCAGCGGGAACTTGTTAAAGACTTTGATTTCCGGGATCTTCCGCTTCTCAGCAAAGATCCAATCCAGATTGGCGGACGCGGCCTGTGGATCGACCACTTCCCACGGTCTGACGGCACCCGTATATTTCCACAGGGACGTGATGTTCTCATCGCAGTAGAGGGCTTCAAATCCACAATGCTCCATGACATACGTCAGCGTGTCATAGGTGAATTGGTAGACATGCGCCTGCTGCCAGAGCCGCGTCAGATTGGCCGTCTTGAGGCCAGGGACGCCGATATACACCACGCCATCTTTGTTCATCAGACGCCGCACGGTATCGAGCATATGGGGCAAATCTAGGCAGTGCTCTAAGACATGATGCAGAATGACCACATCGGCCTTCTCACCTGTCACCAAGAGATCGTCAAAGGTGCCATGCCGAAGATTCAGCCCGTGCGCTTGTCCATAGGCGACTGACGTAGGATCGGCATCAATGCCCAGCACGCGGCATCCAATGTCCGCAAAGGCTTGGAGCATCCCGCCACGATTGCAGCCGAGGTCAATCACGCTGGTTGGGGTCACATCGAAGGCGCGTAACAACTCAAGGAGTGAGCCGCCGTCATTGTGGGCACTCTTAAATTCATGCTCTTGCGTGGTCTGTTCGTCGTAAATCTTGCGGTATTCCTGCGCGTAGAACTGGATGAATGCCTCTGCTGTCATGCGCGGAGAGGCGTAGAGCACGCCGCATGTCGTACAGCAATGCAGCTTATAGGGGATACCATATCGGTCTTGCTCAGTGACGAGGACGGAGCCTGTGTTCCCGCACACGCAGGACACAGACTCCATCGCATACTCGCCGGATATCATTTTGGCGCGCACCTGCCGGATGTAATAGTCCGACTGATCGCGTACGCCACAGGTGATATCCGTCATGATTAGGCTCCGACCATCCGATTGTATCGGAGGTAGATGTAACCTGTGCCGGCACTCGCCGCCGTGGTGTTCTGCCACACGATATTCACGCCGCTCGTGGCATTGGCGGGAATGTACATCTTCGTGATGTTCTGCAACGTGGCCGTGACCGCGTTGTTCAGCAACGTCCCGCGTGCGCCAAGGGTTGTCGATCCTTCATCCACCACACGGTAGCCCGTGACTTCCACGGTGCACCCCACAAGGAAGCCGGTCACTGTGGTGCTGCACCCCACATCCAAGACGGCGCCAGAAGCAGGGGTTGTCACCCGCAACCAAGCGTCAATCAAGCGAGAGGCTTGCGGCAAGGCCACGCCGGACCCCGCCACCACGCCTGAGGCGGTGGCAAACCAGGCGACAATGCCCATCTGTTCGATCCGGTCAGGATCGACGTTGATGCGGTGCGTGCTTGTCGTCACCCCCTGCAAGAACAGGGCAATCCCGTTCGCGGTGATGATCGACAAATCCGCTGAGGTCGTCGCCACATCGGTGAAGAACCGCACTTGGCCGTTAGAGAACGTCAAGGGGTTCGTGGCGCTGGTGCCTTGGGCATCGCTATAAATCGTCAGCTTCGCCGGGGAACTCGCCGTCAGGACTTGGCAGGTGCCAGTGGAATCGCTAATCGGGCGGTTCAAGCGCAAATCAAACAACTGAAACTGCCATTCAACATAATTGCTAGCCATAGTCAGAACTCCTTATCGTATGGACGGTTTCAGGGGGCCAGGCCATCCCGACCCCCGTGCGTTCCAGTCCGTTAAATGCCACCTTTCACATGCGCGTTGTACCAAAACAGGTCATTATTCGCGGTAGTCACCGTGAACGTGGTCCCTGAAATGGTCGCGCAATAGGCTCCTGTCGCACTGGTGCAACTGCCGCACTGCACACCGGTAATCACGGCGTTGGCCGGAATCGGCAGCGTAATGACCGTGCTGGTTCCCGATCCTCCGCCAATTCCAGACATCAGATGCGTCGTCTCACCAGTGACCTTGACTCTCACGGGTCCATAGGCTGTTTGTGCCATCGGTCCCTCCCTTAGTCAGCCACCGCAGCCGTGAACACATGGACTACGCCGTTATCTTCATCGGAGAGCGATGAATCAATGGCGTTGCGTCCATAGACCAGCTTGGCGGTGTTACGGATTTCATGGACCTCATACGTGACCGTATGGCCCAAATCCTGTTCCTGTTCGTTGAACTTCGGCATCTGGCCCCAGACCACCGTCCCCGCCTGCGCCCCCATAAAGAGGTTATGCGCGCACTGGATGGTGCTCGACACCAACTGCACGCGGTCATACTCGTAAATGAGTACGCCGTCATACGATCCACGGAACGAATTGCCGGTAAACAACGAGGAGTCGCGGTTGCCGTTCGGCGGCAGCAAGAGCTGCGCGTTGCGATAGGCCGCGTCATTGTCCACCATGTCACGCACCGCGTAGGGATGCGCCACAAAGACAAACCACTGCTCAAAATTCATCCCGACTTTCACGTTCATCGGGCGAATACGCGAGACGGCATTCACCGGAATCAACGCCTTGCGCTTGGCAATGCGAATGACGTTCGTGGTCAACTGGTCCGCTGTGTTGTCCACGTTGGTCAGCGCCGTGGTGTGGGTGCTGTTCCAATTGGAATCCAGCGCCCCGTACAGGTACCGTCCTCTGACGCGGCCTGTGGAGGTGCCGGACAAGGCGGCAATGATGTCCTCATCCAAGCGGATGCGAGCTTTCTCGACCAAGGCTTCGCGGCCCTGGTTGAGCAAATCCCAGCCAACACGCTTCTGCGACATCGGCACATCGTCAAACCGGACCAAATGCCGGATATTGTCGATGGTGATGCGCTGGTTATAGAACTCAACCCGTCCTTCGTTGCCGAGTCCGAAGGTGTTGCCACTCACGTAGCCACCCTTCAACTGCGAACGAATCCCGACGTTGATCGCATCCCCTGGCATCTTCGCCAAGTCCTGCTTGACCTGAATGACGGCATCCGTGGACGGCCCCATCAGGTTTTTCATCCACAACTGCCCGATATATTCTGCGGCAATCCGATCCTCCCATTGGGAGACGGTCACGCCGTGGCTCGTTAAAACTTCTGTGTAGGCCATCGCCTAAACCTTTCTAGCCCGCTGTCTTGCTGAATCCAGGGAACAAGCTGTCGAACACCAGTCGCGGTTTCTCATCAGGGGTGCCAGGTGTGACACTTGCCACCCCGCCAAGGCCCTTGATGGTGTCTAATGCCACGCCCTTGGATTTCATTTCTTTCAAGACTTTTTCGCGGACTTCTTTTTCCAGATTGGTGCGGACTTCCGTTTCAATGGCCTTCCGCATGGCATCAGGATCAGACCCGTACTTGGCCTTCGCCTCGGCTTCCTTGACGACTTTAATGGCTTCCAGAAGCGGCAATTTCGCGCTGAAGACCCGAGCCTGCACGGCGGGGTCTGCGTCAAACTGACGAAAGGGCGCATCGTCGGCCCATATCGTCTTCATGACGTACTCTTCGCCATATTGCTCAACCGCCGCCCAATGGGACGCGGCCACGCGTTCCGACTTCTTCGCCTCATCGACCAGGACTTCCGGCGGCATGACTTTCGGGGCGTCCTTCTGCTCATCGTAGGTGCCATCGAACTTCTTGCCCAACACCTCAATCTGTTTGGTAAGAGTGTCGATTTTGCGCTGCGTTTCTACATTGACTTGACGCTCGCGGGTGTAGGCATCCCGCGTGTCTTTCAACTGCTTATTGAGGCGCGTCAGCTCTTTCTGAGTTTTGTCCGTGTCTGCATCGGCGGCTTTCTCTTCGGGCTTGTCTGCCGACTCTTTGGGTGCTTCTGCTTTGGACTCAGGCGCAACCGCAACAGAAGATTTATCCACAGATTCAACAGGCGTGCTCGCAGGGACATGACCGACCTCCTCAGGGGTAACGGTGGGCGCACTATTCCCTAGTCCTAACGCGGTCAGGACTGATGGGGTGGTGCTGGTCTCAGATGCTGATGCTGTCGCTCTCGTACTCATGGTCTATGACCTCCTCAAGCCCTTCCGCTTGCGCGGGGATGGGCGGTTCAACTGACTCGGCATCCCTGACCTTGACATCTGCCAAGGGAAGAGGGACGCACTCCCAATGAATCACCTTGTCGCCAATCTGGAGCTTCTTCAGCCCCAAATCGTTCGTCAGGTCGTGGCGTTTCAAGAACGCTTGCGCCTGCCATTTCCCAGGCTTGCCACGGAACTTCTTGCCAATGGTCGCTTGTACCCGCTCGACATGCCGCTTGGCCTTTTCGTCATCACTGATCGGCGCATACTTGTTAATCGGCTGTTCAGGCATAAAGAAGTTCTCGCCGCATTCCTCTAAGAGAAACTTGGCCCAGTCTTCGTTCTCGACATGACATTGAGGATTAAACTCTAACTGCCCTTCGCGTTCGCTGCGTGAGACAAACGGGATAGGGGTGTTGAGCTTATAGGGCAAGGGTTTCGGTCCTCGATATTCCAGCAACATCATTTACCCCCTAAGAACACATACCGCGTATTCTTAACCTTCAGAATCCGCTCCCCGCGCTTATAGTCGTCGTCCATCTGCTCGACTTCATGCACATGGAGATTCAAGTCCTGGCCCTGAAACGCCCGTTCGGTTTCAACCGTCGTGGCGTGCGGGTCACTCAGTCGGCTGTGTGGGATCCTGATTTCTCGACTCACTTTGTATCCTCGCTGCGTGAATAGCGGCCACGTTTTTCATGGCGTTGGTTTCAAGCTCGACCCGCTGCCCGTGGTGCGTGGAAATCGCCGCAATCTTGGCGCGTTCCACATCGGCATCGGTCTTCATCTTCATCTTGATGATTTCGGCCTTGTTCTGAAGTGTGCTGGCCGCATCCGTCCCGCCCAGTCCTTGCATTTCGGCCTGCGCCAGCATGTCCCACTGGAACTGCTTCGCCATAATCGCCTTCTCTGCCGGCGTGAGTTCGTTCCACTGAAAGGCGACCGAGACTTTGGGTTGAATGGGTGGGGCCTGGCTCATCCCGTCCACGATTTGCAACAGGCCCTCTTTATTCCGCAGATCGCTCATGGAAATGAACAGCTTGGCCCACTGCGGCCCAAACTGAAGCACTTGCGGGAGCGTGGTCGCCAGGGTTTCAAACTGTTCGGCTTGCGAGGTCGTATGATCGACGGTATCCACCGCAATCAGATCGTAGATTTCCTCCCTCAAGCTCTCAAAATGTTCGGATGAGAGGCGAACGGTACGAACCAAGCCAGGGTCTTCCGAGATTTGGAAGACGACTTCATCGGTATAAAATTGCTTAATCATTTCGAGGGTGAGGACAGCTTTCATGCGGCGTGAACGCCGGATGTTGTCGTAAATCGGCATCACCCCGGCCTGATGGATCATCTGCAATCGCTGAATGCCCACTCCTGAACGCACTTCGGGGGCGGGGTTCAACTGATCTTCGCCGCTGATTCGCCGCATGCTCATTTTGGCTTCCTGAAGCATGGTCAGGTTGCCTTGCGAGATGTCGGCGTTTTCCTTAATCACGAAGCGGTCAAACTTGCCGTTCTCGACTTCAATCTGGCCGTCCATACGGGCCAGTTCGTTCGCCAATTCGTTCTTGTCGCGGATCGCGTTGCGTTCGTAGATCGTTTGTCGATTATTGAGCGACCACAGGGCTTTGGACCGTCGCGCATTGATTTCCCGCTGCGGGTCAATCAGGCCCGACACATAGCCTTGCGGCTCGCCGTCGATCTTGCGGTAGCAGTAGTACGGAATGAAGGGGAAGAGATTGCAGCGATAGGGAGAGGGTTTCGGGCCGTCCAGGAACAGCCCACCGCAGTACACGGCCACCCACATCCGGTCCACCGACCGTTCGGTAATGACGGACCCAGGCAGTTCAGCCAGCGCATCCTTGAGGGACGATTTCGTGACGCCGCGTTCTTTATAGACCGACTTGGTTTCACCCGTAGGCAGTTCGATCAAGTACTGCGTGGCGCGTTTCTTGTACCAAATCTCGACGGGACGAAAGCGCCGGTTTTTCACATCGTAGTAGCGGCCAATCTCCCAATTCCTGAGCTTGAGCGCGTCCGGGTCAATGTTGCTGAGATTGGCGAGGGAGGGTTGCGAGGTGCCTAAGACCTGTTGAATCAGCGCGGCTTTCTCTTCGCCCCACAGTTCGACGGCGATATCTTCATCAAACCACTTGGCGCGGCAGACATACCGCGCTTCGATGTTGATGTCATAGGACCGGCAGAACGGGTCCACAAACATGGTAAACGGATCTTCGCGCCGGTAGCGGACTTGCTGTTCACCCAGTTCGTTGCGGTGGACAATCGCTTCGACCCAGCCGATCCCGCCAATCAACTGGTCTTTGATGGACTCGCCTTCGACAAACTCAAACTGGTTCACATAGTCGATATGCTTGAGGAGGTCGGAATAACCAGCGGCCTTCTGCTCATCCGACTGGTTCCTGCCCATGAACTTAATGTTCGTGCGCTGGCGGCGAAACTGCCCTTGGAGGCGTTCGATGGTGGGGCGAATCTCGTTTTCAACGATAACGGGCTGGTTCCGGTCCTTGAGAATGGCCTTTTCTTCCGTGGTCCACTGGTCGCCATGCTCAAATCGGTAGCAGGTATCGGCGTTGAATCGCCATTTCGTGACAATGGGGTGATCGGCGGCAAGACGAAACATCCGATCCAGTTGGATCAGTTCGTCTTTTTCGGCGGGATTGTTACCGTAGTACTGAAAATCGTCCAGGGAAGCTGCACCGCTGCGAGGCCGTTACCGGCGAGGCGGCGTAGAGGACGTGTAGATATCTATTCGCATAGCACGTTCCACTCGTTCTGTCAACTGGTCAGGGGGATAGAGCACCGTTTCCAACATCCGCACGCATTCGGCGGTGGGTTTCAGGTGCCGATAGAGCTGCATCAAGAGATCGCGGCTCACCATCACGGGTTGATCCATGTTTAATCTTCCATATTGCTGCGTCTTGTAATACAATCGCATACGTTGATGGGGGGCACTATATGTCGATTCAAGAACAAATTGTATGCAAACGTAGGCGATGCGGAAGACCTGTCAAGCCTGGGAGTACGCAATGCCTGAAATGTCTTGAACAGCACAGGAATTGCACGAACCGTCGAAGAGAGAAAAGGCTTCAGGTTGGATTGTGCGCCAGATGCGGAAAAGAACCGCACAAGCCAGGTATTGAACGATGCAAAAACTGTCTGACGGGCGAAGTTCAGAAGCATAGAAACAGAAAATTTGGAATAAGCGCAGAGGAATATGATGCCTTGCTGAAAATGCAGGGGGGATCCTGTGCTATTTGTCATACTCCCCCAACTCGTCACTCTCTTTCCGTTGACCATGACCATCATTCCAATAAAATACGCGGCCTGCTATGCCATCGTTGCAATCTTGGGATTGGCTACTTCAAGGATCATATTACCCTTTTGATGCAAGCCATAAATTACTTATCCAACCCACGCGGATAGCGGTTTTCGATGAATTGCGCTGGCGCGTTGTAATCGTCTCCCGACATAGTTCGCCGCATATTCGCTCAGCCCTAACGCATCGGCATAGTTCGGAGAGGCGATGCCTCTATCTCGCAATTCTTGTTTGCTTTCAATTTTGATTCGTTCCTTGGAAGCCCTCTGGAAATTATACTTAATGATGCTCAATTCCCCGATCAGCGTGTCATTGTGCGGAATAGAAATCGTGCCCCGTTGGAACCGATCACGCAATGTCCACCAGATTTCATCCCGTTTTCGGGCAAACCGATCAGGTTCATCGGCTGATTCGGCCACATTGACGGCTAAAATATGACACGGATTGAGCCGATTCAATGTATCGAATACGCCAGAACCAATCCCGA
>Ga0075472_10000590_pt1 | contig 15235 bp, 12 predicted proteins | sample DEB19_08_DNA_3_FD_77014 | JGI IMG/M metagenome (GOLD analysis project Ga0075472, IMG submission 77014) | Aqueous microbial communities from the Delaware River and Bay under freshwater to marine salinity gradient to study organic matter... | ecosystem: Environmental > Aquatic > Marine > Coastal ...
ACATCAATGCGGCGGCTGGTATGTCTCAGCCGTCGTATGCCGCCGGTCAGAATATGATTCTGGGCGGTCTTAGCACGGGTGCACCCTTGGTGCAGACTGGCCTTGGTCAAGGTCAGGGTCTTACTCAGAGCGCTCTTGACATTGGCGGTCAATACGGTCAAGAGGCCAAGAGTGCGATTGGCGCGGGCATGGGTCCGGTTAACGCTGAGCAGTTCTCTGGTGCGCAGATCGACAAGTACATGTCGCCCTACCTTAGCAAGGTGGTAGAGGCGCAGCAGGCGCTCCAGCAGCAGGAAGCCGCACAGCAGCGTTCGGCACTCACCGGTCAGGCTATTGCGGCTGGTGCATTCGGTGGCGATCGTGGTGGTATTGCTCAGGCGAACCTCGCCCGCCAGCAGTCGCTTGCTAATCAGGCGACATTGGCCAATCTGCTGCAGGGTGGCTACGGGCAGGCTCTTGGAGCATTTCAGCAGCAGCAGGGTGTTAACCTTGCCGCCGGTCAGGCAAATCGCGCCGCCATGCAGAATGCGGCTAATCAGCTTGCCGCCCTTGGTCAGCAGCAGTACGCTCAGCAGTTGGGCGCGGGTCAGAACTTGTACCAGATGGGCCTTGGCGCGGGTCAGGCGCTGTTCGGTATGGGCAATCAGGCCGGTCAGGCATACGCCGGTCTTGGTGGTCAGGCCGAACAGCAGGCGCTTAATGCCGGTCAGGCTCAGATGGCGGCGGGCCAGATTCAGCAGCAAACCGATCAGGCTGCTCGCACCGCCATGTACAACCAGTTCCTGCAGCAGCAGGGCTACCCGTATCAGCAGGCGCAATTCTTGGCAAACGTGGCCATGGGCACCGGTGCACTGTCGGGTAGCACCACGACCACGACGCAACCTTCCGGGTGGTCGGATCGCCGCTTGAAAGAGAACATTCGCAAAGTCGGCAAGACCTACGACGGTCAGCCGATCTACGCGTATAACTTCAAGGGCGAAGACGTCGCCCAGCTTGGCCTTATGGCTCAGGAAGTCGAAAAGCACACCCCCGAAGCGGTGGGTTCGTCGCAGGGTTACAAGACGGTCGACTATAAGAAGGCCACTGAAGACGCCGCAGAGCGTGGCCATTTTGCGTCTGGTGGTCTTGTCCCGTCCAGCATGGGCGGCATTGTGAATCCGACCCTTGATGGTCGTGAGAATTTCGAGTGGGGCGGCGACACTGGATACAGTGGTGACACCGGTGCTCAGCCTGCGCAACCGGTTCAACCCGCGCAACCAGCGGCCCCCGCGCCAGACAATAACGCGCAAATCGGTAACTTTTATACGCAATTCCTTGGCAGAGGTGCTTCCCCAGAAGAAATTGCTAATTGGGCTAATAGTGGCTTGTCCATGACCCAAATTCAGCAGTCCATTAAGAATTCGGAAGAGGCTAAGTCTGCGGGTATGATGCCGACGGGTATCCCAACCGCCCCGACGCAAAAGGCACTCACGTATAACGCTAACGCGTTTACGCCTTTTGCGGCCCCCACTACCAACGCGTATGGGTTTGCCGCCGCTCCGCAAGGTACTAGCCGGTCTTCTTTTGCCCCCGCGCCTCAGGCGGCAGGCGGTAAAGGACCAATGCCGGGGACTACCGGTACTACCGGCATGAGTGGCGCTCCCGCGCCCCAAATGGCGGGTGGTAAAGGAATGGCTTCCGGTGCACCGGCTCCTGCTGCACCGCCGGTGCCTGCGCAGGTGATGGCCCGATACGGTTCGGGTCGTCCCACGGCCCCTGCCGCCGCCCCGATGGCGTCCGGTAAAGGGCCCGCCGCTGGTGGTGCAACATCCTCTCCGCCTCCAGCGATGGCGGGTGGTAAGGGGGCTTCCCCGGCACCGGCATTCGCTCGCGGCGGTCGCGCCGAATATAACGGTGGTGGCATTGCGGCTCTGATGCAGCTCGCAGCTCAACATGCGGGTCAGTATGCTCAGATGCCGGGCGCTAACGTGGAACGTATCAAGCACACGATACAGCCTCCGTCCCGCGAACTTAAAGTTCCTTCGTTTACCCCCAAGACGCAGCAGTCCGGCATTGCCGAAGCGGCGCAGACGGGCAAGAACGTCGACGCTCTTCTTGGTACCGGCGAAAAGCTGGCCAAAAACGTGTTCGGTGGAACGGACGACAAGGGTAACAAGATTCCGTCTCTTGCCGATCGTGTCAGAGCTGCAGGATCGCCTCAGCAGGGGCCCACTCAGGGCGGTGCCACTCTAGACACCGTTAAGCCCGGAGCGTCTCTTGACGCCGGTAGCGACATCAAGGTGGCGGGTGGCAAAATCGACCCGTCCGATTGGGCGACGAAAGACATGTCGACCGGCGGAGAATTCCCGGTCGCGTCTGGCAAGGGTCCCTCGATGGAAGTGGCCACAGGTGGCCGCATTGGGTACACCACCGGTGGCGTCCCCAAGGGCCTGATCCTTGGCGAAGGCATCGACATCCCCGACGAGAAGTCCGACCTTAAGCTGGGCGGCGGAGGTGGTGGTGGCGGCAAAGGCGGAGGCGGCGGTGGGTTTGGCGACATCGCCAGTGGGATTGGTACCGCAGTTAGCCTTGCTAGCGCGGCGGCAAAGTTTATTCCGATGATCTTTGCCGCACTTCCGTCTGACGAGCGCATCAAGCACGACAAGGAGCCGATCGGTGAATTGTTCGATGGCCAGAAGGTGTATCGTTACCACTTGGGTGACGGTCGCACCCAGATTGGCCTGATGGCTCAGGAAGTCGAAAAGCGCTATCCCCACGCTGTTAGCGAAGTCAACGGTGTGAAGATGGTTGACTACCGCAAGGCGACGTCTAAGTCCCGCCCGCACAAGTATGGCGGTGGCGAACTTGATGGTGTCGACGCCATCGATCCGGAACAGAAGGCTCTTGAACTGGCTCGTCAGGCCAAGGAAGACCGCCCGGTTATGTTGGCATCCCGTGGCGACACGGCGACCGACGCCCCGATGCCCGGTCTGGAAGCAGTAAAAGCTGCTCCTGCCCCGGCTGAGGCTAAGATCCCGCTGATCGGTAGCGACAACAATAAGGTGTTCAGCGACGAGCCTAAGGGCCCACAAGTCGCTGGTCTTGAGCCCACTTCCCCCAATTTCACGCGCGCTCTGGACCGCGTGTTTAAGGAAGAGGGCGATCTTAACAGCAGAGATACCAACGGCGAACCTTCGCTGTATGGTATTAACCGCAAATACCATCCCGACTTCTTTAAAAACCCCAGCAAAGAGGGCGCTGCTAAGATCTACAAGAAGGACTATTGGGATGCGATCGGTGCGGACACCATGTCGCCCGAACTAGCACATGTAGCGTTCGACACGGCGGTGATCTCCGGTGTGTCCATGGCCAAGAAGCTCATCGCAGAGTCTGGTGGCGATCCGGTTAAGCTCCTTGAGCTGCGCAAGAAATTCCAAGACGGTCTTATCGCTGCTGACCTTCGAAAACCAGAAAGCGAACGCAAAAACTATTCTGACTACGCTGGTGCTTGGAACAAACGCCTTAATAATCTGCGCCAAGACCTTATTGCGATGGCGGAGGGTACCGAACCCGGCACGACGGTTCAGACCAACGACGTTGGTGAAGGCACGCGTCAGCAGGCCCGCACTCCGGGTCTGGCCGGTCCCGGCCTTGGTCCTCAGGACAAAAAGTCGGCCCCGTTCCTTAATCTTCTGGAACGCGCCGGTGGTGAATATCTTCCCGACGAAATGAAGTCGTCGGCTTTCTGGCGTCCGATTGTAGCGGGTGTTGGCACGATGCTCGCGTCCAACAAGCCACACTTCGGTCAGGCCCTTGGTGAGGGTCTGGTCGGCGCAGTGGCTGCTTCCGCCGGTGAAGAAGAACGCGCTCAGCTCCTTGGCGCTTCGCGCGCCAACGTCGAGAAAACGATATCCGATATCGTCGGCTCGTCGTTTAAGACGGAGAATGGCGTCACGTTCATCCGCATCATCATGCCGGATGGTAGCTACGATTGGTTCCCCTACAACGAATGGCTTGCGGCTGATCCCGACAAGCGGCCTAAGGTGGACCCGCGTATCGAGTCGGTCGTCAACGCGCTTGGTAAGTCTACGATGGGTTCCAAGAAGACCGGCGCTGGCACGACTGGCGGCACTACGGGTGGCGCTGGCACGACTGGCGGCACTTCTCCGGCCAAGACCACGACCGAAACCAAGACGGCTGACGCCACGACCACGACGGCCCCGGCACCAGACCTCAATCAGCCCAAGGTGCGCCCGGCCATCCCCGGTACGGACGTTCCGCGCACGGAGGCCGGTACTCCGACCGTCGTGGCATTGTCCAAGAAGCAGGCTCAAGCAGCGGCTCAGGCAGCGTTCGAAATGGCCGGTTCTGACGCCGCTACCAAAAAGCGCGCGGAAGAAGTCGACTACTTTGACCCGCAACAGAAGATTGCCACCGGCGCTCGTTCTCAGCAGCAGGTCCTCGTACCTCTGGCGGGTTCGTTCGCGGCTCTCCCGGCGCAGGGCAGCATCTCGACCAGCGGTAAGGCTCAAGAGTACCTGCAGCCCTTCATGGCCTCCCTCAATAACCTTGCTGCCATCGCGGGCAAGCCTGACCTCGTGCAGGACCCCAAGATCCTGATGAACCAGAACGAAGTCAACAAGCTGGTCAATCAGCTGCAACAGGGTCGCCTTAACGACGCTCAGCTGCGCGCGGTGTCCGCATTTAGAGAACTGGCTGAGGGCATCCCCAGCCTCACCACGTCTCCGGGTGGTCAGTACGCTCTGATGGCCAAGCTCCTGTCGGCCAACATGCGCGAAATTGATAAGGACACGTTCTTCAATGATTGGCAGCAGGCCGGTCGTGGGAACCGTGGTCAGTACCGCGACTACGTTCGTCTGACAAGCCGCGAGGCCAATCGCACATTCGATAACGAGTACACCGACGCCTTCTACGCGGCGGAGCGCAAGTCCCTTGAAAGGATGTTCAAGGACAAGTCGCCCGACGCCAAGACGGGTAAAGAAATTCCGGTTATCGAGTGGCTGTCTAAGTACGGCAGCACGCTTGACGCAGAAGGCAAGAAGGCGATCAAAGATACGTACGGCCCCGGTATCTTGCGGTACTTTGGCATCCCGAACTAAGCGGTGAGATAAATGGCTAATGTCCCTTTCCAGATTATCCCCGCTGAAGAAGAAACAACGTCGCCCGACAAAAAGCCGGGCGAGTTCAGATTCACTATCGTCCCGGCGGAGGAGGAAAAGGCCGAACCTCCTCGTTCGTGGTCGGAGACTGCAGAAGGTCTTAAGAAGACCGCAATCGCCAAGGGTGCGCAGTCTGCGGCGGCACTTGCGACGGGTTCTCCTCTTGGCAGTATTGAAACCTTCGCTGCGAAGGACCTACCGACGTTTGCGCGCGGGGTTGGTACGGCCCTTGGTGAGAAATTCGACATCATCTCGCCCCAGCGCGCGCAAGAGATTAACCAAGAGCCCCTCCCGTGGCTGAAAGATCAGACTGAGTTCCAGCAAAAAGGCTACGCGTCTCCGATCACGCACATTCCGACATGGAAGGGCGCGACGGAGATGGCCAAGGAAATTGGCCGCAACCTTGGCGCTCCGGACGTCGGGTATGAGCCCAAGGGTGCGGGCGAAAAGATTCTTGGCGAGGCCATCACTGGTGCCGCGCAGGGCATACCGGGTGCGACCCGCACTATGGCCGGTCGCGTCATCACAGGCGCTGCCGCCGGTGCTGGCGCAGAGGCCGGTACACAGTACGCCGGTGAGGGAGAGCACAACGAAGGCATCGCCACTCTCGTCGGCGCGTTTGGCGGTGGTCTTCTTGGCCACAAGCTGGCAAACGGCCTCTTGCCCACGGTGACTGGTCGCGACCGTCTGGCGGAAGCTCTTGCGGAGGACATCCGTAAAGGCCAGACCCCGATGTCGGTGGACCAAGCCCGCAAGGCTATCGCAGAAGGCACCCCTCTTACCATCGTCGATATGGCGGGCCCCAAGACGCTCGCGATGCTTGGCAAATATGGTAATCTGTCGGAGGCCAACCAGAGCCGCGTCGGACAGTTTAACAAATACTTGGAAGGCCGCGCGGCTGAAGCAGGCGAGCGCGCCGGTGAACGCGTTCGTGAAGTAATGGGTGTTAAGGCCCTCGACGCCGACGCTATTCAACAGCTTAATGAGAAAGCTGGTGCTCTCGAACGCAATCGCATCTATGGGTACCTTAAGGGTCGCCCGGAGGCGGATGCCGTGCCGGTCACGGGGTTTAACCCCAAGCTGATCAACGACGAGAATTTCGCGCAAGCATACGATCGCGCCGCCAAGAACTCCGCACGCCTTCCGGAATCTTTCAACATTAAAATTCCGGAGATTATTCCGGGGTCGCCGGGTGTAGAGAGCACGATCAAGCAGACCGAACGTGGTCTTAAAGAAATGCCCGGCGTCCCGCCGGTGCCGACCAAAGAAGTGCCCGGTAATTTTGCGTTCTACCAGCAGGTCGACCAAGAGCTTAGCGATCTGATCAAGACTGCAGAACGTCAGGGTGACAAGGGCCTTGCCCGCGGTTATCAGGCCACGCAGAACAACCTGCGCGACGAGTTGGACAACATTTTCCTTAAGGCGGGGAGTAACCAGACGTATCGCGAAGCGCAGGGTGCTGCCCGCACAACGTTCGTTGGTCAGGAAGCGCCTGAGGCGGGTTACAATTTCGCCAAGTCACTGATTGGTAGTCAGAATAACCCATTCAAGCGTGGCGACGTTCGGCGCGAATTTAACGCTATGACTCCTGAGAACCAAGAGTTCGTCCGGCTGGGTGTGGCGGCGCGCATTCAAGACGAAGTAGAGGGTGGCCGCATCGGTAAGGTAGCCAACAAGTTCCTTAACGACGCGTCGTTTCGCAAGGACCTTAAGCACGTCCTTGGCGAGGAGAAGTATAACCACATCTACGGGTCGATTATTTCGGAGAACCTCACCCGCCAAGCCGACCAGCTGCGTTTCATCGCGAGCCGGGTCGGGCCACTTGAGGCGGGTGGTATGGGTGCTAGCATTGCAATCCCCGACATCCTTGCGGGCATCATGCAGGGGCAGGGTATGTCGCAGATCGCGCAGGGTGCCGCCCCCGGCAAGGCCATCCTTGGCTTCCTTGGGGCAATGGGTATTCAGCAGGGCTTTTCGGCTATGGAGCGCCGGGTCGCGGAGAAGATTCTCCCTATGGCCCTCTCCAAGGACCCGAAAGACTTCATGAAAATCGCGGAGATGGCCGACCAGTATCCGGCGGTTAACCAGATCTTCAACCGCTTTACGACGACCATGGCGTCTGCTCTGACCAATTTTGAACAAGCGCTTGAGCGCGCCGAACAGAAGAAAAACGCACCTAAGCCCGCTCAGGCCCACGGTGGTCGCATCGAACGTCGTGCCGGTGGGCGGGTCGCGTCTGCGGACGCCAAGGCCGACGCTCTTGTACGAGCAGCAGAGGTGGCCAAGAAGCAGATTAACAAGACTACGGAACCTCTGTTAAACTCCGACGATGACCACATCGCCAAGGCGCTCGAAGTCGCCAATCGCCACATTTAAGGAACACCCCCATGGCCACCACTACCAATAAGGGCATCGAGAAGCCTACGTACCAGCAGTACGCCCTTGATCCGACCGGGTGGACCAACCCCATTAACACGAATTGGGACATCATCGACAAATCGTTTGGTGGTACTCATACCCCTGCGGCGTTTACTTCTACCAGCACGGACGTTACTCTTACCGCAGAACAATGCCAGAACGTTCGCATCCTGCTTACCGGTACAGCCACCACGCCAAAGACCATCAACATTTACTTTCCGTCCACCCTGTCCGGATTCTTTATCATCGACAATTCTACTTCTGGCCCGTTTACGTTTAACATCAAGGTGAACGGTGCGGGTCCGACGGCAGAGTTTATCGTGGCGGTACAGAATGCTAACACGCTCGTTTGGGTGGACGCTACCACGTCTGGCGTGTATCTAGCCGACAATTCGCCACTCACTGCGGGTGACGGGATCACAGTTTCGGGATCCACCGTGTCTTTGTCCACCCCCGTGTCGACGGCAAACGGTGGAACTGGTAAAACCAGCTATTCTAACGGTCAGTTGCTGATCGGTAATTCGTCAGGTGGCCTCACCGCAGCTACCCTTACTGCGGGTTCAAACATTACCATCACTAATGGTAACGGTGCCATTACGATCGGCGCATCGGGGTCCGCCGGTGGTGTTACGACCTTCAGCGCTGGGTCGACAGGCTTTAGTCCGTCCACGGCATCTGCTGGTGCGGTTACGCTTTCGGGTACTCTTAACGTAGCTAATGGTGGTACTGGCGCGACGACTGCAGCTAACGCCCGCACGAACCTTGGCCTAGGAACGATGGCGACACAAGCAGCCAGTAACGTGTCGATTACTGGCGGTTCTATTTCCGGTGTTTCAAGCGTTAGTGCATCCGCCGGATCTAGTTCTAACGCTATTACGTCAAAGGTCGCCACTGACGCCAATTTCACATACATTGGTCAGAACAGTGGTAGCAGCAATACATTTACAGTGAATGGGTCTGGCGACGTTAAGAGCAACACTTTGTGGAGTGGCGACACCACAACAACGCCCATTACTAATGCGGTTAGTCGTTTCACCGCTACGGCATCGGGCACTGGTTTGTGGGCGATTGAAGCGTACACAGCAGCAACCCCACTTATGTTCATGAGAATGGGCACTGGTAATCTGAACTTCCTGCAAATGGAAAACAGTGCGGGATCGGTCATTGGTACCATTTACAATAGTGGGGGTACCGGTGTTACTTTCAACACCGCCTCCGACTACCGCCTCAAAGAAAACGTTAAAGATTATTCGGGCGGTTTGTCAGACGTTCTTGCGCTTCGGCCAGTAACGTATAACTGGAAAACCGACTCCGCTAAGACGACCGTGCACGGGTTTATTGCTCACGAAGTGCAGCCAATTATTCCAGAAGCTGTGACCGGTCAAAAAGACGCCGTGGACAAAGACGGAAAGATGGTTGTCCAAGTTATCGACAAGTCAAACCTTATTCCAGCTTTGGTGTCTGCGGTGCAGGAACTGTCGGCAAAGGTCAACGCGCTGGAGGCGCGGATCGCAGTCTTAGAGGCCAAGCCTTAAACCGCCCGTCGTACACACGCGGAACCGGGGAGTCGGTGACATACATCTCCCCGGTTTCGTCGTCCTGCCACTGGTCCATGTACATGTAGTGACGATGGCGGGGCAGGGTGGACATGATAAGCTGCCCACTTGGCCCCTCGTACGCGTACACCCCATCTTCGTCCTTTTCCCTCACGCGAAGATACCCGAATTGCCAGTGCCAGCCGGACTTGATGAGACGGTCTGTCATTTCGCCCTCGACACCAATCTGAATGGGGCCTTCTTGCTACGGTTGACCGGCACGTACACCAGCTTGTAGTGCTCCTCGCACCATGGTCTTAGCATTGACTTGCTGGGTGCACCACAGAAATACCCGTCTTTGACCGTCCACCGGCAGTCGTACGCGCCCAACTGCAACAACCTCTTGGGCATGGTCTTAACAACCACTTCCGGCGTTGGCGGCAGTTCCACCGGTGCGGGTCCGATCTTCTTTCCAAGCACGTCTTTTCTGACCACGACGCCCTTGTGCTTAGACACTTTCTTGTCCGGTAGTCTTACCACAGCCTTTGGTTTAGGTGGCGGTGGTTCGGAAGGTCCTTTTTTCACAGCTAGCCCCTGTTTCTGCGCGCGATACACAACGCCCATCACCACGTTGCGGGTGGTGTGCAACTCTCGCGCTATCTCCCCGGATACTTTGCCTTCATTCCACATGCGAATAATATCGTCTTTCACGTTTCACCTTTAGCTATTTGCGAATTCGATGCCACGTTTCGGCTATGATGGCTATCGCCTTTAAAACGATGGTGGTGGTCGCCATCACCATCATCACAGTAATGCACAACAGCAGCACTAGGCTGATGTATGTGAATGCGTCTGTCATGCTCGCTGCGTTGCCGCTCATTAAGCACCTCCGACGTTTGGGCGACCGGCATCACCGATCGCCCCGTTTGCTCACTTAGTTTCTTCAACAACCGGAGATCCAATCACCGGGCGACTCATGATTTCCTTCTCAAGCTGGTTCAAATTGACCGGCATGGCGGTTGCCATACGACCAGCTAACGACGAGTAACCCGCTTGGTCAATATAGTGGTCGGCGTGATTAGCGTTTCCTGTCTTTGCACGCGATATCTTGGCCAATACCTGCATCTGGCAAACGTCGGTGGGCGACACCGGAAAGCCAAGGTAAGCCGACCACATTTTGGCGGTGTGCGCGAAGTTCTCCTCCGCCTTGCCGTGTGTGTCGCCACGGTCGGCGGTGGCCTTAATCGCTGCGTTGAGAATATTATGGTTCATGCTGCTCATTTCTTCTTCGCCTTCTTCCTATAGATTAGGTTAGCTCTATCGGTGATATGCCCGCGCTCGCGCCGCCACCTTTCGGCGGTCTTGCGCAGGTACTCGATCTTGTCTTCCGGGATCCACACCGACACCAGCTTAAAGCCTCGCTCGTGCTGCTGCTCGATGTATCTCTTCATGCGTTCGTTCGTCATTTTTTCCTAATCTCCATCACGACATTTACGAGATCCTTCTTCTCTTGAAGGGCTTTAACGATCTTGGCCTCGATATCGCTACCCGCCATATCGTAGTAAGACACCTGATTGGCCTTCTGGCCGTGCCGGTGGTTGCGGTCCTCCGCCTGTGTACGATCGATGATGCTGTAGGTATTCTCAGCGAAGATCGTCGTCGAGCAGGGGTAGTTGGGTGTGCCAAGCAACGTCAGGCCCTCTTTGGCCGTCGTCGTTTGGGCAATGATGACCTTGTGGTCGTCGCTCTTGTTAAACAGACCAACAATGTCCGACACGTCATCTTTGTCCATCCCACCCCGGATTACGAGGGGGTCGTAGTCTAAGAGCGCGTTCTCTAGCGAGTTGATTGTCTCGCGGTAGTGACCGAAAATAATCGTCTTCCCGTACACGTCCTCCAGCACGTCCTTGATCGCTTCGATCTTGGGGTTTTTTCCGGTTGCACATAGGGGTATTACCTTCTGGCTGTCGTCGATAATGAAACCACTCGTGATCTGCTGCATCTTCATGAGCGCCGTTATGACCATCTGAGCGGTCACTTCGGCGTCATCCAACGCCAAGAACCGGTCCTTCACGATCTGCTTGTAGAACCGTTTCTGGTCGATGTTCATCTCGTAGCCCAGCGTGTAGTACGCCTTGGGTGGGAGGCTGGACATCCAGTCACGCTTCTTTGCGGTGAAGGAGCACTCAGTCAGCATCTCCTTAAGTTCAGATTCGCGTTGCATGCCAATAATCTGCTTGCCCATATACCCGCCCATCACGCCGTAGCGGTTGCGGAACGTGTACGGGCTGCGGTGCCCTCCGTGCTTGTTGATGGCCCGCAATTGTGCCCACAGGTCGACGACGTTATTCGCGACCGGCGTGCCGGTCATCACCCTTTTGATCTTGGCACGATCGAACAGGTAGATGACAGCCTTAGACACCTTGGCCTTGAAGTTCTTGATGCGATGGCTTTCATCGCAGACCGCGTAGCACTCGCGGTCCTTCACTTCAGCCAGTACCTCATTAAACGCCTTGCTGATCATCTTCTCGTAATTGATGATCCACATGCCGACCTTGGGTGCGGGGTCCGGGTAGATAGAGACTTCGAACTTGAAGCCCATCTTCTCCGCCTCTGATCGCCAGTTGGCCCGCAAGTTATTCGGGCAGACCACTAGCAGCAGATCGACCTCGCCCTTGGCCACCAAATCAGTGAATTCCGCCATGACCGTGCCGGTCTTGCCCATACCGGGCTCCATGAAGTACGCGAACCCGCGCATTTCCTGCGACCGTTTAAGAGCCTCCGCCTGCACCGGTAGGGGCGGCATATCGAAAGTCCAGTCGGTCATATCGTATCCTTCAGCAAAACGGCGGAGTTGTGCTGCTTGATCACCAGCATGTCCAAGTACTCGTCCCAAAGTTCAGTCAGAAGCTCTTCGCTAGCGGGCAGGGCCATCCAGCGTTTAAGCATGCGCTCCTTAGCCTCGATCACAACCGGATGAACCCACACATTGCCCAATAGCAGTTCTTCGGACAGGTAGCACAGCTCCTCGATAGAGTCGGCGGCGGACACTATGGCCCGCACCCCGTCCGTGGCCTCCCGACGGGCTCTGGACACGTCCAAGCCATACTTGTCGGTCAGCGTCTCAAAGATGCCCTCCTCGCCCTTCTCCTTTGACCACGCGAGCCTTTTCGCCGGGCCCGGTATGTCGCCGGTCACCGTCTCGTCGAGGTCGTGGTACAATGCGTACCTAAACAGGTCCTCGTAATTGCCCTCCCAGCCGATCAGCCGCGCGATCTGGTCGGCGTAAATAGCGGTGAAATAGGAGTGTTCGGCCAAGTACTGCTGGCGGATCCGCCGGGCAATCGCCCAACGAGGAACGTATGCCATGTCGCGCAGGTTATTGATAAAGGGCTTATTCGGTTTCGTGCGCATCTTGCTTGCTTCCTCGTGCGACCAGATTCTCTCTGGTATCTTTTCCTTTGGCCAAAATGTCCCAGATGAACATGCAGTAATTAGCCACATCGATGCATTCGTTCATCACTTCGTTGGCGGGTTCGTATCGCAGCGAGATTTCCAGCTCGCGCACCTCCGCTTGCAGCTTCTCGCGCAGGTACTCAAGGGGTAGGTGATCCCAACCACCATACCCGTCGCGTTTCTTGAGCTTCTGCTCCATGAAGTAGGCGAAGGAGACGATCTCGCGCCGCACTTGGTCGCTCATTTGGAGAGCCTTTCACGCGCTTCGTTGAGGGTCACGATGTCGGAGGTCGACGGGCCGAAAGAGCACAGGATCAGGGGTGCCTTCTTATAGTAGGAGTGGGCGACGATCATCTTGCTCACGATGTCTTCTAACTCGCGCGCGTTGCGCAGGTAGTCACAGAAGCCAAGGTGCACGATATCTGGGCGAAGCCTCGCGATCGAATCGCGGTACTGGCTCGACGAGAAGGTGAAGATGCGGCGGACTCGCTTGGTGACCGTGGTGCGCTCCGGCTCGATGTGCGGAAAATTATCCCAGCTCAGCTCTAGCTGGTCGGGGTAGACGTCGCCAGAATTGCCCGCAATCGTGCCGTCCTCGTTGACGATATGTCCCACGCGAATCGGGTAGGTGCGCGCCGTCATGAGCGTCTGGTAGAGGTAGGACGGGTGGATGCCAGCATCGGAGAGCGACTGCGAGACGGATACTTCGCGAGAGGTGCAGTGCGGGTGGAACCCATTATTGAGCGAGAGGCTCATGCCCTGCGGCGTCTCGATGGAGACGGCATAGCCTCGCTCCATCATGTTATTAAGATCGAGGCGGTTGACGGTCATGCCCATCGCCTCCAGATCCTTCGCGACATTCTTAGCGGTGACACCCTCGCGCATGATCTTGCGCGCCAGCGCCCTACCGACACCCTTTTGGGTCGATGCGATCTTGGTCGCCCCGGACGCTTTGTTCTGCTCGTAGTCTTTGTCTTCCTGCGTGATCACTGCGGCATTGGGATGAACGACGATCCGGCGCGGGTCGATCTTGAGGTCGAAGATCTCCTTCATCAGCATGTCGACGTCGATGATAGCACCGGCATTGAGGTAGATGATCGTTTGTGGCTTCAGCACGCCCATCGTCGGCATATGGAAAGTGACGAACTTGGTGCCGTCCGGTAGCACGGTCGTGTGGCCCGCATTAGGGGCGGCGTTCGTCGTGCACACCGTTGCCGACCAGTTGTGTTGCGGCGCGTGCTTGTCGATCTGCTCGACCTGATAGGCGGCGGCGAGGCCCTTGCCGGTACTGCCGAACTGGCCGTCGATCAAGACGCTGGCCTTGCCATGCATAAGGTAGTTGCTCATTGTGTTATTTCCTCACGGGGTTGTTAACGAATTGATCGACCGGCCACGGTTGGCCACGTTCTTTGCGGGTAAGAAATTCGAGCGTGCACTCGACCCTGGTGGCTTCGGGCGGGCAACGCAGCATGTAGGTACCGGACGGGTCGACCACCACGACCCACACCTCGCAGCGCAGACCGGCCTTTTCCATCGCGATCATGGTTTGGCGTTGCAGCAAAGTGGTTTCGATGGGAACGTACCCGGTCTTGCGATACTTGGCGACTTTCATCTCGACCACCATGACCTCGTGGCCGGGGGCCTTGAGCAGCAGGTCCGGGATGCCCGACATGAACCGGTGCGACATCTTAATCGCGAATGCACCCGGAAACACCTTCTTGAAATCGTTGATTATGATGCGCTGATGATTAAGTTCACTCATAGCATACCCTTATCGGCCATGATCTTATTCCACGTCTTCTCACCGTACGACGCCCATGCCCAATCGGGCCCGGAGTCTTCGTCGACTTCGATCGGCACGCGAATCTGCGGAAAGTCGCACATGATCTCCAGCGCCTGCCGGTAGACGTGCTCCTTGCCGGGCTCGTACTGAAAGTCGATCGAATCGTGCACGTTGTTTATCATGTCGATGCCACCTTCGGACCGACACAACTCGTCGATCCTGACCATCGACAGCTTGATCATGTCGGCATTCGAGCATTGCAGCAGTCGATTGACCGCCCGGTACGCGTACTTAGGTTCCTCTAAGCGCGACCTGCGGCCAAGAATGGAGTAAACATACCCGCGCCGCTTCATAATGGTCGACGCCTCGTATTGCAGCTTCTTGATCTCTGGCATCGATTTGAAATAGGCATCCACGATCTTAAGCGCCTCGTCCATCGGCAGACCTAGCATCATCGCGGCCTTGTTATTGCCCGCGCCGGTCAGGAGTGCTTGATTAAGGCGCTTGCCGGACTGCCGATCGATGTTGGCCGCTTGAGCAACGGCGGTGTGCGCGTCAATGGGCGGGTCCTGTGTGTAACCGGCCACCAGCACCTTGCACCCGGAGTAATGCGCCAGCAGGCGCGGCTCGCATTGGCTATAGTCGGCGGATCCCCACACCTTGCCGTCGTCCGGAAGAAAGATCGATCGGAAAGGCACACCGGCGTCTTCGTCGCGCTTGGGCACCGCCTGCATGTTGGGATTGGACGAGGACAACCTGCCGGTCACGGTGCCATGTGAGTCGCCGCGCAGCTGATTGAACGACGCATGGACACGGCCCCTGTACAGATGCCGGTCGATCATCGGGTCGATGAACGCCTCCAGCATGCGGGTCGATTTGCGCAC
>Ga0075472_10000591_pt1 | contig 15234 bp, 15 predicted proteins | sample DEB19_08_DNA_3_FD_77014 | JGI IMG/M metagenome (GOLD analysis project Ga0075472, IMG submission 77014) | Aqueous microbial communities from the Delaware River and Bay under freshwater to marine salinity gradient to study organic matter... | ecosystem: Environmental > Aquatic > Marine > Coastal ...
ACCGTCAGATCTTGGGCATTGCGAGGTAAGAAACTAACTTTAGGCTTCAAATCGTTACGGCTCTGTGAAAAAGATACAACCGTAGGTTCCGATTGTGCTGCTGACTAGTGCAACCGGGGTTCCGTTGACATGCAAAAGCTAGAGTGGGGGTACAGGTCAACCGCCTCCTGCTATTGTACATAGCGACTCTACTAGATCAGTGACTGATGCACTCGGATGAAGGCGTCATCATAATTTGCCCCTAGCGGGCAAATTATGACTGAATTATCTGGATGAATGCAAAAGTCTAAGTTAAAAAAACATTTCTGAGCGCAAGCGAAAGAAATAGATTTGCGTAAGCAAATCTTAATAGAATGGCATACCTGACTTTTTAGTAGTTTCTAAATTATCGTCTATAAGTTTACCAATTATTTCTCTTTCTGAACGACTCAAGTACATACTCTCTTCGTATGTAAGTCCACCTCGCATATACCAACACATTCTTAATAATTCATCTTTTATGGCTTTTGACTCTTGATCGAGGTCATCAAGAAACTTGACAATTTCGTCATCAGTTAGTGTCAAAAGCCTCGCCCGAAAAAACTTGAGAAGTCAAATTCTATAGGATATTCATAGTTCTTTTGGCATTCTTCACAAACAGCACGTATGTCTGGTACTTTAACCCTGTTATACATTTCAATTAAATGAGCTTGAACCTTTTTAATTACGTCGCCTTCTATGTTATTGTAAAACTCTATGATATACTCATATTCAATTACCTTGGTGCCGTCCTGTAATTGTATGAATTCAGTCTGTAGTGCTAATGCTTTCATGCTAGAATCTAACATTTTCCTAGCATGTTTCGTCATTTCCTTGATTTTATCTTCTTCACTCAAGTTACTGTCATTTACTACTTTGAGTAATCTATCTTCGTGATATCGCAGCGAATCTTCTCTATTAACTGCAAAATACTGCATGGGTTTGAATCTAAACAGTAATTGATCATGCTGTAGAGTAAAGTCAAAGTCGGGGCTGCGTATTTTACCTAGTCTATCTCCTAGGTCAACACCATGCCTATTTGAAGTGCCGCAGTGCGGACAGGTACTATCTACGTCAAGCATATTGCCATAACTGGCTATGCGTATACCAATCAATAAAGCATCTACGTCTATGTTTGGTACTGCCCAAGCATCTGTGATTACGTTACAGCAACTTTCTATAACTTCTTTTACAGTGATTCCGTTAAGTAACGCATCTGGTGTACGCAGTAATATTTCATCTCTAGCTGTCATAGGGCATACTGGTATTCTGCGATCAGCTGGCATGTTTATGCTGCCCGGGCGCCACCAACGTCCCTGGGATGGTAATTCCATGTAAATTACCGGTTGCCTAAAGTATTTGTTCAAAGGATTGACCATGTATTGTCACCATAAATAATTGATATAACACTATATTTATAGGCTAAAATGGCTACCGATGACGAACTAAGACAGATTATGGAAAGGTTGACTCCCGAATTACGGGACTCTCTCCAACGTCATATCAATGTTATTAGGCAAGGTACACAGGGCACACAATCTGCCGTAAACAGGTGGAATAATACAATAACTAGTGGTGCTAATGCTCTAAGCACTGCCTACAATGGGTTTGTTGATTTATTAAGTCGTACTTCTCGCGAACAGCAACAACCTATTGAGGTCGGGCTCGACGCCTTGATGACCGCGTTCAAAACAAGTGAAACTGTATTAAAAAGCATCGGGGGACCGGCTGCTGCCTTGGCAGGATCCTTGACAGATAAATTATCAGCTGCAATCAAGGGAGCCGGCGGGGCTATAGCCAGCCTGGCAGGTTCTCTTACAGGCGTAGCCGGAGATGTGCTTACGTTATTTGCTACGCAACTAGTAGAAACTTACAACAACTTCAAAATATTAACCAAGAGTGGTGTAGTACTTGGTGGGGGCATGACAGAGTTAGCGCAACTCACTAAAGATTCTGGACTACCAATTAAGGCATTTACTACAGGTTTACAAAAAGCTCGAATGGACTTGTCGGCTATGGGCATTGGTGCCGGGCAAGCTACACAGAAAGTAGCCAATGTCATGGGCGAGCTAGTCAACGGTGCTGACAAGTACACCGAATCTTTAGGAGCACTAGGATATAGCACAGATGAACAAGTTGCTTTAGTTGCCAGCCAGTTAGCTAATGATCGTGCTGCTGGTATTACAAGAACTAAATCTACTGCTGAGTTGGCCAAAGATACGTTAGAATTAGGTAAAAACATGCGTATTCTATCTGATTTGACAGGCCAAGACGCTAAACAACTAATGGAAAAAGCTAGGGCACAATCCTTAGAAACAGATTTGTATAAGCGTGCCATGAAAGAAGGTGGGCCTGAAGCAGTAGAACGCATGAGATCACAACTAACTGCGCTACAAGCACTGCCTGAGAATGTGCGTGCCGGTGTGCTGGAAATGATTAGTACTGGTGGTGAAGCAACCACAGACATAGCCACTAACATAATGATGGACGCTAATCGTGAGCTTAGACCTTTCATACAAGGTCTAGTCAAAGATTTGCGTGATCCTAGTTTGAGCCCGGCGGAAGCACAAAAAAGAGTAACACAAGGATTAGAACGAGTAGGTAAAGCTGCTCTTGAATCATCTGATTCTACGGTAGATTCAATGAGTCAAGCAGCACGTCTTACCAAAGATGGTACATTAAGTTCGGTTAAGAATTACAATGACGCATTGATTCAGTTAGGTGTACGCATGGGTGAGGGTGCTACTGCGGCTACCACAACTGCTGCTGACAAGTTAGCTAGTGGTGTCAAAGGTGACAAGTTAACACAAACCGCAGAAGAAATAGCAAGATTAGGCACTGTAATACAAAGTGATATACAGAATACTTTGCGAGCGCCTATGAATGAGCTTGCTAGCGGTGTTAAACAATTCACAGAAATTATAGCCAAGGGCACTAGTTCTATAAGGACATATTTTACCGGTGGGGGCAGAGACAATCTTCCAGCGCCTACTACTGAGCCTCCTGCTCAAAGACCTGGTCGCGAAGGACTAGAACAGCCAGCTAGGCCTGGGCGCGAAGGATTGGGTACACCGGCTCGTCCTGGTAGAGAAGGGCTCGGAGCACCTACTCCGAGGGCCTTGGGTGGTGAAGTGTTACCAAATAGATCATATCTTGTGGGCGAACGTGGTCCCGAACTACTAGTGGCTAGGGAAATGGCATCAGTTATCAGCAATGATCAATCTAAAATGGCTGGTATGATACAAGAGTTAGGACAAAGTCTACGGGCTGGAGCTAGAACTGACGGTAATACTGAATCTAATAAAATGTTCCAAACAGAAATGATGACAGTCATGCGCGAACAATTATTACTGATGAAGAATAATGTTGAAATTTCTAGAGATATGTTAACAAGTATGGAAGAAATTTACTCGGTACAGACTAGAATAGCCGAAGGCCGTACATAAAAACTAAATATATTAATCTAAACATACCTATTCATGACCTGGAAAAAATACTTTAAGACACCTAATGCGGCCTTATTGAGTCCGTTGGGCAACGGCAATGGCGATAGTATGCCTGGTGCTGCACCAGCTTATCGTAACTATCAAAGTAATTTACCAGAGCTTTATACAGGTCATCCCAATCGTATTGAGCGTTACAATCAGTACGAACAAATGGACATGGACTCAGAAGTCAATGCTGCCCTAGACATTCTAGCAGAATTCTGTAGCCAGCCAGACGATACTACTAACTTACCATTTGCTATACATTATAACGATGATCCTACTGATACCGAAGTTGAATTAATTAAAGAACAGCTTCAACAGTGGTGCAATTTGAATGATCTACATCGTAGAATATTCAAGATTGTGCGTAATACATTAAAATACGGCGATCAAATCTTTGTGCGTGATCCAGAAAACTTCAAGTTATTCTGGGTTGAAATGAGCAAAGTTACTAAAATTATTGTAAATGAAGGCAAAGGCAAAGAGCCTGAGCAGTATGTATTAAAAGACGTTAATCCTAATTTACAAAATCTTACTGTTACTGCTGTTACTACGTCGGATACCTATATGCAGCATCCACAAGTAGGCGGGCCAAGTGGTGCTTATATCCAGCCTAATGCCCCATTTACAGGTGGTAATCGCTTTCAAAATAGTCAGAACGAACTAGCTATTGACGCTAAACACGTAGTTCATATGAGCTTAACTGAAGGCTTAGATATATTTTGGCCCTTTGGTAACAGTGTATTAGAAAACATTTTCAAAGTTTTCAAACAAAAAGAACTGTTAGAAGATGCTATCATTATCTATCGTGTACAACGAGCACCAGAGCGTAGAATCTTTAAGATTGATGTAGGTAACATGCCAAACCACATGGCCATGGCTTTTGTAGAACGCATCAAGAATGAAATTCACCAGCGTCGTATTCCTACACAGACTGGTGGTGGTGTGAACATGATGGATGCTACATATAATCCATTGAGTACTAACGAAGATTACTTCTTCCCACAAACAGCAGATGGGCGTGGATCTAGCGTAGAGACACTAGCCGGCGGACAGAATTTAGGTGAAATTACAGATTTACGTTTCTTTACTAATAAATTATTCCGTGGTTTACGTATTCCCAGTAGTTACTTGCCTACGGGGTTAGAAGATGGAACACAATCCTACAATGACGGTAGAGTCGGTACAGCATTAATTCAAGAGTGGCGTTTCAATAGATATTGTATACGTCTGCAGAACATGATTTGTGGGCAGTTAGACCAAGAATTTAAGACATTCATGCGTTGGCGCGGTATAAACATTGACGGTCAATTGTTTGAAATTAAATTAAATGAGCCACAAAACTTTGCACAGCATCGTCAAGTTGAGATAGATGCGGCACGTATTCAAACATATGCTAGCCTAGAACAGATTCCTTATTTTAGTAAACGATTCTTAATGAAGCGTTATCTCGGTCTCACTGAAGAAGAGATGCAGGAAAATGAAGAGCTATGGACTCAAGAGCAGGGCGAATCGTCTGAGGCCATGGATGTTGGTATGCGTAGCGTAGGTGTTACACCAGGTGCTCTTGCCACAGACATGGACATGGCTGATACGGCAATGCCACCACCCGAAGCTGGTATGCCAGGAGCAGAAGGCATGGCAGGCATGCCAGGTGGCGCTCCACCGCCCACAGGAGCAGCTAGTCCGTTAGGTGGAGCCCCGGCTGCTGCACCAATGACAGCATAAATAATCATATGTTTGTATACGATTTATTTGAAGCCGGTAACCCTATTCCTGATGGATATCGCGATGAAAAGAGCGATGAGAATCGTCCACGCCTAAAAGATACAAGAACTACACGCCTTACTCTTGCCCAAATCAAACAGTTAAGACAGATGAATGATCTTAAAAAGTTTGAGAAGGTCAACGACACAGAACGACTAGCCAAACAGTATAAACCCGCTGCACAAGCGGCTATGCCGGCATAGTCCGTCAAAATCAATTAAAAAACACCTATTTAACCCCATAATCTGAAGAGATTATGTAAATAAAACTATACTTAAAACAAATAGGAGTCCCTAGAATGAACAAGTATGAACAGCTAATTGAATTTATTATCAATGAGCAGGAAGATAAAGCTCGCGAGCTTTTCCATCAAATCGTTGTGGAGAAGTCACGTGAGATTTATGAGAATCTCATTGACGAAGAGGGTTTTGACCAAGTTGGTGTAGCAGTTGATGAAGTTGCCGCAGAAGACGAAATGGGCATGGCCGAAGCCGGTGATGATGACATGGATCCAGCAATGGGTGACATGGGCGGCGACGACATGGAAATGGATGCTGACATGGGTGACGACATGGGCGGCGACATGGATGCTGACATGGGCGACGAAATGGGCGGCGAAGGTGAACTTGAAGATCGCGTTATGGATCTCGAAGCTGCACTTGACGAGCTCAAAGCTGAATTTGACGCCTTAATGGCTGATGAAGAAGGCGAGCCTGAGCACAGTGACGGCGAAAGTGATCCTGACTTTGGTGGTGCAGAAGAGCCAAAGGAAGAGTCAGTTGACCCCAACATGGTACGTGAATATGTAGACAAAGTTGCTACTCCTGGTAACGCTGAAGGACAAACAGTTGGTGCTCAAAGCAGCAGCAAGCCTACAGTAAATACCAAGAGCATGCCTGGTCCTGGTGTAAACATGGGTGGTAGCAATGCCAACATCGTTAAAGGCGGAACCGAGCAAGCAGCTGATGGTAAGCCAACACCAAAGCCTAGTAACCAGTACACAAAAGGACAAGGGCAAGTAAAACATGCCGGTAACTTTGAAAACGTACCTGGTGCTAAGACCAAGGGCTACACTGACAAGCACACCAGCTATGAAAAGCAGCATGGTGATGAGGGTCAAACTACAGGACAAAAAATGCCTGTAGATAAAAAAGCCTTTATTGGAACCACAGTAAGAAACAAGTAATATGACCAAGTACCTACGCGAAGATCTAACTTTTGATCACGCCCAAATGCAGATTCTCGCTGAGGATCGCACTGACGGTAGTGGTGGTAAAGATCTTTACATGAAAGGTATATTCATCGAGGGTGGGGTAAAGAACGGTAACAACCGTGTTTACCCTGTCAATGAGATATCAAAAGCAGTAGAAACCATTAATGAAAAGATTAAGGGTGGATACAGTGTACTCGGTGAAGTCGACCATCCAGATGATCTAAAAATTAACCTAGATCGTGTCAGTCACATGATTCAGCAAATGTGGATGGACGGACCTTGTGGTCATGGTAAACTAAAGATTCTGCCCACACCAATGGGTCAGTTAATTCGCACCATGTTAGAAAGTGGTGTGAAATTGGGGGTATCAAGCCGCGGCAGCGGTGAAGTTCATGAGTCTACTGGGCACGTCAGTGGATTCGTCATAGAGACTGTAGACATTGTGGCTCAGCCCAGTGCTCCACATGCCTATCCTAAGGCCATATACGAAGGTTTATTAAACATGCGTAATGGACATAAAGTGCTAGAAATAGCCGGTGAAGCCAGTCAAAATCAAAAAGTGCAACGGTATTTGAAAGACGAAGTCGTTCGTCTTATCAAGGACCTTAAAATCTAAGGAGAAACCGCAATGTTTGACGCTTTAAGACCATTGCTAGACAGCGGTATAATCAATGAGGACACTCGCAAGGAAATCACAGAAGCTTGGGAAGCCAAGTTAACCGAAGCCCGCGAGCAGATTCGTGCCGAACTTCGTGAAGAAATGGCGCAACGCTATGAACACGATAAAACTGTAATGGTAGAAGCACTCGACAAAATGGTTACTGAAAATCTTAGAGCCGAGATTGAAGAGTTTGCAGTAGAGAAGCGAGCTATCGTAGAAGATCGTGTGCGTGTCAAAAACCACATGTTAGAAAGCGCCAGCCGTTTCAATGACTTCATGGTTAAGAAATTAGCTGATGAAGTTGGTGAACTACATCATGATCGTAAAGTTCAAATGGAAAACTATGCACGTCTAGAGAAGTTTATTGTTCGTGCACTAGCTGAGGAAATTCGAGAATTTTCTCAGGACAAGAAAGCTGTGGTTGAGACTAAAGTTCGCTTAGTTGCCGAAGCTAAGTCTAAGCTAGAAGCTATTCAAAAGCGTTTCATTGAACAAAGTGCTCGTATTGTGAAAGAATCAGTAAGCCAGAAGTTAGGTGCCGAACTAACACAATTGAAAGAAGACATCCAATCAGCTCGTGAGAACATGTTTGGTCGTCGTATTTTCGAAGCATTTGCTAGTGAATTTTCTTTAACTCACTTAAATGAGAACAAAGAAATCATCAAGCTAAGAGATCTAGTTCAACAACGTGATCAGCAAATTGCCGAAGCTGTAGCTGTCAAGCAACAAGCTGAGAAATTAGTTGAATCAAAAGAACGCGAAATTCGCGTAATCAAAGAGAGCCAAGATCGTCGTGCAGTAATGGACGAGTTACTTGGTACTTTAGTAAAAGAGAAGCAATCGGTCATGCGTGAACTTCTCGAATCAGTGCAGACTCCAAAGTTGAAGTCGGCATTTGAAAAGTATCTACCTGCTGTACTAAACACCGGTGCTAAAGAACCAGCGCAGAATTCTGTGTTGACTGAAAGCCGTAGTGCAGTAACAGGGGATAAAGCTGCTAGTGTTACAACTCCAGAAACTAGGGAAACCAATGTAGTTGAGTTGAAGCGTCTAGCAGGGTTGAAATAAAAATAGTTTAACCTTAAAGGAAAGAAGATAATGACACAAGAACTATTAGAAAGCCGTTGGGGCGAAACTAAAGATGCCCTGTTAGAAGGCTTACAAGGCTCGCGCCGTAACAACATGGGTATCATGCTTGAAAATACCCGCAGAAGCTTGATGGAAGCCGTAACAGCTGGTTCAACAGCAGCAGGTCAAATCGCAACTCTTAATCGTGTGATTCTACCGATTATCCGTCGTGTAATGCCTACTGTTATTGCTAACGAAATCGTTGGTGTACAGCCAATGACTGGTCCAGTTGCTCAAATCCATACATTGCGTGTTCGTTATGCTGACACAGTTAGCGCAACAACTGCAACTGACGGTGCAACAGCCGGTGATGAGGCACTAAGCCCATTCCGTATTGCAACAGCTTACTCAGGTAACAGTTCAACAAGCAAGGCTGATTCAACATCGGCACTTGAAGGCGTACCTGGTAACAAAATCAATGTTCAAATCTTGAAGCAAGTTGTCGAGGCTAAGACTCGTAAACTAAGCGCACGTTGGACATTTGAAGCTGCTCAGGATGCACAAGCAATGCACGGTATCGACGTAGAAGCAGAAATCATGGCTGCTCTAGCACAGGAAATCACAGTTGAAATCGACCAAGAGATCCTAGCTAGCCTACGTTCACTATCAGGCACAACCTACAGCTTTAACCAAGCTACAGTAAGTGGTACAGCTACATTCGTCGGTGACGAGCACGCTGCTCTAGCAGTTATGATCAATCGTGCTGCTAACTTGATCGCTCAGCGCACACGTCGTGGTGCTGCAAACTGGGCAGTTGTAAGTCCTGAAGTACTAACAGTACTACAGAGTGCTACAACTTCAGCATTTGCTCGTACAACAGAAGGTACCTTCGAAGCTCCAACCAACACCAAGTTTGTTGGTACACTAAACGGCGCTATGAAGATCTATGTTGATAGCTATGCCGGCACAGGTACAGATGTTCTTATTGGTTATAAGGGTACAAGCGAAGCTGATGCTGCTGCTTTCTATTGCCCATATGTACCTCTAATGAGCTCTGGTGTGATCCTAGATCCACAAACCTTCGAGCCAGTAGTTGGCTTTATGACACGTTACGGATATGTTGAGCTAACAAATACAGCTAGCTCGCTCGGTAACGCTGCTGACTACCTAGAGCGTATCGCTGTAAGCGGATTAACATTTAGCTAATCCAACTTCCTTAAAGGGATGGGAAGGAAAGAAAAAGGGCCGCAAGGCCCTTTTTCATATAGAACAATTTTTTATAAACCCATCCAATTACGCTTAGGCGGTTCGATTTTAACTGTTTCGTTCTTACATTTTTCAGCTAAGGCAATGGCACCTACTTTGGCTCCTTCAGCACCACCTTTGGCAATATCAGAAATAGCAGACCAACAAGCGGTTTGACTTACGGTATTATCTCTGCTGATAGATTTAGCAGTTTCATAATAGAGCTGCTCTTTTGTTGTAAGGCAACCGGCTAGTAATAATGTAGGTACAGCTAGTAGAAGAAACTTTTTCATAGGATACCTCGCGGGTTATCTACTATTTATTGATAATTAATTTTACTTGATTTAACCTCAAATGTCAATAATTTTGGTAAATACAGTGTTCGCTCAATGGAGTTTATGGGGAACCCACCCCGTAGGTCTAGAACACCTTTATTAGGAGAAACAAATGGGTCGTCCGATTAATAAACGATATTTTGGTTATGACAACAACGATAACATCCGTGTTCGTTTTCACAATGGTACTGCCAGCGTAGATGGAGCTATCCAGAGCCAGCGCGGCGATAGGAAGTTCCGTTGTGTTGATGCAGCTGGTGTAACAGCAACATGTGTGCTTACTAACAAAGCTGACGGTTCTCTAGCAGCAGGTGAAATGACAATCAAGGTCAAGGCCGATGATGGTACATTAGGTTATGTTACTAAAATTTCTGGTCGTAAATTAACCGCAGTTGATTCTAATGGCGCTGTGTTATACTCTGGCCCATGGAACTTTAGCTCAAGCACATCAGATACTTACATTCAAGTTGAAGAATCTGGTAACACCAGCGTGTTTAGCGGTAACGTTGATATTCCTGGTAACGTTGCTTAAACTCAAAGTTGGCAAAAGAAATAGCACCTTAGGGTGCTATTTTTTTCCTTTGAACATCGCATAAATATATAAAACCTACATTTTATGGCAAGCTACGATAGATTAACCGGTGATTATTACATAGAAACGCTCACTGGTCCGCAAGGACCCGGTGACATCCATATCACTGTGGGCGGCGGCCAAAAGACTGTTTTTATCAACGGTAATCTTGTTGTAGTTGGAACATTTACCAGAGTTGAAACTGTAGAAACTTTTATCTACGACAACATAATAACTCTTAACGCTGATATTACTGGCGCTCCATTTGAAGATTCTGGCTTGGAAATAGGTCGTGGTACTAGTCCTAATGTTTATTTCAAATGGAATGAAACTATTGATTGGTGGGAGTTTTCGGCTAGTCATCCCAATAGGTATGTTACGTCAACTAGAAATGATCCTAGCAATGACGCTTTCATGCTGTACAAGGTTTTACGTTTTATTAGGGACGATCCTGACCCGCACCTAGGCGGACATTTTTACACAGATGGTTACGAAATACGTAGCCAAGATCCATACAATATTATTTTTACGCCAGGATGGAATGGCACTAACGCTAACACTGGTATACAAATTAATCATGTAAATAGTCTAGTAGCTAACATACCATATGTACAAAACTCAACAATCATGTTTGCTAAAGAACCTGGCAATGGTGTGAGTGGTTTGTACATAATTGACAAAAAACAAAGACAGGAAGAATTAGTAACTAAAAGGCGAGCCGTAGTGTACTCGCTAGTTTTGTAGGAATAGCAATGGCCATAACCAGTACAGTATTAACTAATTTGAATACAAGCATATTCACCAGTGACGGTAGTAATGCTGTGACTACAGCCTATTTCTGTAATACCGGAGAGCGTATAGCCTACCTTACTGTGCACGCAGTACCAAAAACTTTTAGTCCTGGCCCAACTAATATCATTTATTATCAAATACCTATTGCTGTTAAAGATACCTATGTTATTGATACTGAGAAATTAGTACTTGAGGACGGCGACAGAATATTTGCTACAATTGATTATAATTATTTTGCTGGCAACACACAGGTAATTGCCACTGTGTCTACTATCGGAATATAGTATGGGTCGTTTTATTAAAAATCGTGAACTGAGATCTGGAAGTCACAGTATCCGATTACCTATGGGCACTTCGATATTGGCGCCCAACGATCCAGTTACTGGTTTATTTAGATTTAATCATCCTAAAAGTCGTGTGGAAGTTTATAGATCTAATCGTTGGGTACCGTTAGCATTTGCGCCCGAAATTGACTACCCATTCAAAGAAACTTTTTATGGCACTGGCACACAAGTTGTTTTTGGGCCTATGCGTTATAAGTATCCTAAAAACAACGAAATCTATGTAAGGATCTATGTACATAATGTATTTCAAAATCCTGGTGTGGCCTATACTATTGATGATTACTCAATAACTTTTACAAGTCCTCCACCTGATGGACATGCTATTGTTGTAATACATGGTACCGTACCTGGCGATGTATTTGAGCCTATACCAGTAACATGGAATCCTCCACCACGTATCTTTACCGAAACTAGTTATCGTATTGTAAGTAATCTGCCTAGACTAATTGAGTTTGATTCTAATACAGCACAATTTACAGTAACAACTACCAACGTAGCCGATGGTACTGAATTGTTTTGGCGTGTGCGGCCAGGTAATATACCGGTTTCTGATCTTGATTTTGTCATGGGTACTCCGGGCAATCTATTAACAGGATCATTTAGAATACAGAGTAACATAGCACAATTTAATGTTGCTATTGTAACTGATTCAATCGTTGAGCATGATGAAACGTTCTATGTGGATGTAATGACCGGTAATTTATCTGGTACTGTGGTTACTACCACAGTTGAATATGAGATCATGTTGTTTGATCCTAGACCAAAGACCTACGCTATTGCACAAGATCTATACTTGGTACAAAAAGGTGGAACAGTCAACTTTACAATTAATACTACCAAAGTGCCAGATAATACACAATTGTTCTGGCAAGTTATTCCTGGTCCATACAATGCTATCACTTATATAGACATAGCCGGTGCTAACCCGACTACTATATTAACAGGCAATGCTACAATTGTTTCTAACACAGCTATTGTGCCAGTGACAACTACCTATTCTGGTACAGATCTAGGTAAACGATTCTACCTACAATTAAGAGACACCAATTCTATCACAGGTAATATCGTAGCCAATTCTGCTATTACCTCAATAGGACTTAAACTTTTCTTAGGACCATTCTAATATGGCAATAGGACGCATTTCCGGCCCAATGCTGTTGCGTGACCTGGAACGCCAGGGCATGGATCTCGCCTTTGATGGCGATTTAATTTATCTAGATGTTGTTACACGTAAGGTTGGTATCAACACTAACAAACCCAATGTAGAGTTAGATGTTCGCGGTTCGGCAAACATTACTAGTAATTTATATGTGGGCGAAACTGTTACAGTAGGAAATTTATACCAGTTACCAACTACACAACCTACAGCCGGCCAAATCATGGTTGCTGTAGGTGGGGACACTAGCAAAACTATATGGTTTGGTGGATTACCGTTTCCCACCACAAGACGTAGAAAATATGAATATACCATAGCCAATTTGCAAGGTTATGCCAGTAATACTATTGTAGCCAGCTTAGGTGTAAGCAGTATTGTGTATAATCTTAAGGTTAGTCGACCAGTCAAAGTTGAAGTATTTGGAAACGTTGCCATGAACGAGGACAATCCATATACTTTTATAGCTACGCCTGATCATTTAATAGATGATGGCACTGTGATCTTGAATGATGGATCTAGTTTTCAAAGCAGACAGTATAGCATATGGGCAAATTTAGAAGACCCACCTAATCAGAATGTGTATATCAAAGTAACTAGCCTTGATAGTTATCTTGCTAATGATCCGGTCACACTAGAAGTCATGTACTATCCAGCAATCACGGATCAGGGCGCTCATATGGACATAGTTCAAACCTTACCGTTGTTGGCTTACTTTGGCAAAATGGTATGGCTACAGACAGACAATCGCATCTATGTTTATGGTCCTAGTGGTTGGTTCCCATTGTTGCAGCGTTAATTTTATGCTGCTATTTAGGGCTAATTTTCGTTTAGGATAAATAGATTATAGCGATTATTAATCGGAGAATATCAGATGGCATCTACAGTAGGTAATTCACCAATAACCAATCTTGTACCAGTTTGGTCCAGTGATGATGATAGAGAAAAACTCTTGCAGTTTAGATCTATTGAGCGCACTGGGTATTTGACTGTAACTGAGTTAGTAAGAGATTTTTTATATGACGCAACACAAGAGCAAGCTCTTACCATTGTAAATGTTGCAGTAACGGAAACCCATCTTAGTAACGCTAATGCCAAGGCTTTCAGTCCACAGAATTTTGTACAGAATACCACATTAGATCCAACACAACCAAAGTTTTTAAGCCAGCGTATCAGATTAATTAACACAGCAGGTGCAGGTTACAATGTAGGTGACGTATTAACGCATTTTGTTGTTGGTGCTAGTGCTAATGTTCAAATGGTAGTTACCGAAGTTGATAATGATGGTGTCAAGGGTGTTAAGGCTTTTGAAATTCTACATTCCGGAACATACAATACTACTGCTAATCCATTAGGTAGTAACAAGCGTATGGAATTTAGACGCCGTCTAAATCCCAAAGCTACCATGATTAAGACGCAAGATTATAGTTATGATAAGTGGAATAACGGTACTCTGTTAATATTCCAAAGCCGTCATACAGGTAATGGTTATGTAGGTGGAACACAACCTGGGCCTACTCCATACCCTGCTTTTGCCGGTCCAGTAGAAACAACTCCATACGGTTCACCTTACGCTAGGTACTGGGAGGATTCATTTACAACCACAGGTATGCCCAGTGGGCGTGGTGGTACTGCTAATACAAATTCAACAAGTCCCTACACTATTACTACAGCGTTAAGTAGTATTGTTAATAACCAAACAGCAACAAGATGGCCATCGGATGGTTTATGGGCCAACGTCAGTGTTGAGGACAATGGTAATTTATTTGTCGGTTCCGAAATTATGCTTAAGCCTGGTTACGCTAATGTAACTAGTGTAATTCCAGCTGGAACCTTAATCACACGAATAGAAGAGATAGAAGTTGTTACAGGTTTGGTATCTAAAACAAGAACAGGTACAAACCAACCTACTGATTACTTTGAAACCACAAGTAAGTATATTTGGTTCACAACCAGTAATCCAGTTACAGTAGATAAAGGTGACCAGTTCTTACTGCGTGGCAACGGATTTACTTTTACTGATAATATTACTACAGGTGATACTGCTGAGGTATTTACAGTTATTACTGAAGCTAAAGCAAGAATTGATCCATTAGCAAGTGATCGTCAACCTGTTACTGCTAACATTTCTAGTATTAATGGTAAGAATGTTAGATTGACAAATATTAGACATGGTTGGGTTGATTGGGCACCTACAATTTTTGAAGGTATGACTATTACTCATGGTCTAGTTGACACCAATGGAGCTACTGTAGCAAATATTGCTAATATTCAATACAGCAAAACTATTGGTGCAACCACAGCAAACATTGTAACTGATGTTGAATTACCATCATCAATCTTGGCTAGTCCAGCCGGTAATGGCATTACATTTGCATTTAATACTACACAAAATTATCGTCTGGCATTTGAGGCAAACGGTAAACAAACGCTAGCGGTTTATGCGGCTACTTCAGTGCAGTTGCGTGATGATACCAAAATTGCACGAGTAACAGACTACACTGGTTCAGTTACTGACTTGTCTGGTGTAATGGGCGATGTACCAAGCCTACCTGTTATTAGTAATGTTAGCCCAAATG
>Ga0075472_10000593_pt1 | contig 15183 bp, 21 predicted proteins | sample DEB19_08_DNA_3_FD_77014 | JGI IMG/M metagenome (GOLD analysis project Ga0075472, IMG submission 77014) | Aqueous microbial communities from the Delaware River and Bay under freshwater to marine salinity gradient to study organic matter... | ecosystem: Environmental > Aquatic > Marine > Coastal ...
GGGGACCAGCCGCGCACAAAGTTTTACGGTTTTTTTCACAAGGAATAGGCGGAAAAGGACTTGAGAAAGCGCAAAAGGGCACCGGGCGGAGGGCGAAAGCCGAAGCGCTTGTCAGGCAAGGGCGTAAGGCTTGCTGACGCGCTTTCAGTGCAGAGTCGTCGGGCGACCTGTTGGTGGCGCTCCAGAGGGTCGCGCAGGCGGCGCTATCCGGCGAGCTCAAGCGCGAGGACGCGCGCACGCTGATCGAGATTGCGAAAGAGGTCAGGCAGGTGCTCAAGGTCAAGGCCAAGGAGCCGGGGCCCGACCCGCTTGTGGAGGCGATCGAGATTATCACGCCGCAGCAGCAGGAGGCGCTTGCGCGCTACAACGCCAGCGTGACGGTGCCGCCGCTCCAGCCCGGCGAGACCCCGCCGCCTCCCCCGCTTGAGGAGGCGCCGCCCGCGTGAGGGTGTTGCCCACGAAGTGGCGACCGCAGCAGCACCAAGAGCCGGTGCTGGGTCACGACACCGGCGTAGATATCCTCGTGGGTGGTGTCGGCTCAGGCAAGAGCGACGTTGGGGCGTTCAAGTTTTTGCGCTGGGTCTTCCAGCACCCACGGCGCAAGGACGGGCGTCCGACGCAGGGGCTCATTCTCGGCAAAGACTTCCGCAACGCTGGCGATTCGCAGTTCTTGAAGTTGCGCGAGCAGGTGGCGCGGCTCGATCTGCCAGCCGGTCGAGTGATCGTTAAGGAGCTGGGGCCCGGACTGGACCATCCGCCAACATTGTTCTTTAGCAATGGCGTTCGTGTGTGTGCCTTCACCGGCAAAGACACGAACGCCACGCGATCTTACGAGGCTGACTTTTTGTGGGCCGACGAGGCCGAGGAGATGGATGCGCTCTCGTTCGTGACTGCGCTCGGTCGCCTCCGCTCGGCCGAGGCCGTGCGGGCGATCGCGACGAGCAACCCCGCGGGCGGCGGGTGGATCTACCCGATGCTGGCGGGCGATTACCCCGAGTGGGACGAGATACGCGAGGCGAACGACGTCCGCTTCTTCCGTTGGGCGTCCAGACAGAACAAGTTTAACGACCCCAAGGTTATGCGGACACTCCGAGCCGCCTATCGCGCCACGTCGCCGGGGCTCGAGCTTCAGGAGCTCGGCGGGCGCTTCCTCGGGACGGCTGAGGCGCCCGGGTCTCAGATTCTCCAGTACGTGCGCGCCTTTGTCGGCAAGGTCGCGCTCAAGCCCGGCCGCGAGCGCGCGGTGGTAGTCGGGGCTGACCTCGGCAAGTCGGAAGACTTCGTTTGGTTGACCGCGGCCAACGTGGCGGGCGTGGTGCTGGCGCAAGACCGCTTCAACATGACCGAGGTTGACGTGTCGGAGGACGCTTACTGGCCCTTTGTCGCCGACCGGCTGATTCAGTTCGCGGTGACCTGGGGTGCGTCGCGAATCAACCTTGACCTGGCGCGCGGCGGCGACCAGTTCGCGGCAATGCTCCGCGGCATTCTCCAGGCACGGAAGATCGCGATTGAAGTGGTGGGTGTGGACACGAGCTCGCCGGGCAAGAGGACCGACTTGCTCGAGGCGCTCTCGATGGCGATTGGAATGGGACGCTGGACGGTGCCCACCGCGTGGGAGCTCGAGGGCCAGAGCGCGGTGAGCGTGGCCCACGTCGAGACGCTGCGCGTCGAGTTCAAGCGGCTACAGAAGAGAATGCACGGCTCACAGGCTCGCTACGCCCACCCAACCGGGGGGCACGACGACGGAATCGTCTCGAACGCACTGGCATGGAATGGCCTCGCAACAAGGCCGACGCCTCAAAGGCCGCGAGTGATGCCAGCGTCTAAGGTCAGCCCGCAGCGTCGTATTCGGCGGTCATACTAGGTTGGTTGACCAACTTAGGCAGGAGTGAGGATGGCAAAGAGGAAGCGCCCGAGACCACCGGTCGCGGAGCCGGTCGAGCAGGCCGAAACGGCTACGAGCGACACGACGGCGGCCGACACGACGGCGGCCGAGGTGACCAGCGCAACGTCGCTCAGCCACGAGCCGGGCCCGTCGTTCGTGATTGACGTGGAGACGCGCACGGTCTACACGTTTCAGTCCCGCTCGAGGTGCCCTCGCTGCCGAACCCTGAACACTGTTCGCGTCGGGCAGACGGGGCCGAAGCAGCACCGTAAGTGCCGCGCGCCGATCTGCCGCGAGGCTTACGACGAGATCGGCAAGCCTATCTAATCAGTCCCCTCCTAATTGGTAGCGACTAGCGTTCACTGTTAGCTAGTGCTCTGCGACGCTTGGGACCATGGCATGGTCTTACTCTGATTACGTCACGCTCGAGCCTGGGACCGCTGCCCGGCTGACGCGCGTACGGCTGTTTAAGCAAGAGCTGATTGACGCTCTGCAGAACGGCAAGTACAAGCTTGGCGACCACGAGCACGACCCGGCGGTGATCGGCAACCTGCTCGCCCAGGTCGAGAGCGACCTTGCCTCAGAGGAGGCGAGCGCCGCCGAGTCGGCCGGCTCCACGGCGTGGATGGTGCGCGCCCGAGCTCGCCGCCGATGCTGAATGTTCGCAGAAGCGACCGCTCGACGGCACCTCTCGTGAATCGCTCGGCGCCCGAGCGAGTCAGATACACCCACTTCGGCCGGGTGACGGACGGGGAGCAGTCGGGCTATCGCTCGGCCACGGTCGCCTCGCGCGACGGGCCGACCATTGCCGGGCTGTCCGGCTCGCGAGCCCACGAGATCCCGCATCGCGAAGCGCTGCAGCGCCAGTCGCGCCAGTTCAAGCGCGACAACGGGCTTTACTCGGGAATGCTCAGGCGAGCGCGGTCCTTCATTGTCGGCAACGGCTTCAAGCTCCAGTGCCAAACGCGCTCGCGGAAGTGGAACGAGACGACCGAGCAGGCGTTTGCTGAGTGGTGGCGGCGCCCCGAGGTGACCGGTCAGTTCTCGGGCTCGCAGGTGGAGGATCTCGTCTGTGACGAGCTCCTGACGTGCGGCGAGCTCGGCGTGTCGTTGACGTCGCTCGGCTTGATCCAGATTTTCGAGGCCGAGCAGATCCGTGCGAAGGGCCGCGCCACCGGAGCCAATGACGACGGGATCGAGCGCGACCAGTATGGGCGCCCTACGCGATTCAGCGTCACGCCCTACGGCGCGAACGGTCAGCCCGACAGCGCGAAGGCTGTTAGCTACGGGCCCGGCGAGTTTCTCTACGTCGCTGCGCTTGAGCGGCCGTCCAGCAGTCGGGCCGTCCCGCCTTGCCAGGCGTCGTTTCCGATGCTGCACCGGATCGACGACATTGCGAACAGCGAGGCGGCGGGCTGGCAGGTCCGGGCCAAGTTCGCGGCGGCGATCAATCGCGCGGCCGGCGCCCCGGCTATCTCTACGGTCGCCCACGACGAAGACGGCGAGGACGACACCTCGACCGAGGGTTCTCCGACCGGCGCGAATGTCGCAGAGCTCGAGGAGGCGATCCTCGTCTTCGGCGAGCCGGGCGACACGATCACCGCGCTAAACCAGGCGGCGCCGGCCTCGACGTTCGAGGCGTCGCTCGTCATGTGCATTCGCCTGTTGGGCGTCCCGCTCGGCTTGCCGATCGAGATGACGCTGCTCGACTGGACGAAGAGCAATTACAGCCAGTCGCGCGCGGTTCTCGAGCAGGCGCGGGTCTCGTTCCTGTCGTGGCAGGATCTCTTGGAGACGCACTTCTACCGCCCGATCTACCTGTGGTGGTTGCAGCGCGAGGTCGAGGCGGGCCGCATTGCGGCGCGCAGCGACATGTTCGAGCACGACTGGAACCAGCCGCAGCCGCCCTGGATCGACCAACTCGCCGAGACACAGGCGCAGGGCGAGAAGGTCGACCGCGGCCTTGGAACGCGAAGCGACGCGCTCAAGGCGCAGAACCTCGTTCCCGAGAAGGTCAACGCGCAGCTTGTCGCCGAAGAAGTCGCGGCGTGGGAAGCGTGCAACGAGGTCGAGAAGCAGACTGGCGGCGCCTACCGCCCGTCCATGGAGCGCTTCCTCGGGCTCAAGATCGCGAAGCCCGAGGCGAAGCCCGCGGCAGCGCCGGCCGCCTCGACGCCTCCGGCTCAGAATCCCCCTGCGCCGCCCCCGCCCCCTGCGCCGCCCTCGCGCGCTGAGTCTCACGACGATATGCGCGCGTCGGGATTGGCCGAGACCGAGGCGAGGGTGCCCTTCGTGATCCACAATCACATTGCCCCGGCTGCCGTAAGCGTCGAGGCAGCGGCTCCGGTCGTCGTGCCTGCGCCGGTGGTTAACGTCGCGCCCGCCGCGGTGAACGTGGAGGCGTCGGCCCCTGTCGTTGTGCCGGCGCCTGTGGTGAACGTCGCCCCGGCTGAAGTGTCGGTCGAGGCGCCGGTGGTTAACGTCGCGCCCGCCGCGGTGAACGTTGACGTTGCGGCCCCGGTCGTCAACGTCGATCTGCCCGAAGCGTCCACGCCGAAGGGCCTGCGAGTCCGTCGCGGCGAAGACGGCAAACTGCTCGGCGCCGACTTCACTTAACGGGGGTGCCCGTTGTCCGACAACATTCAGCTTAACGCCGGCTTCGGCGGCGCCGTCGCCGCCACCGAGGAAATCTCCGGAGTCCACCTCCAGCGCGTCAAGCTCGCAGTCGGCGCCAGCGGAGTAGACGACGGTGACGTATCGACAGCCAACGCACTGCCCGTGACGGGCAGTGCGTTGGACGAGATCGAGACGGGGGTCAAGGATCTCCGAAACCAACTCGGCGACGTCCCTGTGGCCGAGGTGTCGCCCGCCATTCAGATAGACGCCGTCTACGGAATCCTGACGAGCGAGCACGAGACGTACACGGCGCTTGGCGGGGGCGCGACTGCGGCCGATACGATCTTCTCGGCGTCGTGCTCCTCGACGGTCGCGAGCTACGGCGTCATTCGGTCGCGAAAGGCGCTGCGCTACCGCGGCGGTCAGGTCGCCGACTTTCGCTTTACGGCGTTGTTTGACACGCCGGTGGCGCTGACGCAGCAAATGGCCGGGCCGCACAATCTCGAACAGGGCTTCTGGCTCGGCTACAACGGCACGTCGTTCGGGGTCATGCACCAGCACGACGGCAAGGCGGAAATCCGAACGCTCACGCTATCGGCTGGCGCTGCCGGGACCGAGTCAATCACAGTCCAGTTGAACGGCGTAAGCTCGACGTTCAACGTAACGGTGGGCACTGCGGCGGTGGTGGCTGCACAAATCGCGGCGCAGTCGTTCACGGGCTGGGCCGCCTACCAGAACGGCTCGACCGTGGTCTTCCTGCGGCAGCTCGTAGGAGTCGCTTCGGGCGCGTACGGGCTCACGAACAACACGGGTGGCGGCACCACGGCTGGGTCGTTCGGCACGGTGCAGACCGGCGTCGCTCATACGACCGACTGGACCTACCAGGCCGACTGGAATATCGACAAGCTCGACGGCACCGGCGCGAGCGGAATGACGCTCAACAAGGCCAAGCTAAACGTCTACCGCGTTCAGTTCGCATGGTTGGGTGGCGGGTCAATCACCTGGAGCGTGAAAAACCCGAGCACCGGCACGTGGGAGAAGTTCCACACGCTCCGCTACCCCAACGCGTACACGGTGCCCAGCGTCCGCAATCCGACGTTCAAGATGGGCTGGGTCGCGTACAACGTCGGAGGCGCCTCTGGCGTGACGACGAAGGGGGTTTGCGGCGCCGCGTTTTCGCACGGCCGCTACGAAACGCTCAGGCGCCCGCAGGCGCTGTCAAACTCGAAGACGGGCATCGGGACGTCGTTCACGAGCGTGCTCGCGATCCGTAATCGCGCGGTGTTCGCTGGCTCGGTCAATCTATCCGGCCTCGTGCCGGTGCTCGCCTCGTTCGCCGTCGACGGCACGAAGCCCGCAGAATGCCGGCTCGTGCTCAATCCGACGTTCGCGGGCACGCAAAACTGGACCTATGTTGACGAGGCGTCGAGCGCGACCGAGTACGACACCGGGGGGACGACGATAACGGGCGGCCAAGTCGTCCTAACGTTGTCGCTCGGCAAGAGTGAGGCTCGGTCCATTGACATTTCCTCGCTCGGCGAGTCGCTCGAGCTAATCCCCACTGACGTGCTCTGCCTCGCGATCAAGGCGACGTCCGGCACGACGGATGGCACCGCGGCTATCTCGTGGGGCCGCGACTGATCCATGCTGCTCCCGCTGCTGATCAACCTGGAGACCAGGCGGCGCGGCAGCGCGCTTTACTACGAGATCGAGCGACTCCGGCAAAAGAAGGCGCGCGGCGCTCTTGAAGAAGAAGAAGAGGAACTACTGCTCTTGCTACTCCTCGCTGCCAGGTCATACCCACTCGCTTACTAATTGGTAGTCCTTAGCATTTCACAAGCGGTCAGCGCCTGCGACGCTCGCAGGCATGACCCTTGCCGCCATCACCGCTGAGCTCATTTCTGGCGAGTGGGCCATGGAGGAGAACGCCCTTCGGGCGCTCGTCCAGGCGGCTGAATCGCTCGACCTCTCGCGGATCACGCCGCCCGCTGACGCCCCGCAGAGGCTTTCGTTTGAGCGCCGCGGCTCGCTCGCGGTCGTCCACGTCAACGGCACGCTGATGAAGCGCGTCCCGCAGTGGGCGAAGTGGATCGGCGCCAACGTCACGGAGACAAGCTCGGTTGCCCGCGCGGTCTCTGATGCGGCGGCCGACGCTGGCATTACCGCTATCGCGCTTCAGGTTGACTCGCCCGGCGGCCAGGTCGCTGGAATGCAGGAGGCAGCGGCGGCGATCCATGCCGCTCGAGCCTCGAAGCCGGTCCATGCGGTGGTCGAGTCCCTCGCCGCGTCGGGCGGCTACTGGCTCGCCTCGCAGGCTGAGTCAATCACGGCGCCGGCCGACGCGAAGGTCGGGTCGATCGGCGTCTACACGGTCGCCGTGGACGAGTCGGCGCGAGCCGAGCGCGAGGGCGTCAAGGTCCACGTGATTCGCTCGGGCCCGCACAAGGGCGCCGGCGAGCCCGGCGCGCCGATCACGGGCGAGCACCTCGCCGCGACGCAATCGGTCGTTGACGGCCTCGCCGAGCTCTTCGTCGCCGACGTGGCGAGGGGCCGAGGCGTGTCACCCGACAAGATCAAGCCTCACGCGACAGGCCGCGTTTGGCTCGCCGCCGAGGCGCAGAAACTCGGCCTCGTTGACCAAGTGGAGCCGGTCAGCGCTGCGCTTTCCCGAATGGCTCCCACGAAGGAGGCTCCGATGGCGGAGCAGCAGAACAAGCCCGACGAGGCCGAGGCGAAGGCCAAGGCCGCGATCGAGTCGGAGCGCGCCCGCGTGAAGGCGATCACCGACGAGTTCGCCGGCAAGGATCAGTCGTTCGCTCTCGCGCAGATCGCGGCGGGCTCGACGCTCGAGCAGGCGAAGCTCGCCTACCTGCCGATCCTCGAGAAGAGGCTCGCCGATCAGGCGAAGGCGCTCGAGGAGAAGGCTCCGGTCGCGTCGCCGGCTCCGCAGGGTGGCGCGACTCCGCTCCCCCGCGGCGGCGATCCGGCCGAGTCGAAGGCGCTCGGCTTCATGGACGCGGCCGCGGCGCTCGCCGCCGACAAGGGCGTTTCGCTGCTCAAGGCCATGAGTGAGGTCGCGAAGAAGAACCCCGGGCTGCACGAGGCGTTCAAGGCCGAGTGCGCGGCGAAGGGCCCCCAGCACCACGCGCGCAAGCGCGCTCTCGGCATCTAGCCGGACTGAAGGAGAAGACAGATGAGCAGCCAGTACAACACGTCGGGCTCGAAGACCTTCACGGCCGGCGAGGCGATCACCGCGTGCCGGTTCGTCAAGGCCGACACCAACCTCGACAGTGAGGGTCTCGCCAAGATCCTCATGGCCGACAGCGATAACGACGACCTCGTTATCGGCTACTGCCCGGACGCGATTGCGTCGGGCTCGAAGGGCACCGTGATCCTGTTCGGCCCGACGTTCAAGGCCGAGGCGGGCGAAGCGGTCGACGCGGGCGACCCGCTCTACATGGGTTCGAACGGCACCGTGGTCGACACGGTCAACACCAGCGAGTCGCCCCGACTGATCGCGCTCGAGACCGTGACGGCCTCGGGCGACTACGTCGAGGTCGCGCGGGTTCTCTAGTCCACGACCGGGCACCGCTGTGGTGCCCGGCGATCAAGTCAACCTCCACTTGCCCCTGAGCTAGGGGCCCTGGAGACGGAAACATGGGTGTCAACTACGGGACGTACGCCACTCCCAGGGCCGACCTGGCGCAGGCGTGGATGGAATACGTGCTCGGCGCGGCCGGCTCGAGCGAGTTCATCGCCACGGAGGTGCTCCCGGTCCTCGGGGTGCCCCTCCGTGACGGCAAGTTCTCGGCGATCACGCGCGACAAGCTCCTGACGGCGGCCGACACGAAGCGCGCGAACCGTGCGGGCTACAACCGCGTGGACTTCGAGGGCGAGGACAAGAGCTGGGCTTGCGAGGAGTTCGGCCTCGAAGGCGCCGTCGACGACCGCGAGCGGATCTTCTACGCGTCGGACTTCGACCACGAGATGGTCACGACGATGCAGATCATCCGCAAGCTGAAGCACGCGCAGGAGGCGCGCGTGTCGGCGCTGATCTTCAACACGACGACGTGGACGGGCTCGGACCTCTACACGGACGTCAGCGGCTCGGCTCCGTGGGACACCGCTTCGAGCGCGATCATCGCCAACGTGATCGCCGCGAAGGAGAAGGTTCGCAAGAACACGGGCGGGCGCGAGGCCAACTGCCTCATCGTCACGCGCTCGCAGTTCGAGAACCTGCTCAAGAACACGGAGATCAAGGCGCAGTTCCCCGGCGCGCCGCTGATCACCAAGGCCATGCTCGAGTCGGCGCTCGGCTCGATCTTCGGCCTCGAGCGGCTGATCGTCGCGGGCGGTATCTACAACTCGGCGGCCGAGAAGGCGACGTCGACCTACACCGCGGCCGAGATCTGGTCGGACGACTACGCCATGATCGCGCGTGTCGCCCCGCAGGGTGCCGCGCTCAACGAGCCGTGCATCGGCCGCACGTTCCTCTGGACGGGCGACTCGCCGAGCGAGCTCGTGGTCGAGACGTACCGCGAGGAGCAGATCCGCGGCGACGTGGTGCGCGTCCGTCACGACGTGGACGAGGTCGTGCTCGGCGCCGAGTTCGGCCACCTCCTCAAGATCGACTAGTCCCCTCCTCTTGCCTTCCCCCGGGCCTGGCGCACGCCGGGCCCGGGGGGTGGTCTACGGAGACACCATGCGTAAGCTCCACCTCTTCCTCGCGGTCGCCTTCGTCGCGGTTCTCGCGTCGATCACTTCCGCTGCGACCAACTCGACGCAGACGGTCAGGCTTCAGGGAATCGGGCCGGTGCTGGTCACGGCCCAGGGCGCCACGGGCGAGACGGTCGCCGTTACCGGTATCGACACGTCCGAAAGCCCGTCGAAGAAGTGCATCGTTCAGCGGCTCAACGTCGCGGGGAACGACGTCTACCTTCTCCTGCGGTTCGAGCACAAGAACGGCGCGCTCTGGATCGACGTCGTCGGCGACTCGTCGGTTTCCAGCCTCTCGGCCACGGTTACCTCGCTGTCGCTCTCGTCGGTGACGATCGGGCACCCCTCGCCCGCGCGTGACCTGATCGATACGTCGGCGATCGTCGCCGCTGGCGGCTCGTAGCGGTCCACCAATGCCCCGCTGGACCCCCGATCCGACGACGTGGCAGGGCGCCGACGCCTACGTGGTGGGCGGCGGAGAGTCCCTGTCCTCGTTCGATTGGCTGGTCCTGCGGGGCAAGCGCGTGATCGGCTGCAACTCGATCGGCCTCAAGCACGGGCCCGAGCTGGTGCCTATCACGCTGTTCCTCGACTGCCCCTGGTTCGCGGACCTCGCCTGCTGGCGCCGGGGTGAGCCGCTGCCGCAGCACTGCACCGAGGAGCCGCGCTGGACGGGGCGTGAGTACGTTGCGGCTGGAGGTCGCCTCGTCGGCCGCTTCGACCGCTACGAGCGCGAGCGCTTCGAGGCCGAGGGCCACGACTGGGTCTGCACGGTCGGCGTCCAGCACGGCCACGAGTCGGTCGGCAAGCTCGGGACTGGCGACCTGCTCTACGGCAACAACGCCGGCGCCGCGGCGCTGAACCTCGCGCTGAGCCTGGGTGCGCGCCGGGTGTTCCTGCTCGGGATCGACCTCCAGATGCTCGAGCGCCCAAACAGTCACGGCATTCGACGCGAGCGCGTGAAGCCGGCGCCTTACAAGCGCTTCGCGCGCTCGTTCGAAGCGATCGCTAAGGCGCTGCCCGCTGGCCGAGAGGTCGTCAACGTTAGCGACGTTTCGAGGCTCACGTGCTTCCCGCGTGTTTCGGTGGCCGAGCACTTCGGCGTGGGGGTGGCGTGTGGATGACCTGATGCGCGCCGCGCTGAAGGGCCTGCTCGAGAACGGGCCGACTGTGGCAATGCTTGGCGCGGCCCTTGTTTACCAGACGCTCGAGCTTAGGGCCGAGCGAAAGAAGAACGAAGCGCTCCACGGCGAAATGCTCGGCCTGCTGCGTGGGATCGGGGGAGGCAAGTGATTCCGTCGATTCCTGAGGACGTTGCTGCGGAGCTCGCGCGAGTGCGCCGAATGCTTGTCAACGAGCCCGAGACGCTCGAACGGCTGCGGCGCATGCTCGCCGACAAGGCGCCTGCCGCCGTCGAGCGGGTGCGTGCTACTCGCCGCCTTTCGCGAAAGCCGCTTGGCGGTGACGGCAAGGCGGTGACGGCATGACCGTCCTTGCCAACCTGCTCGCCACCGACGCAATTCACTGGGCTCGAACCGGCACGAGCACCATGGCCGCTCCGACGTTCGCGGCTCCCGTCGCGATCACCTGCCGTTGGGAGGATCGGCTCGACGTCGTGCTCGGAGCCAACCGCGAGCGGTTCGAGTCCAGCGCGACCGTCTACACGAGCACCGACGTCGCGCCGGGCGACTGGCTGAAGCAGGGCACGCTGTCGACGTCGACGGCCGACGACCCGCGCGACGAGCAGGGTGCCCGCGAGGTCGTGCTCTTCTCGAAGAGCACTGCGCCTCTCGTCACGGTCGATCCCGTGAGGAAGGCGCTGCTCGCGTGAACGTGAAGGGCATGGAGGCTATCGCGAAGAGGCTAGCGGAGATCGCGGCAAACTCGCGCGCGGGCTTCGAGTCCGGCCTGATCGAGGCCGGCAACTACCTGCTTGAGAAGTCGCTCGAGAAGGTGCCCGTCAAGACCGGCGCGCTCAAGTCGAGCGGGTTTACCGAGGCTTCAGGCAGCGGCTACGGCACTGTCGTCCGCGTCGGATTCGGCGGCGAGGGCGCGCCCTACGCCCCGTTCGTTCACGAGTTCTCGCGGAAGGGCCGCAAGTTCCTCGAGGGCCCGGCGCGCGCCAACCGCAGCGCCATGAAGAAGCTCGTTGCCGAGGCGGTGAAGCCCGGCAGCACGGCCAGGCGCTCGAAGACGCGCCCGTCGAAGGCGCTGAAGAAGGCGCTCAAGCTGGCGAAGCGGCAGATCAAGCGCGGCGAGAAGTCGGTCAAGCGCGCCGCCAAGAAGGTGCTGCGCGCCGCCAAGAAGGCCACGCGTAAGGCGGTCAAGGCCGCTCGTCGTGCGGCGAGGAGGCGGCGTAAGTGAGCCATACGCCGGCTGAAATCCTGCGCCAGTTCCTCGTCACGGGCACCGGCGCGCCGTTCGACGTGCCCAACTCGACGGGCGCGACCTGGCCGCTGTACGTCTCGCTCGTGCCCGACGCGGACGACCCGACCGAGGACGACGTCGGCTCGGTGATCGACTCGCCCGGCGTGGTCGAAGACGCCTCCATGACCACGGGGCGCCACCTCGTCCACCACGGGGTGGAGCTGATCGTCCGGGCGAAGAACTACGCGGACGCGTATGCGAAGGCGCGCGAGGCGGTGGCCTGGGTCGAGGACGCGCTCAACGAGGCGGTGTCGATCGGGCTCAGCGCCTACACGATCAACGCGGTCGGCCTCGTCGGCGACCTGAATACGGAGCTCGAGGACGGGCACAAGCGCCGGCACCTCGTCGCGGTGAACTTCCTCGTCACGCTCGACGGGGCCTCGGGCGGCACGCTCTCGCCTCGCTCGCTGTCGGCGAACGTCAGCGAGGCGCTCGACCTGATCGGCTCGACGCGCGGGTCGGTGCTTTACCGCGGTGCGTCCGGGTGGGCGGCGCTCGCGCCCGGGACGAGCGGGCACTTCCTCAAGAGCAACGGGGCCGGCGCCGATCCGAGCTACGCGGCGGCGGCGGGCGGTAGCTGGTCCGGCACGGCTACGTCCGACCTCGATATGGCCGGATACAAGGTCAAGACGACGAACAATACGTCACTGACGGTCGTTTCGCCGGACAGCGGCGGCGGGACGGACACGAGCAAGATCGTCCTCGACGCAAACGCCACCGCCGACGTGAGGATCGTTCCGGGCGGGCGCTGCGACATCGAGCGCACGACCCGAATCGCGGTGAACGGTACCAACGGGGCGCTGCAACTCGGCGCCTCTGGCGACGTGCGCTTCTATCGGAGCGCTGCCAACACGACGACGCACGACAACGGAGCGGGCGGCGCGGCGTCGCTCAATCTCGTCGGAGTGCTCAAGGTCAGCGGCACGCAGGTCGTCGGCTCCCAGGGCGCCGCGGTGGCCGACGCGACGGGAGCCGGTGACGTCGTCGCCCAACTCAACACGCTTTTGGCGCGACTCCGGACGCACGGACTGATCGCGACGTAACAGACCAACTCCAAGCTGCCCCTTAACTCGGGGCCGCAGGAAGGCAAAGACGCATGGCGATCCTGACGAACGGTTTTAGCACCACGGTCACGTTCGGCTCGATGTCCACGAGCGCGAGCGGCGACTTCGAGGTGATCGACCTCAAGCCGTTCGGTATCGACGGCGGCGCCAAGATCGAAGTTACCACGATGTCGAGCACGACCCGCGAGAGGTTCGTACCGCGCTCGCTCTACGAGATCACCCCGATGGAGATCACGTGCGCGTGTGAGACGACCTTTCTTACTGGCGTCTTGGCGAACATCAACGTGAGTCAGTCGATCACGCTGAACTTTCCGGACGGCACCAACTGGACCGGCACGGGCTGGATCAGCAAGTTCGAGCCTGGCACGTTCACGAAGAACGAGCGGCCCACGTTCTCGGTGACGGTCGAGTTCAGCGGCGCGGCGGCTCCGGCCTGGACGGCGTAGCGTGACTGAGAAGCGCTCGCTGCGGCTGCGTGAAGAGGCCGTGACCGTCGAAGCAGAGGACGGTCACGAGCGCCGCTTCACGATTCGCGAGCTCGACGGAGCGGGCCGCGCTATCGCTGTCGAGGCGACGCGCGAGAGGCTCGTCGTGAACGGCGAGCACGTGACCGTGCGCGACGCGGGCGGGCTCGCCCTCGTCGTGCTCGGTCTCGCGCTGCGGGACGAGTCGGGCAACCTGCTCGCAAAGGACGTGCTGGCGAAGTGGCCGGGCTCGCTCGTGGATGAGTGGGCGCGGATTGCCTCGCGAATCAGCCGACTGCCCATGGCGTCGGAGGGAAACGACTAGCGGGAGAGCGGGCCTTGTGGGTCCGACTCTCCCTCGAACTGAAGGCCCCGGTGAACGAGCTACAGGAGCGGGTTTCCTCGACGGAGTTTCTCGACTACTGCGAGGCGCTCGGCTGGCTGACGCGCGAGGTCGTTGCGGAGCCGCAGGAGTCGCGCGAGCCGCCGTGGAAGAAGTGGAAGCAGGGCCTGTCGGACTTCGACGCGAAGCTCAGGGCGCTGGCTCAGAGGAAGGAGGCGAGACGTGGCAGGTGAGACGAACCTCGGCACGCTCGTAATCAACCTCAAGGGCAACGATTCCGGCTTTTCCACGCTGCTGAAGGACGCCACGGCCGCGCTGGGGCATTTCGGCAAGCTCGCCAAGCACGCCTTTAACGTCGTCGGCAAGAACAACAAGGAGTTCAAGGAGCTTCACGAGACATTCGGCGACCTCGGCATTGGGGTCGGCCTGGTCGCCGACGCGTTCATGCAGTTCACCGGGCAGGGCAACCTTGGCCTTGTTGACATGGTCAAGAACACGAGAGTGCTCGGCCACTCGCTGAAGACTTGGGCGACGGCTGGTGCAGTCGCGGCCCAGTTGGCGCTCGAGAAGGTCAAGGCGAAGGTTCGCATTCTCGCGCTTCAGGCAGAGGAGCAACTGACCGGCGTCGACAACACCGCAAAGATCATGACGATTGACGCCGACGCCAAGAATAACGCGGAGGCGCTCAAGCGAGAGATTGACGACATCTTCGGCGAGGATCCAGAGCCCGCCAAGGTTCCGAACGTCAGCGGTGCAATTGAGAAGGAGGCCAAGGAGGCGCGTCAGGCGATGCACTCCTTCGAGGTCTTCAACAAGGGCGACGTCGCGGGATTCCTGGCGTTCAGCCAGGCGGGCCGGACCGGGGCTGGACCTATGGCCCCGAGCAAGCCTGAGTCTGCGACCGGGGCGCGCGAGGCGCTCCGCAACGTCGTTGCGGGCGGCGGGCCTGCTGCGACCGCTGTGGCGCCGGCGCTTGCCGGGCTCGAAGCCTTCCTCGGGCCAGGGGGCGCCGGGACCGAGGCCGCTCGCAACAAGCTTCGAGCGCAAGCGCCAGGGCGCTTCGGCAACCCCAGCGACCACACCGAGGAGATTCTCAAAGACGCCGGAGGGCGCGTGTCAGGCCCCTTTGGCGAGGCCGGCGCGAGGAAGAGCGAAGCCCAGTTGCTCGAGGCCGCTAAGGCGCTCCAGAACGTCGTGCAGAAGATGGACGCGATCATCTTCACATCGAAGGCTAACTACGGCCTCGCGGCGAGGGCCGGCTAATGGCGACCGTCAATGCCGGAATCGTCGGAGAGATCGACGCCACCGAGCGCAACGGCGTCGTCACCAAGCTCGTGTGCCTCGCCCGTGTGACGGGTCTCAGCGACAACGACCCGCAGGTGCTGACGTCGGCTCTCGCCGCCTGCACGACGGCGGGCTACTCGGTCGGGTCGACGCTCACGGGCTACCCCGCCAACCTCGTGCTGGTCGAGCGCAGCCCGCGGCTCACCGACGACAAGACCGTGGTCGACGTCTCGCTGTCCTACGAGACCGACACGCGCAGTCAGGGCGTGGCCGGGCTGGCTTTCGGCTTCCTGCTGGCCCGTATCAAGACGAGTCTGTCGCAGGCCACGGCCTATGTGGATCGCTACGGCAACCCGATCACCGTCACGCACGTTTACCCGACGA
>Ga0075472_10000594_pt1 | contig 15178 bp, 16 predicted proteins | sample DEB19_08_DNA_3_FD_77014 | JGI IMG/M metagenome (GOLD analysis project Ga0075472, IMG submission 77014) | Aqueous microbial communities from the Delaware River and Bay under freshwater to marine salinity gradient to study organic matter... | ecosystem: Environmental > Aquatic > Marine > Coastal ...
CTTCGGCGACTCGCTTGATTCCGTCGTGTACGGCTTTGCGCGTGGCTTCACTGATGGCGCGGATGGTTCCACCGATCTCGGCCACTTCGGGGATCACGTTGTACGCGGTTCCCGCATGGAGTCGGGTGACGGTCATCACCGACGGATTGAAGACGTTGATCCGACGCGTGATCATCGTCTGCAGCGCCTGCACGATTTCACAGGCGGCCGGCACGGGGTCGATCGTTCGGTACGGCTCACTGCCATGGCCGCCCTTGCCGATCACTCGGATGTCGAACGAATCACTCGATGCCATGAGCGGGCCGGGGCGTGAGCTGAGCATTCCGGTGGGCAACGACGACGTGGTGTGGATGGCGAAGGCACCGGTGATGGGAGATTGCTTGCCCGACGTGAGCGGACCGATGTCGAGCAACCCCTCATCGATCATGTGCTGCGCGCCGTGGTGGCCCTCTTCGCCCGGCTGGAACATGAAGAGCACCCGGCCGTGGAGGGAGTCGCGGTGTGTGCTCAGGAGCCGAGCCGCACCCACGAGCATGGCGACGTGAGTGTCATGACCGCACGCGTGCATCGCGCCATCCACGCGCGAACCGAAATCGAGGCCGGTGTCCTCGGGCATCGGAAGCGCATCCATGTCGCCACGAAGCAACATGGTGGGACCGTCGTGTTGGCCTTCGAGCGTTGCGGCGATACCCGAGGTTGTCTCGTGGAGGGTGATTCCGAGCGGCAATCCGTCGAGGGCTTCCAAGACTTGCTCGCGGGTGCGCGGTAGATGGTTGCCGATCTCGGGCCACTCGTGGAGCGAACGTCGCAGATCGATCGCCTTGCTCTGATAGTCGAGGGCTTCCTCGGCAAGGGTCGAAAGGATCGTGGATTCGGACATGTGTCAACCTTAGAAGGTTCCGATGACATGATCGATCGGGTGGACATCGCGACGGACTCCGACGGGGCCGACGAACCGGTCGACTTGGTCGACGAATCGGATCGGGTGATCGGCCGGGTCACGCGATCCGAGATGAGGCGCGATCGACTTCGCCATCGGGCGGTGTTCATCGCGGTCACGGATGGGTCGGGACGGCTACTCGTCCATCGACGGTCGGCGCTCAAGGACATCTGGCCGGGATGGTGCGACATCGCGGTGGGCGGTGTGGTCTCTGCCGGTGAGGGCTATGAGGAAGCGGCCCGGCGGGAACTCGCCGAGGAGATCGGTGTCGATGACGTCGAACTCTTGATGCTCGACGACGGTGTCGCCACTGCATTCGACGACGAGAGCGTGTCGCTCATCGGCCGTTGCTTTCAGATCGTTCATCGGGGACCCTTCGAATTCTCCGATGGGGAGGTGGATCATGCGTGGTGGGTCGATCGCGAAGAACTCGAACGAGCCCTGGCCACCGATCGATTCCTGCCCGATTCGCTGGCTCTCGTGCGGCCGAGAATTCGCTGGTGAAGACGGTTTCGTGGCCCGAGCACCGACGTGGATCGGCTCGGGTGCCCGCGGTTCGCCGGAGCGACCTACGCTGAGAGCGTGCTGAGGGTCGAATTCACCATCGAGCCGTTCGTCGAAGGACAACCGGGTCGACACGTCTTGGCGGCCGTCGAGGCCGTGAAGGGTCTGGGGGCCGATGTGGAGTTCGGACCGTTCGGAACCGAATTCGTCGCCGACGACTCCATCGCCGCCGCGGGTGTGTCGGCGCTCATCGCCGCGGCGTACGCGAACGGCGCAACTCATGTGAATCTGCACGTGGAAAGAGTCGACTGATGGATCTCGCCGGTCGGGTCACGGGTCATCCGGCTCTCGACATGATCCGACCACTTCTCGACGCCGTCGGTTGCACGCTCGTGGATCCATCCGATGCCGAAGCGGCCGACATTCCGCTCGTTCTCGACGGTGCGACTCTTGCCGCGGTTCGACTTCCGGCGCTGCACGGTGCACTCGACCGACTGATCGACGCCGTCGAGCGCGAAGTCGGATGTTCGGTCGAGGAAATGAATCGTGAGCAGAAGCAGACCGCGATTCGGCTGCTCGACGAGCGAGGCGCGTTCATCCTTCGTCGAGCAGTCGAGGATGTCGCCGACGCGATGGGTGTTTCGCGCATCACCGTGTACAACTATCTCAACGCGATCCATCGCTGATCCGATGAAGACGTTCGACGTCGTCGCCTTCGATGCCGACGACACGCTCTGGCACAGCGAGGACGGTTTTCGGGCTGCTGAAGAGCGATTTTGCGAACTGCTGCAACCGTTCGCGTCCGATGGGGTGAGCGTCTCCGAGGCCCTCACGGCCATGGAGCGAGCGAACCTCGCGCTCTACGGCTACGGCGTCAAGGCCTTCGGGCTTTCGATGACCGAAGCAGCGGTGACCATCGGGCAGGACCGGGTTCCGTCATCGGTGTTCGCCGAGATCGTCGACATCACCCGCGATCTCCTGCTGGCCCCGGTTCGCCTGCTTCCGGACGCGGCCAGTGTTCTCGACACGGTGAGTCGTGTCTACAAAGTGGTTCTCATCACCAAGGGTGATCTCATCCATCAGTCACGCAAGGTGCGAACGAGCGGCCTCGACCATCATTTCCATCACATCGAGATCGTTCTCGAGAAAGATCGAGAAACGTACCGTCGCATCATCGATCAGCTCGACGTCGACGCCGATCGGTTCTGCATGATCGGCAACTCCGTCCGAAGCGACGTACAACCCGTGATCGACGAAGGCGGCCACGCGGTCCACGTGCCATACCAGTACTTGTGGGAGCTCGAAAAAGTCGAAGAGACTCCCGTTGGTCCACGATTCGCCGAGCTGGAATCGCTGAAAGAGGTTCCGAGTTGGCTCGGAATCACGGCACACTGATGGGGATGAACGCGCGGTTTCCGTCCACATTGGCGCCGAGCCCAGTCGATCCGACGACGGCCGGTGACGTGATCTCGCGTCCGGTTCTAGTGGCGATCATCGTCGTCGGTGCGGTGCTCCTCACCCGCATCACTCACTTCGCCATCCGTCGCGTCGTGCACCGTCTTTCGCGGCGCAGCATCGCGCAGCCGAGTCGCTGGTGGCGGACCCGCGCGCGGTACCAAGAACTCGAGTCCGGCCAAGTCGGCGAAAACCGTCGCCAACAACGGGCGGACGCTGCGGCGCGCATGATCCATCACCTGTTCGCCGTGATCCTGTGGATCGGAGTCCTGATCGCCGTTTTCCACATCCTCGAACTCGACGCCGCGTTCTTCCTGTCGAGCGCCGGGTTCATCGGCGCCGGCCTGGCCATCGGCGGTCAGCACAAAGTGAACGACTATCTCACAGGTCTGTCGGTTCTGCTCGAGGATCGATACGGGATCGGCGACGAGATCGAGGCGTCGGCCGGTCCGAACGGCACCGTCCGCGGCATCGTGGAGCACATCGGATTGGTCTCCACGCGTCTGCGCGACGGGATCAGCACCGTGCATCTTCCGCACAGTGCGCTCCTCACGGTTCGCAATCACAGCCAGGAACCGATCGAGACCCGACTCGCGATTCAATTTCCGCTCGATGCCGAGCGGAGCGAGGTCGCGTCACGCGCGGCCGAAACCATCCGCGAACTCGCCGGCACTCCACACCTCACCGATGTGGTGTTGGTCGACGACATCGCCGCTGCCACGCCCATGGAGGGCGTCGATCAACTCGAGGTCAAAGTCGTGACCGCTCGACCGTTGTCGGCCAACGAGCGCGAGACCTTGGTCAGGCGAACCGAAGAACGGCTCAACTCTCAGGAAACCTGAGCACCTTCGAACAACTAGGGTCGAGATCCGGGGGTGCAAATCATGGGGTTCGAGCCGACTTTCGATTCGTTGCGGACACGTTCGTTGCCGACGTGGTTCGATGACGCCAAACTCGGACTGTTCGCCCACTGGACGGTCGGCTCGGTGCCGTCGTTCGCGCCCATGGGCCGTGACCCGTTCACTCTGGCCCGTGAAGAGGGTGAGGAAGTCGCCTTCAGCCACACGCCATATGCCGAGTGGTACTGGAACTCCATCTCGATTCCGGGATCACCGGCGGCCGAATACCACCGAAACGTGCTGGGTGATCCCGACTACGGCACCTTCGTCGACCGTTTCCTCACGAGTGCCCGCGACTGGGATCCCGAGCACTGGCGTCAGGTCTTCGCTCGGTCGGGCGCCAAGTACTGCGTCTTCGTGACCAAGCATCATGACGGTGTTCTCATGTGGCCATCCGAGACGCCCAACCCCACCCACGGTGCGCGGTGGCAATCCGAACGCGATCTCGTGGGCGAGTGCGCGAAAGTCGCGCGCGACGTGGGCATGCGCTTCGGCGTGTACTACTCGGGCGGCATCGACTGGACGTTTCAGGGACTGGGCATCAAGGGTTGGGCGAGCTTGTTCGCGGCGATTCCCCAGGACGACGTCTACCTCGAGTACGCCGACACGCACTGGCGGGAGTTGATCGATCGGTATCAGCCCGACGTGTTGTGGAACGACATCGGTTATCCGAAGTTCTCCGAGGGGTCCATGCCTCTGATCGCGGACTTCTACAACGACAATCCCGATGGCGTCGTCAACGATCGTTTCGACATGCTCGGCGTCATCCAGGGCCGCAGCCATACCGACTTCACGACTCCCGAGTACACGACCCGTCCGATGGATGCGCAACGGAAGTTCGAAGTCTGTCGCGGTATCGGAACGAGTTTCGGCTACATGCAGTTCGAGGACGACACCTCGTACATGCCGATTCCCGAACTCATCACCATGTTCGCCAACATCGTCGCCGACGGCGGCAACCTGCTTCTCAACTTCGGGGCCATGCCCGGTGGTTACGTCCCGTGGGCACAGCAGTTGCGGATCTTCGCGTTGGGTTCGTGGCTCGAAGTGAATGGTCCGGCGATCTATGGCAGTCGCCCCCACGAGCAATCGACACTCGCGACCGACGAAGGTCACCCGGTGCGTCTGACCAAGGGTCGCGACGGCGCGACCTACGCGATGGTGTGCGGGCGTCCATCGGGGAGTCGTTTGGTGATCGACGGTCTTCCGTCGGGAGAAGTGCATCTTCTTGCGCAGAACGTTCGAGTCGCTCGAACCGGTGACGTTCTCGAACTTCCGGTTCGTCCCGACGACACTCCGGTATGGACCCTTCGCGTGGGTGGGTGATCAGGCGCGGCCCGATGCGACGTCGAGCCAGTCGCCGGGTCGGAGTTCGATCAACTGCTTGTTGTTCCTCAAATTCGTTCTGATCGCTCGACTTCCATTGCTCACGAAGTAGATCATCTTCTGCCACAACTTCATGTCGCGCCGCGGGTCGGTGGCCGTGGGCACGATGGCGCGAGCACCACAGGTCGCGGCGGTGCGGGCCGACCGGGTCAGACCCGCGGTCACCGGCACCACGAGTGCGGTGACCGATGACGTCGGCAGGACCGCCACGTCGATGCGGCCGATCGATTCGGCGACTCGCATGGTGGGTTGGTGGGGCTCGAACCAGATGCGACCGGCGACCGCGTCGTTCTCGTCGAGTGCTTCGATCACGTAGCCATGAGCGATGAGACCGAGTGGCAGGCCGGGCTTGGTCGGAGTCACCCTGATTCGACCACCTTCTGGGCAATCGAATTCGAACGACTGTCCGACTCGCGCCACATGGGTGTCCGGACAACCCTTCTGCCGGGCGATCTTCACCGCTGGGGCGGGTCCGTGCACCGGCACGTCGACGAGCAAGGCCAAGGTGTCCGGACGAGTGTGATCGTTGACGGCGGTGCACAACACCACACCGACGATCCGCCCGGCTTCGCGTCGGAGGTCGTCGAGTGTCGTGAAACCATCGGGATGTCGACGATCGAACGCGCCGGTGATCGGTTCGGCGGTGAGCCATGGATCGACGAGAAGCGAACCACCTCGCCAGCTCACCTGCCAGCTCTGGTAGTCGTCGAGCCGACGAAGGAGCATCACTCGTCCTCGACGATGGTGACGATCGACGTGGAATCGATCGACAACGAAGACGAGGCCACACGAATCTCGTAGAGACCGGGTTCGACTTTCCATGCGCCCGACGCTCGATCGGCGACCGATGTGCGTTCGCCCGTGACCTGTGGTTGCAGATGCGACCGGTGGGTGTCACCCGGATCCCAGTGGGCGAAGGAACGCGGTCCGAGTTAGAAAGTCGTGATGGTCGATTGCCCGGGTGCGAGATGAACCTTGGCGAACGCCTTGAGTTCTTGGCGCGGCCGGAAGACCTTCGAGCCGAGAGGTGCGACATAGATCTGCACGACGTGAGATCCGGCGCGCGAACCCGTGTTGGTCACTGGCACCCGAAGCGTCAACGAGTCGCGTCCCGTCATCTCGAAGCGGTCGAGATCGGGTTCACCGGTCGTGAAGGACGTGTACGACAGACCGTGCCCGAACGGATAACGAACGGGGAGGTGGCGAGTCTCGAACCAGCGATGCCCGATGAGAATTCCTTCGCCGTATCGAACCTGGCCGTGTTCGCCGGGGAAGTTCCCGAAGGCCGGCGTGTGTTCGATGCGCATCGGCATCGTGGTGGGCAGTCGTCCACCCGGATCGGAATCACCGAGTAGAACATCGGCCACCGCGAGGCCCATTTCCTGCCCACCGAACCAGACCTGCATGATCGCCGGCACATCGTCGGCCCAAGGCATGTCGACCGGAGCACCGGTGTTCACGAGGACGATCGTGCGCTGGTTGGCACGGACGACCTCGCGCACGAGTTCGTCCTGCCGACCGGGTAGTTGGAGGGTCGTGCGATCGTGTCCTTCGCTCTCCCACTCGTCGGTCGTCCCGACCACGACCAATGCGAGGTCGCATTCGCTGGCGAGATCGGCAGCTCGACGAACGGGATCGTCCTTCTCGATGTACTGAAGTCCGATCTGGGCACCGTGCGCCCATTGGCGATCGACGGCATCGCATTCGAGAACCAATTCGTGAGTCTGGCCGGATCGAAGGTCGACGGTCGCGCCGATCTCCTCGCGAATGAGTCCGAAGAACCGATGACCAGGAGGCGGCATGGTGGTCATTCCATCCACGATGAGTTCACCGTCGAGGTACAAACGGCACGGACTCGTCTCGCTGATCGACACGAAGTACTCGCCGTCGCGTTCCACCGACAATCGGCTCGTGGCCCGGAAATGGAATCCGGAGACCGGAATACCCTTGTCCTGACGGGCCACGACCAACACTCGGCCATCCGGTCGATGGAGTTCACCGAGGACCGAGCCGTTGGATCGGTCGGTCACCACGATGTCGAAGCCCGACCGCCCAGAGGGTGACGTGACCCGATCTCCGTCGACGATCGGCGTGGAGCGATCCACCGAACAACCTTGTTCGTAGCGGACCTTCACCTTGGCTCCGAGACGCGAGCGCAGAACATCGATGATCGGTGTCCGGTGGTGCGGCATCACTTCGGCGGAGCCTCCGCCCATGATCCGTGTGCGCTCGGCGTTCGGACCGATCACCGCCACCGAGCGCAAGGACTTCGTCGCCAATGGCAGAAGCGGACCCTTGCGGCCCATCGGTTCGTTGCGGAGCAGGACCATCGAGCCGATGGCGGCTCGTCGGGCGACTTCTCGGTGTTCGGGCAGATCGACGGCGACCGGCTCGACGGGCTCATCGTCCAACGCTCCCACTCGATCGAACACTTCGAGCAATTTGTGCACGGCTCGATCGAGTCGTGATTCGTCGACGCGACCTTCCTTGACCGCTTCGGCGAGGTGCTTGCCGTAGGCCCGTGACGGCGCGGGCATTTCGAGATCGAGGCCGGCCTCGGCGGCGCTTTCGGTTTCGAATCCGGCGAACCAGTCGGTGACGACGAAACCTTCGAAACCCCATTCGCCCCGCAGAACGTCGTCGAGCAACCACTTGTTGTCGGGACCGTAGACGCCGTTCGTGCGGTTGTACGACGTCATGATTCCGAGCGATCCGCCTTCACGCACCGCCAATTCGAACGGCAACAGGTACACCTCGCGCAGAGTGCGTTCGTCGATCACGCTGTCGATCGTCATTCGCTCGAATTCGGCTTCGTTGCCGACGAAGTGTTTGACGGTGGTGGCGACACCTTGTGATTGCACGCCGCGTATGTAGGCCGCCGCCAGTTTTCCGGAGAGAAGGGGATCCTCCGAGTAGCACTCGAACGCCCGGCCGTACAGCGGCGATCGATGGAGGTTCACCGTGGGGGCGAGCAGAACTCGCGCGGTCTTCGTGCGCGCCTGATGTCCGATGGCCCGTCCGACTTCTTCGAGGAGTTGAGCATCGAAAGTGGCTCCGAGTGCCGAACCGCACGGGACGCACAACGTGGCGACTTGATGACCGAGACCGGGCGTGAACGGACCGCGTGCTCCGGCCGGACCGTCGGTGAGCACGACCGAAGGAATGCCGAGTCGTTCGACGGCTTGCGTCGACCACATGGTGGCTCCGGTGGTGAGCCCGGCTTTCTCCTCGAGGGTGAGGTCGGCGAGCAGTCGATTCAGATCTCGACGCGCGCCGGGTGTGCCCACGACTCCGATTGTGTCAGTTCTAGACGCCGAACCTTGCCGTTCGGAGCGCTTCGACTGCCGTCTCCGGTCCGTCGAACTCCACCCGACTCACCGCCTGTCGGCCGTACACGAACAGAACGAGTTCGCCGCTCGGCCCGGACACGGTGACTTCCGGCGTCGACTTGTGGGCGACGATCACCGGCCGGCCGGGTGCGGCAAGGATCAGACCGGCCGGGGCCTTGCGGGCCATCAGTCGGGCGCCTCTCCGAAGCGCGGTGTACAGCGCATCGTCCTCCACTTCGGTGAGGGGGCGGGGTTCCCAGCCCGGTGCGGCCCGTCGGATGTCCTCGCAGTGAACGAAGTACTCGAGCGTGTTGGCGAGGTCGTCGACCGGTCGCCAACGCATGGGTGACGCGATTGGTGGTCCGGAGCGAATTTGGTCGACGAGTGACGTCCAGCCACGCCGACCGACCTTCTTCTGGACGCGATCGGCATAACCGGCGAAGGGCTTCAACAGAATTCCGAGCGCGGCATCCGGTCGCGTCTCCCGAACGATCAGGTGCGTGGCGAGGTCACGAGTCGTCCATCCTTCGCACAATGTGGGTGCATCGGGACCGACGACCAGCAGAGCGTCGCACAATTCGCGGCGCATGGTCTGGGCGACATTCGAACCTTTGGTCATGGCTGTCCTTTCCGGATCGTCAGTTGCGCCACGGCACCGCATCGGGCCAGCGACCGACTCCGCCATCCTCCACCAGAAGTCCGGTGTGCGTGCGGTCGGCGTGTCGACTCCGCCAGACGAGCATGTCCTGGGTCATGCGGAGAATCCGTTCCGGATCGCGGACCGGTGTGCGCCACGTGGGGTCGGCTTCGATGTCGAAACACAACCACGAGCCATCGCCGAACTGCACGTACGCGGTGGTGTCGGTGCGACGCACGACGAGGTGTTGCTGCTCGAGTCGGCGATCCCATGGCCACGGATAATCACCGAATGGGATCAGCGCGAACCGCCAGTCGAATTCCCATGAAGCGGCATCGCGCCACCATTCGGGTTCGTCACCCGCGAGGAAAGGTGTGAGCGGCAGCCCATCGCACTGAAGCGGTATCGGTTGTCCGATCGCTTCGGCGAGAGTTGGCAGCACGTCCACGCTTTCTGTGAATCGCTCGACCACCCGACCCCCGGACCGTCGAGGATCGCGCCAGATGAGTGGAATGTGGTGGCTCTCCTCGAACCAGCCGACCTTCTGAACGAGCCCGTGATCTCCGAGTTGTTCACCATGATCGGCGGTGACCACCACGATCGTGCGCTCCCACTCGCCGAGCTCGCGCAGAGCGTGCACGAGTCGACCGACTTCGTGATCGACGTAACTGATCATGCCGAAGTACTGCGCACGCAAGTGACGAATGGCGTCGTCGCAGTCGGGACGCTTGACCCAATCGATGGCCATCAACACGTCGTGAAAGGGATGTCGATCGTCGGACGGAGCGATGGGCAGACCGACTTCGGCCGGGTCGTACATCTCACTGAAATGACCCGGTGCCGCATACGGCGGATGCGGACGTAGGTAACTCGCGTGCACGAACCACGGCCCGTCGTCGGCTCGATTACGCAGGTGGTCGACGATGCGATCGGTGGTGAACGACGAGAGCCCGTGCTCGGCCGGTCGGGTGTTCTCGGTCTGCAACAACCCGAGGTGCCCCTCCGAAGTGTCGTATCCGAGTCCGGCGAGATGATCGACCCACGGTTGATGCGGTCCGCTCAGATCGAGCACCCAGTTCATCCCGGGAAGCAGACCCTCATAGGTGAGTAGTCGGGGATCTTCGGGACCGAATGTGACTCGTGGATCGATCGACTGATCGGTGTAACCGAAGAGTGCCGGTTGGTATCCGGCGCGCCGGGCCATCAGAGCAACGTTGTCGAATCGTTGGTCGAGCGGCGTTCCGTTGGCCACCACACGGTGATTCATCTGGTACATGCCGGTGTAGAGGCCGGCGCGTCCGGGCGCACACGGCGTCGCTTGGGTGTAGTGACGCGCGAAGCGCGTGCCTTGCGCGGCGAGGGCGTCGAGGTTGGGAGTCCGAACCACGGCGTGCCCGGCACACGAGAGCGAATCGCCGCGGAACTGATCGAGGGTGATGAAGAGGACGTTCGGGCCGTCGACTCCGGTCATGCGAACGATTGTGTCACTCAGCCGACCGGCACGTATCGGTATTCACCCTCGGCCTCGGTACGGGTGAATTCTCCGGCGAGTCGGAGGTGCTCGAGATGAGCGTAGGTCTCGCTGTCGGCCATGCCTCCTTGTGCTCGAGGTGAGAACAAGTAGCGCGACATCTCCATCACGCTGGCCGGCCGTCCGAGGTCGTCGGCGGCGTCGCGCAGACGCTGGAGTCGTCCGTAGTGGTGTTCTTTGATCTCGAGGGCGCGAGCGGCGAGGTTGGTGAACGGATTGCCGTGGGCCGGAAGAGCGAGTTTCACCTCGTCGCCGAAAGCGGCCACCTTGTCGAGCGATTCGAAGAAGAGATTGAGGGGATCGACGGCACGAATGAGACCACTGATGTGCGGGGTGATGGTGGGCAGCACGTGATCGCCACACAGCATCAGACCCGTCTCGGGATCGAACAAGCAGAGATGATCGGCCGTGTGCCCGGGCGTGTGCACCGATACCCACTCGCGACGGGCGAACGAATAACGCTCGGCATCGGCGAGACGAACGGTGGGACGCGGAAGTCGCATGAGTTTGGGCATGCGAGACATGAGCTTGTAGCGCGCCCGGCGCTTCCACGGAATGTCGATTCCCGGACCGCCCCACGGCATGGGTTCCCACGGCTTGCGGGCCGGTGGGAGTTCGGCGGCGGTCTCGACATCGACGTCCGGGGGTTCGGTGGGATCCCAGATCACTCGGAACCGCTCGTGGGTCACGATGTCGGCCCCCGACTGGCTCTGGATCCAGTGCGCACCACCGAAGTGATCGGGATGGCTATGAGTGATGATCACGGTGTGCACCCTCGAGATCGGGACACCGATCGCGCGTAGGTGTTTGTTGATCTGTGCGTAGCTCGCTTTGTTGGGCAAGCCGGGATCGACCACCGCGACCCCGCGGTCGTCCTCGAGGACGTACATGTTGACGTGACCGAGTCCGGGAATGTCGATGGGCAACTGCGTGCGCAGAACGCCGGGCGCCAGTTCTTCGATCTGCTCGTTGGCCGGACGCTGCTCTTCCTTCAATGGACGAGGTGAATCAGCCCCGTGTTGATGAGCAGAGGGTGTCGACACGATGTCAGGGTAGCGGTGGGTTCGAACCGGCGACGAATACTCGCTCACGGTAGAAGCGGAGTTCTTCGATGCTCTGTCGAACGTCGTCGAGGGCGCGGTGCATGCCACCCTTGTGCGGTCGCGCGCTGTCGGTACCCGGATACCAACGCTTCACAAGTTCTTTGATCGTCGAGACGTCGACTGATCGGTAATGCAGATGATTCTCGATGTCGGGCAGGTACTTGGCGAGGAAACGTCGGTCGGTTCCGATGGAGTTGCCACAGAGCGGAACCGTGCGAGCTTCGGGGACGTGCTGCTTGATGAACTCGAGAGTCTGTCGTCCGGCTTCTTCGAGAGTGAGAGTGGAACACCGGATCGCTTCTAGCAACCCCGACTTCGTGTGCATGTCGACCACGAACGGGTCCATGGCGGCGAGAACGGCGTCCGAGGCCTGGACCACGAGATCGGGACCTTCGGCGACGATGTTGAGTTCGTCGTCGGTGACGATGGTGGCGATCTCGACGATCACTTCCTTCTCATGATCGAGACCGGTCATCTCGAGATCCATCCACACCAACACGTCAGAGACCATACGCCATCGATGTGGGATGGCCCCGACCCGGATGGTGCGGTCATCGGTTGTCTATCGTCGGGTCGTGGTCGGAACGAGCAACGGACAGGACTGGGCCCGACACGAGATTCCCGTGGTCAGGCTCGACCGTGATCTGCCTCTTCCCACCTACGCGCATCCGGGTGACGCAGGCATCGATCTTCTGGCGCGCGAAGACGCAGTGGTGTCGGCGGCCGGTGGCCGAGTGCTCGTCCCCACCGGAATCGCGTTGGCGCTGCCGCGCGGATATGCCGCGCTGGTGTTGCCACGTAGTGGTCTCGCTCTGAAACACGGAGTCACCGTGGTGAACAGTCCGGGTCTGATCGATTGCGGGTATCGGGGTGAGATCAAGGTGATCCTTCTCAACACCGATCCCTCCACCGACTACGCGGTGAAGCGTGGCGATCGAATCGCGCAACTGGTCGTTCAGGAAGTCGTCGAAGTCGTGTGGCGAGAAGTCGATGAGCTCGATGGCGACGATCGCGGTGGTGGCTTCGGCCACAGTGGCCGCTAGGCCGCCTTCATCGACTCGAGTTCGGCCGCGATCACGGCGCGTACCTTGTCGCGCAACATCGGCACGTCGGCCTCGGTGAGACCGTCGGTGGATATCGGTTCGAGGACCCGAACTTCAGCGTGTGCATCGCCCAGACGCCAGTCGTGCTTGCGCAACGCCGTCCTGGTTCCGTGCACCACGAGCGGGAGGATCGGTGCCTTGGCTTCGATGGCGAGGCGGAACGCCCCATCCTTGAACGCTCCGAGAATTCCGTCGGCCGAGCGAGTGCCTTCGGGGAAGATCATGACCGAGACCTTCTTCTTCAGTCGGTCGTGGCAGGCCTTCATGGCTGCGGCACCACTCGCGCGATCGCCGCGCACCAATCGGATGTCACCGGCCATCCGCATCATCCACCCGACCGCCGGGAACTTGAAGAAAGTCTCCTTCGACAACCACTTCATCTCGATGGGCAAGTGACTGATGAGGAGGATGTCGACGAAACTTTCGTGGTTGGCGACCACCACGTACGGACGTCGCTTGTCGGATGGGAGTTGGCCACTTGTCCGGAACTTCCACATGGGAGTGAGAATCTGGTGCGCAACGGTGAGTTTGCGGAATAGATAGCCGGCTGCGTAGCGACCGCGATCGAACGGCAGCGTCACCAACCAGGTGATGAAGACCAACGGCAACCACACGATCACGATGACGACGAGAGCCGTCCAACTCCAGATGCTGAGGAGACTTCGTCGCAACATGGCTGGCAGTCTCCCACACGAACCACCGACGCGGTTGGCGTAGCGTGGCCATATGTCCGGGTTCGAAGATTTCCCATCAGAACACAAGGTCGAAGAATTGTTCGAGGCCGCTCGCGCCGTGCAGTCCCGGGCCTATGCGCCGTATTCGCACTTTCTGGTGGGTGCAGCGATCCTGACTCCGGAAGGGCGAATTCACGTCGGCTGCAATGTGGAGAATGCCGCCTATCCGGTGGGTAGTTGCGCCGAGGCGGGGGCAATAGCCGCGATGGTCGCCGCCGGCGATCTTCGGATCGGTGTGCTCCTGACGATCTGTGACAGCACCGATGTCGGCACGTGTTGTGGTGGTTGTCGTCAGCGAGTGCGCGAGTTCGCCGCGCTCGACACACCGATCTACGCGTGTGGACCTTCGGGGGTTCGCGCGGTGTTCACGATGGCGGATCTGCTGCCGGTCTCGTTCGGGCCCGACAACCTCCGCGGCTTCGTGTCGTGACCGATCGCGCTTCGATCGCCCGCCGAGCACTCGGTCTGCTCGATCTGACCGATCTCTCCGATTCGTGTTCGGTCGCCGAAGTGGAGACGTTGTGCGGACGAGCGGCGACCCCTCACGGTGCCGTGGCTGCGATTTGTGTCTGGCCGCGTTTCGTTTCCACTGCCAAGGCCGCGCTCGGCCCGTCGAAGGTGCGCATCGCGACAGTCGTGAATTTCCCGTCCGGTGACGAAGGAATCGACGACGTCGTTCGTGAGACCCGTCGGGCGATCGACGACGGCGCCGACGAGATCGACGTCGTTCTTCCGTATCGATCGATGCTCGCCGGCGACGAGGAACGAGCACGGAGCATGTTGACCGCGGTGCGACACGCGGCACCGGCTCCGGTGTTGGTCAAGGTGATTCTCGAAACGGGTGAACTTCCCGATTCGGCGACGATCGCGAAGTGTGCTCGTCTGGCCATTTCCTGCGGTGCGGACTTCATCAAGACGTCCACCGGCAAGACCGCGGTGTCGGCCACCACGGCCGCCGTCGATGTGATGCTCGACGTGATCGCTCACAGCGGCCGACGAGTGGGCATCAAACCTTCGGGCGGAATCCGGACCTTGGACGACGCGGCGACGTATCTCGCGTCGGCCGACCGCATCATGGGGACGCAGTGGGTCGACGCATCGACGTTTCGTTTCGGTGCGAGTGGACTCCTCGACGCCATCCTGAAGGAACTGTCGTAGTCTGACCGCATGTCGAACGGCAGGACGTCCTTCCTGACATCGAGACTCCAGGGTTTCGGTTCGACGATCTTCGCCGAGATGACGGCCCTCGCGATCGAGAAGGGCGCGATCAATCTCGGCCAGGGCTTTCCCGATTACGACGGACCGCGCGAGGTTCTCGACGTCGCGGTCGAAGCGATTCGTAGCGGTCGCAATCAGTACCCACCGCCGCTGGGTGTTCCCGAACTCCGCGCGGCGATCGCGGAGCACCAACTCCGGTTCTGGGGACTCGAATACGATCCCGACACCGAAGTCCTCGTGACGGCCGGCGCCACCGAAGCACTGGCCGGGGCGCTGCTCGGATTGCTCGAGACCGGTGACGAGGTCGCGTTGCTCGAACCGATGTACGACAGCTATCAA
>Ga0075472_10000595_pt1 | contig 15176 bp, 19 predicted proteins | sample DEB19_08_DNA_3_FD_77014 | JGI IMG/M metagenome (GOLD analysis project Ga0075472, IMG submission 77014) | Aqueous microbial communities from the Delaware River and Bay under freshwater to marine salinity gradient to study organic matter... | ecosystem: Environmental > Aquatic > Marine > Coastal ...
CCCCAAAACCCCAAAACCCCACGGTAAAAACGTCATTAGATTAAATCAGAAGAGTGAATCTAATCTATAATAAATTAGTTGGACGAAAATGGGAAAATTCCCTTTCAAATGGAAAAAGTGGCGATTTTTACACCTAATCGCAGTTATAGCTGCTACATTCAGTTAGGGCCAAGCTTAAGAAACGCAACCTTCCATTGTTGCGACCGACCCGAAAGCTGTACAGCAGAATGCGACCACAGACTCTAAGAATGGCGAGTTGACACCTGCAACAGTCCCTGCCGCAGCAGAGTCCGCAGGAATGGCCTCTCAAGAGGGACAGAGCAACGCGGACAAGATTGTGGCGCCAACCCAGGAAGTCTTGGCTGAGTTCCACTCGCTGAATGAATGCTCGCAAGTTCGAAGCTTCAACGGTAAGTTTTTGGCATTTCCATGACTTGGCTGACCCCATGCATATTTGAATTGGCGATAGACATTCAGAGCAACAGCGTTGCGTGGGACTGGCTTACATTAGCGTCTACCAAGGCAAGCTCGACGACCGTTGAGGTGAAGACAGACGGCACGTCATCAATGACCCTGTTGCAGCGCGGAGGTTCGACAGCCGCTTGGCTCAAACACGCCGTCGACTTGACTGGCGCGACCAAGATGGAGTTTGAGCTCTCTGTGGTCAAAGATGGTGCAACTTCGGTTTTGCCTGAAATCGCCATTGTTTGGCAGCAAGATTCGTCTATTGAGGCGCTTGGAGGCCCCAAACTGGGCGGGGCTTCTGGGATTCTCGCAAAGTTTGCAGTTGTCTTCGACTTTGAAGAAGATTCGGTCCAACTCTATACTTCAGGGCCGGGTCTCACTGCCCTGGGTGCGACTACTGCCACTCTTTTGGAAACAGCAAGCCTTGAAACTCTCAGCACTGCAACCAAGAAGCGAATCGTGGTCGAAACAGAAGGTGGGGTCGGCGGTCTGGACGTCAGTGTGAGCTCAGACGGGGCTGAACTTCTCAAAGCCAGAGTTGAAGGACTGGCTCATCAAATGGGCTACTTTGGAGTGACGAGCGGCGCCGACCAGATTGGAACCAACAGCACTGTCACCCTTGCGAACATCAAGATTGCAAAGGCGACACCTGCGAATGCGTTCGTGAACATAAGTGAGCATTCGACAATCCCGCTGTTGGGCTCAACAAACAAAAGGCAAGTTTCAGGCCAACTTACTCTTAAGATGTCTGACGCGTGCTCCCAGCCGACCACCTTAGTTCACTACACCAACGAAGAGACACAACTTATCCAGATGTCCCTTCTCGCAGTTGACGGCATCGCATACCCATGCGCAGTCTCGAGCGTAAACGACGCTTTGGCCTACGAAAAACTTCTCTTCATGGTTCCCGATCTCACGTTCAAATTCTCGTGCGCAGTCTCAGTCAACTCGGTGGTTCAGCAAAACCCAACGGCCAAGCTGAAACTCGTTTTCGCAACAGCTAAAGTGCTGAATTTGAGCGGCGACGTCAATATTGACCTTAGCGTAACCTTGGGCGTTCCCAAAGCTCTTAAGTATGTTGTTTTGTCTGATGCTGACCTGAAAACGGGCCAGTTAAAGCAGGTGGCGACCATCGGCAGCCCCTACGTTATCCAACTAGCTGCGAGAGACAAGAACTTTGCACCGGTCTCAATTTACGCCTCCGACCTGGCACTCAAAATTACATAAGATGGCTTTAAGCGCATCGCCACCCAGACATCACTTGGCTTCCAGTTCTCACAAGGAGTCTCATTCGACTGCTATCTGACTGATACTGGCACCCCCTGCGCAACTGAGTCCTTTGGACAAAAGGCCTCAGAGTTTAGTCTCGTCTTGCTGCCTCAGCAGACCGGAGTCTTGACACTGCATTCGCCTTTCTTCTCTGTTTACAACCCTTACATCATCGTGACAGACGACGACACAGGCGCCTCGGACCCCACCAGTTTATTCCTCTCGACAAAGAACTCATACGCGAAACTGGAGAGTGCAAACGAGCAAATCGTGGCAGGTTCTGCCATCTTTGTCCAAATCGTGCCAGTCTCGGGAGCCAATTCACTCATTGGGCCAAGCGACTTCCTTGTCTCGTGCAAACTAAGCGACTCTTTCTTCACAGTTGTCACGGGCGACGGCGAAGAGTTCCGCAGTGCCTTTCAAGAGATTGACATGGCTTCGTTGAGGCTATCAGCTTTGGTGAATCGAGCAGGCACACTAACCGTGCATCCAAGGATCACATGTGGCTCGCAGGCCTACTAGTACCCGATCAGCTGCCTCGCTGGGATCACAGCGTGTCAAAGGGTTGTCAAATCGGGAACTGCTGTCCAGATTAGCGTCAAGGTTCCAAGAGACTACAATACTCAAAAAGAAGTAGAAGCGCTCGTTTCAAAACTGGACCTCGTGCAAGGGGCCGACTAGATCTTTTAGGCGGGCGAAAACTTAGTGCTGGACTTGATTATGGTCGACACCTACGGCAACCACGTCGCCAACTACGACTTCAGCAATGTGACAACGAGCGTAAAGTTCGTATACGGGACCAAAAGCATGACTTTGGTGAAGACTGTTACCCCTGGCAGGGTGCACTTCGCCGCCTCCAGTGCAGACAACACCATCTTCCGCGGCTTGCCACCGCGCACAAACTTCTATCGGATCCAAAGTTTAGTCTCAACGATCAGTCAAACAAGCAGCGTCGATATTTTGAACCTGAAGGACCCTGATTACCCAATGAACGTTTAGATCAGCAGTGACAATCTGGCCATGACTAAGAAGCTTTCACAGATCTCCTTTGAGCCCTACATGCGGATTGGCGAAACCGTTGAAATACAGATCATCATGCTCACGGACGCGCTCAAACGCATCGCCGTCAGTGCCAGCTATCTTTCGATTACTTTTTACGACACTGAGTGGCAAACCAAGTGCAACTCCACTGTCCTTGAAGGGCTGTATCCTGGCGAATTCATAGCCCAAATCAAGTGCACAGGGCTGTCAAAAACATCTGAAGAACTTCTTGAATTCATGGTTTGGTACGCAAACAAAACTGAACTCAGTCCAGAGCGCCTGGCCGTCAAAGTTCTTCAATAAGCGCCTGCCCAAGCTGCTAAGGACTTCTATCAATATGAGGGAAAAATTCTTGACTTAGCCTCAACTTAACACGTGCTGGAGCTGAAATTTGGGCTTCTTGACAACTTTGCGAACCCCCTTAAGTCGTCTCTGCTGACCTCCCTCGGTTCCTTTAACGGCACCACGGCTCTGGATGTCGCATACACACTTACTGCTGTCGACTCATCCGCAGTGAGAAAGGGGCAGCTTCAGATAGCAGATGAAGCTTTGTTTGCCGTGCGAGTTCAAGCGTCTGGTCTACTTGCAGGCAAGTACACACTCGAGCTTCATATGGCATCCTCATCCAAGACAAAGGTCACCTTTTAAATCACGTCTAGCTCGACACTTATCAGCCCTAGTATGTCTAGCGCGGCTTTGACGAAAAAGACAACATACGCGGTGGGGGACTAACTTGAAGTCGTGTTCAAGCCCAAGAACGCCCTCGGCCAAGCGATCTCGGATCTCACCAAGGTCAAGGCTCAGATTTACTGCCGCGCTCGCAACGAAAAAGGCAACTACATTGAGATGACGACGGTGGTGGCCAAAGAAGCAGGCTCCCTCTCAATTTCCTCGACGACCGCTCTTGCCCAAAGCGGAAACTACTCAGTGCACTTGTAGACGTTCAACACCGGCGTGAAGACAGACGCGCAGTCATATGTCACGGTCGTTGATGGTTTGTTTGTTGCCGTGCTGGCAGACTAGGCCTACCTGGACTAAGTGACCGTCTACATGAAGAGCGGAGAGGACAGATGGAGCGAACTGTCTAGCAAGCAGAGGAACTTCTACAGTGAGGCGCTCCATTCGAGCTACTTGGTCTTCAAGGTTGAAAATCCGAACGGTCTTTAGGCTTTCAATGTCACCGACATCTCTTTGATGGATTTCTCCGTGGCCGGTTCCTCTTTCGAGAAAGCGAATTTCAAGCAGGTGGCAGACTTTGTTTTCGCTATCAAGCTGCCTCAGACGGTCTACGGCAAGCAAACGTTCACCCTCAGCCTGACAGTGGCCAAGGGGGAAGCAAAGCGCTCCTTCGAACGCCAAATTCTGACGACAGACAGACTCAGCCAGAACCCGCTAGAGGCTGTGCGGATCCAAGCAATGATTGAGTGTCCGGCCCTAATAAACTTCTAAGCCGGCGAATTCTACAACTTAACCTGCTTCACCAACAACGTGGCAAGCGTGAGTCTGATGTCCACCGCGTCGGGCGCCGCAGCCTACACCAGCTCTATCAAAATGCTCGGCCCGAACTTCGTGCAGGTCTTGCTTTTCAAAACGGTTGCGACCTCTGCAGCTGAAAACATTTTCCTCAAAGGTGCCAGCGTGGTCTCGATCCCCATATCAGTGACCGTGAATTCGGGGAGTATTCAAACGATGTAAGTGCTGCCCGTTGAGTGGAAATCTGCGTTGACTAATCAGACAGAAGTTACCACGCAGTGGCTCGCTCGCATAGTCCTTTAGGACAGCTTCAAGAACGTCGTGAAAGTCAAGGCGGACACCTACTCTGAGGCTTACTTGGCAACGCTTCTCTAAGTGACGCACACAGACCCGTCTGCAATGCCGGTCCCAATCAGTGTGTAGGCGCGAGACGGCGATTTCTTGGTCAACATCACGTCTCGCTCGGTGGGCAACATGACGATCTCGTCTCCCCTTCTGAGTAACAACTCGTTCACCAATTAGGTTGTTTCAATGCAGACCCCCGCGTCAGCCACATCGTTTGCGAGAGTCGACGTTCAAAACCTCAAAGCAGGCGACTATCTCTACATAAGGGTCTACCTGAGAGATTAGTTTGGCAACGCAGACCTCAAGGCTTTGGCCAACGTGGACAGCCTCGGCCTTAAGGCCACGGTCGACAAAATGGAGGCAGGTCGAAGTGCGATGGCTGCCTCCAAGTTTTTCGCATAAAAAGAAACTGACGGCACCACGTCGCTTCTGAGTCGCGTCAAACTCACAGAGGCGGGCTATTACAGAGCGCGAGTGTTTTTGCCGGGCAGTGAAACAGATCTGACGTGCGCACGCTGCTACTTCAAAGTTGTCGCTGACTTATCAACCCTCATCGGCGTGCGACTCAGAGACTTTACTGGGAGTGAGTCGGCACAGAAAGCCAGGGTCTTAAAAGACGAGGACTAGCCAGTGATGCAACTGAGGTTCGTCGACAGTCTTGGCAACGTGCAGACGGACCCAAGCTTCGTGCCTAATCTCTCTCTAACCGTGATTGATGCTCTCGACGACAAGCTTGACATCCTGGGACACAAGCCGAAACTGCGCAAGCTGGATTCCTACACCTATACGCTTGACTTCTGCACCACCGATGTTGGTCTCGACAAAAAGTGTCTCTCAGGCTTAAGTCTAGGCCGACTCAAACTTCAAATGGCCGGCTCCACCTCGGCGCTGGTCACGAACTTGGAGTTCATAGCTGGGACTCTTGGAGCCGCGTCTCTCACTGACGCATCCGCCTTCAGCAAACTCAATCAACTCACGACTCTGCAGCGCGACATCCTTGAGCGTATGGTTGCTCAGAGTAACGTTGCTTTGGCGATTCCTGCCAAAAAGGAAACTCAGGGAATGACCACTACTCAAGTGGGCAACTAAGTCACGGTGAGAATAAAGACACTTGACGCGACGGCGACGGTCAGTCCTTTCACCGTAACTCTGTCCGAGTTTGACTCGACTGCTTAGTTGCCGGTTTAAAAGTAAACTTTAGCGCTCAGCCTCGTCGGTGACACCTGGCAAGGGGCTATGTCTCTCGATGCCCAGGGCATGTTCATGTTGCAAGCTGTACGAACAGTTAACGCCACCCAGCTGCCCTGCCTAAACGCCTGCTTCTTCGTGATCAGAGATCCGAAATCGGGCTTGGTCAAACCAACGAAAACTTACAGCGGCCAGCTCGCTCAAGGTGTTCAGCAAATGCTCGTTTTCACGCACGGCTCTTACGAGGCGGGCGAAGAGCTTTCTTTGCAGAGCCAGACTCCTAGTTTCACCTTCAACACAACCTCGGTCATGGTGCTTGAGTCGAAGGAAGTTTTCGCAACCATAGTCGTCACAAAGGCGGACGCCAATTCCTTGGCCACAATCAAACTGCTGAGCAACCTCACGGAGGTTACATCGAAGACCTTGCTTGTAGGGCCAGTTGGTCCCAGGGCATTTAAATTTGAATTGCTCGCTAACTCTCTCGTGATTGCGGCGACTAGCCTTGGGTCGACGGTGACTCGACTGCTCGCCTGGCAAGTTCCTCTCTACATGCAGATAAAAGTGGACAATGGGGACGACATCGTCCACGCAGCTGAGACCTTCAATACGACAGCTTCTTTCATCGTACTGACCCCGCGTTCAAAGACGCAGACACTCACTGTGCAATTCGTCGCGACCAGCAGCCAAATAGTCCTCAGCGTGCCGGCCACATCGGCAGAACCGGTCAACAACAACAGCTACATGACAAAAGATGGGACTCTGATTGCCTCTGTCGACCAGATCACTCGCTCGGGCTTGTACTTACACAACTAGACCACCTGGTATTTCAAATCGGTGGGCCCAATCGTCTCGACCGAGATTAATCTCATTCGATACCGCCAGTCCGTAACCCGAGTGGGCACGAGCTTTGCAAACTTCAGAGTGAATCAGACGCAACCATTTATGTTCAGGATTGCTCAGGACGACCTGAATGGCAACCGAGTTGTTAACAGCCAAGCTCAGTTCCGAGTCATAGTCAGCGGCAGGAGTGATGTTCTCACCGTCAAAACACTGCTCGATGGAACTTCGCTCGCTGTAATCAACCCAAGCGGACCTTATTTAAAACTGCCTTAGGGCGAGCACGAAGTCAAAGTGCATGCTCTCAACTCTACTGGGCAAATCGATCGCACTGATCTTTTGAGCCTTACAATTGTGGACCTCACCACTCAGGAGATCGTGCTGAGCGAAGAGCTAACTCAGACGCTTTCCGCTGTGACCACAGAGACGATCCAGGGCCTTCGCTACTAAAAGATGCTGCGCAAGGATCAAGTGAATTTCATTGTCTTCAAAGCTGTGGACCAACATGGTTTCCTCTACCTGGATGACCTGCTCGACACCACAGTCAAAACCACCTACAGCACGGACTTCTCGCTGGTCTACTTGACTCGCTTCGCTAACGACGGCGCCTTCCGCCTCGTGCTCCTTCCCCGAAGTTTGCGCCAAGTGTCCATGGGCACAATCTTCGTGACGTTCAAGGGCTAAAAAACGACGCAGACCAAGGACATCGTCGTCGAGTACAAAGTCCAGCCAAGTCTGGAGCCCCTCTTCGCTGGCATCATGTTCTCTCAGGAGCTCACGAAGACACATGTGCCTCAGGAGCGCCTCGACCTCGACTTCTTCTTGTTCAACGCAGCAAGCCAAACATCGAAAGAGAAGGTGATGCTCTAGTACGACGATGAAGTGATCGAAATGCTGAGACTTTACAAAAATGGGGAGCTCTACGCCTGCAACTGCTTCTAGAGCGTGCGCTCGTTCCAGCTTTCCCAGCCCTACACCTATAAACTGCCTGTATACCTGGGAGATGAAGTGAGCCAGACTTTTGAGCTGTACCTCTTCAATGAGTACACTGAGCGCTGGCTTCTTTTGTACTCATCCACCTTCAACGTTGTCCAGCCGAAGAAATAGTTGGCCGCAAGCTCGCAACAGGTAGTTGTGGGCGAGGCAGCATCGGACTCAGTCACTCTGAGTGTCACGTCGTTTGCTACTGGCAGCGGAATCCGACTCGGTCAAAATCTTCAAGTGAACTTGCTATTAACTTCGGGAGCTGAATGCATGCAGGCGCCGTCACAGTACGATTCAAACCTGGACCTTGAGCTGCTATTGCGACTGCCAGACAGCGGCCAAACACTCGATGCAACGGTGACAAAGCGAACAGTGGACAGTGGATCGGCTCAGTGTCCCTAATACGTCGCTGTGACGTTGTTGGTGACTGACGAAAGTCTCCTCGGAAAGCAAGTCGAGTTTTGGGCTGTCTATAAGCGAACGGGAGCGACCGCAAATCTTAAACTGACCGTCGAAGAATCGCCGATTGAATTTTCAAAAACTGAAGTCGTCTGGTTGAGTCGACTCACGATCCCCTCGATCGTGAAGAGTGCAAAAACTTCAGAAGTCTTCATGTACAAGCTGAACTTTTACGACGGATTAGGTCGTCTGAAAAGCCTCCCTCAAGGCACCCCAATCGCTTTACTATGCGAGAGTCTAGACCTCACATCGGCGGCGACCTACACTGTGGACGAGTCAGGAACTGTGACAATCGTTTTCAAGCGCCCTGGGTCTTACTTCGTGAAAGGATATCGCATTGCTGAGCAAGACATATATCCGAACATCGCGAACGGACCAGCTCTGTTTTAAGTTTCGCAGAACCAGTGCCCCCAAGTGAGCGTCAAAGGCATTGAAAACTAGTTGCAAGCAGGCCAGACAAACTAAGTGACCATCAAGTGCATCGATGAACTTGGAATGACAATAGCAGAGCAGCCCGAGCCCGAACAAGTGCAGGTCATTTACAGACTCAAACAGACAAGCAAAAAGCTGCAGGTTGGAGCGACCCCAATCCTCGACAGTCCTTTGATTGCCGACGTTACAAAGAGTCAGGGCCTCTTGCAGTCGTCCAAACAGTTTAACCAAGTCGGCACCTACAACCTCAAAGTCTAAATCAACAACAAGGCGTTCGACCTGACGCAGGCACTAACAGTCACGGCGAATCTGTGTGTCGCAAACGCACCCAACGTCTACCTGTGCCCGGGCACCACGATTTGCACGTCGAACTACTTCAACTGCCCCAGAATCTCGGTCTCAGTCTGTGGACTTGATCCGGCGGATGGAAAGAGATTCACTTGCACCGACACTAGCACGAGCTGTGTGGCAAATGTGACCACTGACTGCTGCCCCGCGCTGCCAGACGGCACCCCTTAGTTCTACTGTCCTCACACCAAGGCTTGCGTCACTGATAAGGCCTCGTGCTGCTCGCTGGACAAGGCGACTCCGATATACTGTGCGGCCACAAAGACCTGCGTCGCCCATCAGTACCAGTGCTGTTCGAATCTGCAAAGCGCGGGCAAGCCGCTCGTAAAGTGCAGCTTTGAGAACAAGTGCGTTGTGACAGACGACAGAGCGTCGTGCTTCGCAGCGTTCAAACGCGAGTGCAAGGATGCTCGCTACCCTTACCAGTGTCCTACGGACGGCATGTGCCGCAGGAGGGCTGAAGACTGCCCCTCGCCGAGAGTGTGCCCCCCAGGCTACACCCAGTGCCCCGACAACACTTGCATCGCGGGCAGCGATCAATTCAACCAATGCAGCGCGCTGTCGACATGCCAGTCGACCCTGCCCGCTTTCAACGAGCAGCCCTCGGTGTAGTACATTCGCTGTCCCGACGGCAAAACGTGTGTGACGACTTTTGATGACTGCCCCACTCAGATCAGCTGCCTCACAGCAGGCTACGTTGTTTGTCCCGACGCTTCGTGCCGAGCAACTGCCTACGACTGTGTGCAGCCACCGTCAACTGTGCAGAGCGTCCAGACACTGCGCACATGCGGCCCCGAGTTGATCCGCTGTCCGAACGGAGCCTGCTCCGCCACTTGTGAGCGCGCCGATGAGTAAGCACCCAAAAACTGCAGGGCCCAGGGTAAAGTGCTCTGCGCGACGACCTTAGATTGCGCCAACAGCTACGAAGAGTGCCCCCTCGTCACGTTCTGCCCCTACTCTCGCAATATCACGTTCAGTCCTGGCGCGTATCGCTGCGGCGACGGTCCATAAGTGTGCGTGTTGGACCGCACAAAGTGCTAGACGACTTCTTGTCGAGCAGCCTACGCCTACTTCGCACCTGAGTCGACCACGATGCTTCCCTACGCCGGCTTCAAGCCAAGCGAACTTTCGCCATGCGCAGATGGAAGGTGCATGATGGAGGGGTACTGCATGACTCCGTTCCAGTGTTCGAGCAGCTACATCAAGGCTGGCGGCTTCGGCAATTTCTGCGTGACCTCGAAATCGGTGGCTGAAGTCATGCTGGCCACTGCCGTGCAACTAAACAGTTAGACGTGTCCGCCTGGGTTCACGCTGTGTCTAAATGGCCAGTGCCGCGCCAGCGTGTACGATTGCCCCCAAGACACGACTTGCAACCCTGCCAAGCCGGTCCAGTGTCGCGACGGGCAGTGTGTCAGCTCAAGGGACGCCTGTGAACTCGTGGACAAGGCAATCTTCAAGAATCTGGCGACATGCTATTTCAAAGGACTCCAGCTCTGCAACTCGGACTATCTCACGTGTGCCGTGTCTCAAGATCAGTGTCCAACATTGTCGACGTGTCCCTTCGGCTTCATCAAGTGCAGTGAGAGCCTTTGCGTTAACCCTACGACGCAAAGTTGTCCCATCGCTGCCAGCAGCGACTGCCAAACAGCCACTGACGGCAAGATCTTCTTCTGCCGAGAATCTCAAACGTGTGTGGCTTCTTACGCTTCGTGCCCAACCATCGCCACTTGTCCCAGCCAGAGACCTGTGCGATGTGCAGCCGACTTGAGCTGTCGTCAGTCGATCAGTCTTTGCCCGAATGTTTCGGGCTCGGACACCGCCGTCAGCAACTACGCAGTCTGCGACTCAAGCAGACCTGTGAAGTGTGAAGACGGAAAATGTGCAGTTGATCGCAGCAGTTGCGCCAACACCCTCTCTGCGGCAACACAACTGTGTTTGAAGTCGAAGCTGAATTACTTTTGCTTCCTGACGGGCCAATGCGTTTAGACTCCGGGCTTGTGCACTTAGCTGACGACAGCCGCAAGCCCGTGCCCCGCTGGCTCCTCTTTCGACTTCACAAGCAACACTTGTGTGACTTTGGCGTTGGGCGCCGATCAAGCCTGTCCGGGAGAAAACGAGTTCGTTTGCCAAAACGGTTCCTGCAAGTCGGCCCCGTGTGACGAATGGGTGAAATGTCCAGCTGGCACGCAGCAATGCGCGACAACTGGTTCTTGCGTCACTGACATGACTCTGTGTCCGAGTCGAACGACAGCATGCCCCTTCGACAAACCGATAAAGTGCGCCTACTCTGCCGCGTGTGTGGCAACCAACACCGACTGCCCTGACGCCCAAACCGCTCAAAAAGACTTGCAGACGATTTGCCAAAGCACTTATCCTGGTATCGCAGAGTTCGCTTGCTAACTCGAAGGCAACTGCAAGAGCTAGGCAGCCAAATGCGCAACAGAGATCCAACCCAACGCTCTGAGCCTGTTCCCGAACACGATTGCCGACTCAACTCAGGGCTTGTCGCCAAGTACACTCTACATCCCTGCGTGTCCACCGAGCTATCCTCACAAGTGCGATAGTGGTCTCTGCGTAAAGAGCGCACTGTATTGTCCCTCGGTCACGAGCCGACTGCAAGATCTGCAAAGGTGCAACGCGTTTTCTATCTCTAATGTGCGCAACTTGCAAGTCCCTTGTGCTGACGGCTCCTGCGTCTTTAGCTCCGACCAGTGCCTGCCTCTGTACGATTGCAGCCTGAACCCACTGAACAAGATCAGATGCAATGACGGCACTTGTCGAAGTCAGCGCAGTGACTGTCCGCAACTGCTGAACTCTTGTCCGACAACAACCCCCTACCGATGTCGCAACGGCATGTGCGCGGTTGACTCTTCGTCTTGTCTTTCGAACGAGAACGGCTGCTCGAGTTAGCTGCCCTACCGTTGCGAGACAAATGGAGTCTGCATGAAGACAGCCGACGCGTGCTACTCGCCCTTACAACTGATGCAGCAACTCTCGCTGATTCCGCCGACAGGCTCCACAAACTTCTGCAGTAAGCAGGCCCAAGAGATGTGTTATTCGGGCCAGGGCCTCATGTACTGCGCCACCAAGATCAGCTCGTGCTATCAGTCGTCAAACAACTGTCCGGTCACTGCCCCCGTCTTCTGCAACGGTAGCTGCCAGTCTACAGCCTTCAACTGCGTCACCCTGGCCAACGACGCGCCTGTGATTGTGGCCTTGGCGCCGGAAAACCCAAGCAAAAATGATTTGGTGTGCCCCCCCTCAGTACCGTTCCGCTGCTCCAAACTCGACTTCACTGACTGCAGGGCCCTCCCGTACACCTCCTACGCCTCTCTGTTTGACAAGGCGTGCTCGACAGAGCTGGAGCACATTTCAAACATCGCCGAGCAGCACTACATGAACGCGTGCGTCAACTCCATCACTCCGTTCGCCTGTGGAGACGGCTCCTGCGTGGCGACGCCTGGCCAATGCAAGACGTGTCACTTCTGTGCGGCACTCGGACAGTGTGTGGCTTCGAAGTCCGATTGCCTGGCCATGGACAAGACAGAATATCTAGATTTAAGGAGGTTGATGATGCAAACGTGCCCACGAGGCGCGCCTTATCGCTGTGTGACCAACGGCAAGTGCGTGTAAAGTGCCCTCGCTTGCGATGGACAGCGCACGGCGACAAAGGCCTCAATCTACAACTTGACTTATACGGGAGGCGCCATGCAATCCAAGTGCCCGTACTCTTCGCCTGTGCGCTGCGTTGATGGCGCATGCGTCACATCCTATCAAGCTTGCTTCACCAAGATCGACCGCACATCCAAGGCTTTCCAGACCCCAATCGCCTGGGCAGCAGTCTACGATCCCAAAGTCACGGAGACCTGCCAGGTTTACTGTCAAGATGGCAGCTGTAGAGACCGACAAGAGAACTGTCCACTTATCCTGGGGTGTTCCGACCCTCTAAAGCCGTTCAGGTGTCGATCGGGCTTCTGTGCTCAGAATGCGCTTGCCTGTTCCACTCTCTACGACGTGGATATCGAGGCTGAGCGAGCCGACATTCCCTCGGCCATTTGCAAAGCTCTCGAAGGCTCGACTTAAGACAACTACTTCCGCTGCGAGGACGGCATCTGCAGGCCGGGTGTCCTTGACGCGCAAACAAAACTCTACTAGAGGTCGTGTTTGGGGTACGTCGGTTGCGGACTTGCGTACCCGTTCCAATGTCCCAACGGCGTCTGCGTAGTCAAGTAAGAAGAGTGTCAAAACTTTAGTCCCACGTGCAAGTAGGTCGCTGGAAAACCCTACCAGTGCAAGGACCTGACCTGCGTGGCCTCTCCGCAAGAATGTGCAGCCAACCCGGCCCTAATCGCACCGATCGTCCTCGAATACAGCTACAATATCGTGGCCCCTGCCACTATAGAGTTCGCCTTCATGGATCACGTGCCGATCGGCAGATTCGTGTTACCCTAGGACGCTATAACGATTCCTGAGGGGTAGATCGCTCTCAATGGCGGCTATCAAAGACTTAGGATCGAGCCTGTTCCCACAGAGACAATTAAGAACGTCCGAAACTACGTGAAAGGCGACTTCATCTAAAAGCTGAGTGCCTTCTTTGCGGTGAACGTTGATACGGGCTTGCTTCCGAGTGCCGACTCGCTCTTTGCTCCCACCGTCAGGCTCGTGAACTTGAACTCGACGCAGCAGTCATTCGCAGGCGGCGCCAAACTGGAATTCTACTTGCCTCACGCCGTCTACAGTAATTTTAATGTCACGAACGATTTCTGTTTGGCTCGCGCAAACAGCTCTGACATGTGGGACTGCAAATCGCGACAGGTCTCCTTACTCGCCGACGGCTTCTGGTCTTTCCCCGTTTCAGAAACGGGCATTTACTCTGTCGTGCTGAACCCGGACGCAGTTTTCGTGCAGCCAGTCGAGCCACCGAGCGATGGTGGCAAAGACGAAAAGTTCTACGACAAGAAAATCACGTGGATCATCGTGAGCGCGGTCTTGCTTGCGATTCTGATCGCGAGCTTCTTAGTCTTCTGCCTCTGCTGCCGCAAGAAAAACAAGCAAGCCGGCGTCTCTCAGGAGTCGCGAGAAGAGCGTCCCAGCAGGCCTCAACTGAGTCCAGACAGCGTCAGCGACAGAGAGGAGCGCCTTTTGTCCAGAGATGGTCCCCAGAATCAGCGAGCAGCGACCAGGGCAGAGAACACGGCGGCGGATGAGAGCGAAGCTGAAGAATCGGGGCAACTGTCGGAGGTGGAGCAGCTGCAAGAGCGCTTCGACCAGCTCATGATTCTGAAGCAGGAGGAAATCAACAAGTTGAAGGAGCAGCTGCAGTTGCTCAGGATGGAGCACTAGGATCGGCAGCGCCAACTCGAGGAGCACGCTGAGTCGGAGAACAGTGACCAGTCTGAGCTTAAGCGCTACAAGATGCAGCTGAGAGAGAAGTACCGGCGTCAGGTGATGAAAATCGCCGAGGATGCCAAACACCAGATCGAGATCGCGAAGGAGGAGATCTAGGGCGTCACTGCGACGAGGCGTGGCGAACGAATCGAGAAATTCTCGGTGAACAACGACGACCACTTTGACAACAACTCGTTTGACTCAGACTAGCAGCGTGAGATCGCCCTCTTGGACCAGCAGTGGAACGACTTGGTCAACGAGTACATAAGAGACCCTTCGCTGATGGTGAGCCCGCCAAACGAGGGGCTTCGTACGGTCCTCCAATTCGGTACCAACTCTGACGAGCACAAGAAGTCGTCCGCGCTGCCCGAGTACAGTGAGAATCTCAACCTCGAGTCGCCTGGGAACAAGCGACGAAAGAGCATCAGGTCGATCACGTCGGGCGAGACCGGAATGAAGAGGCGCGGACGTCAGGTCACCAACGAGTCGAACGAGCCAATCGCGAACTACAATTCGATGTACTACTACACCGATGCGAAGAAGGAGACGGTAGTGACCGCCCGCGCCGAGCAAACCACAGATGCGGTAAAGAGAAAGAAAAAGCGGAGTCGATTCGACGGCAAGGGTATTGAAGGCGACTACAGATGAAAGCTTCCGGCGTTCTAGTGCAGGCTCGTCTTGGGTATCGAGACTCCTTGCCCCATGACATTCAGAAGCACGGTTCTACCCACTCGTGTCAACCTGCCGCCCTGTCGCACACTTCAAAATCTCGTTCGCCCTGAGTCTATTCAGTATTTTGGTCAGACACCAGAACTGCCCACAAACTGAAGGGAAACAAGAAAACGAACCGCAACTACTCACAAAATACCCTCGGCTCATTCATTCTACTTGAAAATCTCTTAAATAAATCTAAGGTCACCCACTAGTGGGGTTTTGGGGTTTTGGGG